>Ga0209863_10000312_pt1 | contig 27188 bp, 27 predicted proteins | sample OrgsoiDNA2013046_FD_185796 | JGI IMG/M metagenome (GOLD analysis project Ga0209863, IMG submission 185796) | Permafrost soil microbial communities from the Arctic, to analyse light accelerated degradation of dissolved organic matter (DOM) -... | ecosystem: Environmental > Terrestrial > Soil >...
TTCAGGTATGTGGAAATAACAGGACTTACCGAAAAACCAAATATAAACAGCCTGGCAGGGTTGCGGCTGAATTCTTCCATTGCAGAAAACGGGGAATTTAATTGCAGCAACCCGCTTTTTAATCAAATCCAGCAAATAACCTTGTGGACCTTCTTAAGTAATATTTTCAGTGTACAGTCTGATTGCCCCGGGCGGGAAAAGCAGGGATATGGAGCCGACATGGTCGTCTCGGCAGAAGCTTTCCTGTTTAATTTTGACATGAACAGTTTTTATTCCAAAACGGTCAACGACTTCAAAGCCGATGCCCGGCCCAATGGAGGCATGCCGGAATGTGCTCCTTACAATGGAATTACGACGGAAGGTTTTGACGAAGGCGCGGGCCCGCTGGAATGGCAACTTGCTTTCTCTTTCCTCCAGCTCAGACTGTATCAGTTTTACGGAAATAAAAAAATCATTGAAGATAATTATGAAGCAACCCAAAGAATGGTTGCTTTTTTGAAAAGCCAGTCTTCCGACAATCTGATCTATCACGGCATCGGAGATCATGTGAGCGTGGAACCCAGGCACATTCCGCTCACTAGTGGAGCGGTTTATTACCAGCATGTGAAGATATTGGCGGCATTTGCAAAAATACTGGGGAAGACAAAAGATGAAGAGCAATATGAATCGCTTACTGATTCCATTGCTGTTTCATTTAACCGTCATTATCTAAAACAGGGCGCGGGTCTTTATGATACTTCATCTAACCAGGTCACACAGGTTTTTCCGCTATGGAATGAATTGGTTCCTGAAGAAGAAAAGCAAAAGGCCTTTAATGTTTTGCTGAACGATATACAGTTAAAAATGAATGGTCATTTGGGTACAGGAATATTCGGCACAAAAATGTTATTTGATATCTTGCGGAGGTTTGACAGAAATGAAGTGGCCTATACCATGGTCAATACAAACGACTATCCCGGATATGGATACATGTTAAAAAATGGCGCTACCACCTTATGGGAAACCTGGGAAAAACCAGATCAGGCCAGCTGGAATCATCCCATGTTCGGTTCGGTGACTGAGTGGTTCTATCGCTCTTTACTCGGCATAAATCCGGGGGAAACAGCCACAGGATTTGATCAGATTATTTTAAAACCATTTACAGGTGGTGACCTGAGTTTTGCAAGTGGCTATTATCAATCCATCCGGGGGAAGATCGGGTCTTCCTGGACCCGTAAGAACGGCGTTTTTAACTGGGAGATCGAAATACCTCCGAATACCAGGGCCAGAATCTGCATTCCCGCAAATGCCGTTACAAAAATCGAAGAAAATAAAAAGCCGGTTTTAAACTGTCCTGATCTGAAATTCATCAGGATAGAAAACGGATTTGCCCAATTCGATGCCGTATCAGGTTCATATCACTTTAACGTAATACAATAACCCGGGCTGATCGGTTAAACTTTCATTTATGATTTCCCATGATATTCCTTAACAGAATGAAAGGCGGAGATTTCTTTTTTTGTAAGTCATTTGCGGAATCAGCATTTCCCAAATTAAAATTACCCAAAATGATGTCTGGTTTTCCGGATCCGTAAAAATCACCCGCATCCATGGTTAACCACCTCCCTGCTTCTGTTCCTGGTATGGTATAGGGACGGAATTGAAATCCCCCTCTATTTTCCAGATAAAAAAAACTTTCTTCGGGATGATGAACGTTATCGGGGAAAAATGAAATCGCGGCAATGTCCAGATCGCCATCTCCGTCAAAATCACGGGCGATGGCTTTGAAACAACCATGCATGGGGAAGAAATACTGTTGTTTAAAATTATTTTTTCCATCATTTAAATAAATGTAAATCCCGTGATAAGGTTTTAAAACAGGGGAATAATCTGCATTATCACCGCAGCTATATAAAATATCGGGAAATCCATCGTGGTTAAAATCATCAAGTTCAAAATAAGTTGACCCATAAATTGCCGGAAAACTTAGCATTTTTTTTGCCTCAAACTGGCCATGACCCTTATTTGTAAATAAAATGATGCATTCATCCCCCTGGGCGAATAAAGCCCAGATATCCGGTAATCCGTCATGGTTATAGTCGTTCACATAAGCTTTGATAGATCCAGGAAAACCACGTAATATATGTTTAGAAAATTTATCGCCCCCCATATTTTCCATCCAGGAGAATGATCCCAGATTATTTCCAAATTCACAAACCAGATAGTCTGTTTTTTTATCACTGTTCAGATCAGCTGCTATAACCTGGACCGGCCTTGCCAGTTTATCAAATAAGAGAATTGTATTATTTTTTGTTTTTTGTCCAAAATTTATTTTTTCAATACTACCCCGTTTGGCGTCGGTGGGATTCAGATATCCGATATTACATACAATGGCGGTTTTCTTCTCCAGTAATACATCCACGACCGGGCCTTTGGTGAATATGGAATCCAATAACTTCCATTGCAAATTATATCTGTAAATGCCAGGCATGATCACCCTACTCATCAGGATCGTTTTTTCTTTGGAAGAAGTGTCGAAAAGCACCATGGACGTGGATGCTGCATTTACATGAATTGCCGGTACCTGAACCCTGAAAAGGTCGGTGCCCCGGCGGATCGTTTCCCTGCGACGGATTGGTGCCAGGGAATCAGGAGCCGAAGCCCAGTAATAATTGATGATATCTTCCCATTGCTGATCATTTACCAAAGGAACAGCAGGGTAAAATTTTCTCCCGATATTCAGATCCTGGACCTTGCTGGGATATTCATGTCCTTTGAAAATAAAGACACCCAGCCTCGGACCCATTCCGGGCAATACGTTTTTAACCCATGTCTCTTTATCCAAGAATGCGGGATCGGGCAATTGATGACATGACTGGCAATAGATTACCGCCAGCAATTTTCCCCTGTATACACTGGAATCCATCAGGGCTTGCCGATTTTTGTCCTGGGAGAAATGACAGGCCCAAAATGGCAGGATAAAGATGATTAAACTATCCAGCCATTGCCTTTTCAATTTTTGACGTGTTACAGGGATTTTCTGAGTATAAGCCGAAACGGATTTTTAATTTTCTCGTTTCTGTTTTCTAAAATTAGCCTGGCCGCTGTTTCTCCCATAATGGCATGATCCGTGGAAATAACTGTTATACCTCCCTGTAGAATTTCCTTCATCGGGGTATCATTATATGAAATGATGCCAACCTGTTTTCCAATTTGTAATTTTTGAGCATTACAATTTTGGATAAGCCTGACTAAATCGGTTTCTTCAATTACTATAAATGCTTCCTTTTCGTTTACCGGCGTATTTTTCTCCACTTCATGGATAACTGCATGATCAAATTTATACTGCATGCAGAAAAAACGAAATCCCGTGACGATTTCCGGGGGATACGGAATTTTTTTAGGTTGGACCAGGATGATTTTTTTATACTTTTTCAAAGATTCCAACCCGGTCTCAAGGGCTGAAATGATATCATTTTTAAAATCCTGATAAACTGCCCGGTAGGGAGAATATAAATCCTGAATGTCTTTATCAAGAATGACCAGTTGATTCCCGGGAATGCTTTTAATTATTTTGGTGAGCCAGCATTGATCATCGTAAAAATGTGGCATGATGACCAGATAATCATATTCAGACAGGCTGCTGGATACGATTTGTTCAAAAAGGCGGGTATCAAAATGATGTATTTTCAGATCCACTGTGGCTTTTTCCCCCATTGTGCTTACAAATGCGTTATAAATTTGTTTTTTGTAATTACTGATTTTATTAAAGATTAACAATACCCGGTAGGGCCTGGTAATATCAATCCGGTTTATATAAAATCCCTTCCCTTTTACAGAAGTAATTACACCCTGCTGGCGTAAAATAGTATATGCTTTCTGAACCGTATTTCTGCTGATCAGGTATTCATCACTCAGATTATTAATTGAAAAAATGTGATCCCCCTTCTTTAATTCTCCCTGCCGGATGGCATCTTTTACAGAGTCTATCACCTGCAGATACTTAGGTGTTTTACCCTCTGTTTGAATTCTTAAAGAAGATTCCATGGTTTCATATTTTAGCGCACATCGTTAACACATTAAAGTTAAATATAATCTTTTTTCTCCGGGCTATATTCAGCGCATAAATGCAGAAGCGATTCCCCCGTCTACATTTAATACGTTTCCGGTTGATTTATTCAACAGGCCGCTGACAAAAGCAAAACAGGCATTGGCGATATCCTGCGGCAAAATTGCCTCACCCAGCAAGGTTCGTCTGGCATAATACGCTGGTAACTCTTCTACCTGAATGCCATACGCTTTCGCCCGGGCTTCGGCCCAGCCTCCCGCCCAGATATTACTATCTGCAATTACAGCATCCGGGTTTACCGAGTTGACCCGGATATGATCGCCTCCAAGCTCTACAGCAAGCAGCCTTGATAAGTGCGCCTGAGCCGCTTTGGCCGAACCATAGGCCGAGTTGTTGGGTCCGGCAACAACTGAATTCTTCGAAACGATATTAATAATATCCCCACCCAATTTCTGTCTGCGCATTACGTCAATTCCAAATTTTGAAAGAAGGAATTGTCCTTTTACTAAAATATCATACAATTTATCCCAATCCTCCAGACTATGGTCTGAAACGGACTTTGAAATACTAATGCCGGCATTGTTCACGATGATATCTACACCTCCAAAGGCCAGTAAAGCAATTTTAAATGTGTCTTTAATAACTTCCATTTTAGTTACATCCAGAAAGGCGGATACCACGTTGTCATTACCAAACTCTCCGTTAAATTCCGCTTTTGCCTGATCCAGCCGTTCTATATTGATATCACTGAGAATAACACAGGCGCCTTCCTCTGAAAATTTTTTAGCTATGGACTTGCCTATCCCGCCTGCACTGCCTGTTATCAATGCGATACGTCCATTCAAAGCTTTCGGCGCAGGCATGCGTTGGAGTTTTGCCTCTTCCAACAACCAGTATTCAATATTAAAAGCTTCCTGTCTGGGTAATGCAGTATATGATGAAATGGCTTCCGCGCCTTTCATGACATTGATTGCATTGATATAAAACTCTGCCGATACCCTGGCCGTCTGTTTGTCTTTTGCAAAACTGAACATTCCGATACCCGGACATAAAATGATGACCGGGTTCGGGTCGCGCATGGCTGGACTGTTGGGATGCCGGCAGCTGTTATAATATTTCGCATACATTTCCCTGTATGTTATAAATAACTGAGACATTTTTCCCCGGAGTAAATCCAAATTCGTGAGGTCTTCATCCGCTGAAATATGAAGCACAAGCGGCGAAATTTTTGTTCTCAGGAAATGATCCGGACAACTTGTTCCTAAAGGTGCCAGCCTTTCCATATCAAAAGAATCGATAAATTCCATTACCCTGCTATCATCTGTAAAATGTCCGATGACTCCCTTTCTGGCTACAGGAAGATTTTGCGATAGATCGCTGTTTGAACAAAATCCTCTTAATACCGGCGCGAGCAAGACTGCTTTCTGTAATCTCTCATTCAGGGGTAAAGATTTAATTTTTTGACCGCCAAATACAGGCCGTTTTTTCCCATAATTATCTTCCAGATAGGCCGAACAGGTCTCGATCACTTCCAGCGTGTTCATATAACATGAATATGCCGTTTCTCCCCAGGTGAATAATCCATGGGAGCCAAGTATAATGCCCCGGATGCCGGGACTCGTATCCAGGCATTCTTTTAATTTCAATCCCAGATCAAAACCTGGCCGCTGCCAATCCACCCAACCCAATTTTCCTTCAAACAATTCCTCCGTAATATTTTGTCCGTCTTTTGCCGTAGCAATTGCAATGGCCGCATCCGGATGTAAATGATCAATATGCTTAAATGGAAGAAACGCATGCAACGGGGTATCTATGGAAGGCGTTTTGGAATTTAAATCATAGACACAATGATTAAACAATCCGACCATTTCATCTTCATGTTCGATACCGCGGTAGATGTTCTTCAAACTCAGCAAGCGGTCCTGATATAAAGCCGCAAGACCGCTTTTTTTCATGGTGCCCAGATCGCCGCCGCTACCTTTTATCCACATCACTTCCGTTTCCTTGCCGGTCAACGGATCCCTGGCAGGCACTTTACAGGAAGTATTTCCTCCTCCAAAATTGGTCAGTCTCAAATCTGCACCGAGCAGGTTTGAGCGATAAACCAATAAGGAAACTTCATCCCCGACAAGAGAGGAAGCCTTGGCCTCATCCCATAAATAGTTCACGTGTTTAAATTCTATGATAGCTGCCGCTGACATATTTCAGTTTTTAATAATTAAATCATGTACCGTGTGAAAGAATTCCGATATCCGACAAGGATAATATGGTTCAAGGGCTATCAAATCGGCAAATATTGTATAAACATGACTTATTTACTGTTTGGTTCCGTTTTGCAATCTAAACAGTATACAATCAAAACCGTACTGTACTGTATGATCCCCCGAATATAAAAAGCAAGATTTCCTGAATTGATACATATCAAAACGGTATTAGTGTTCACCTTCATTGCTTCTGTTCTCTGATTGAGGTGATGAAACTGAAGCCTGTTTTAAAAAATTTCTCCTGGATGGCCCTTTAAATTGTCCATTTTCATTTTGTTGCAGAAGAAAATATTTGAACAAATTGGTATTGTTTGCCATTCTGAAATGAAAGGCTGCCATATATCCGGGTCGTATTGACAGGAAAGAATAAATTACGAAAGAAACTAATTGCCTGTTAAGCCAATGTATTAGATAATTAAGACAATTTATATTCCTATAACTAAGTTAAAAGTCAGTGGACTCTGAAAATAAAGCAAATTGTTCTTTTTTATTTTTGCCGATTATTTTTACTTTCATAATGAAAGCGAACAATACTGTTGAAAACCGAATATAATCAACACACTTTCAATAGCATAAGCAAGATTTTGACACATATTTGACACACAGAACTTATAAGATATTGAATCCCAGGATGGAAGGATTTCAGTCCCGGGCACTAAAACCTCTCATCGAAGATGAGGGGTTTTAGCATTTTGGAGCGTGGCGAACTTGTTCGCCAGAGCAGTGGTTGGGTCCGGGGGGGTGATGCCTTTTTTATCAGTATTACTAACTATAAAACGATCGTGGTCAACAAATTTTTATTTTTCATCTTAAAAAGTAAAAGCATAAATTTCATTTTTTAATCCGCAAAAATCATATTTAAACGGAATGCAAAATTCAAATTAAAATCACTGCTAAGTGGAAACCCTTAGGTCAAAATCTTTTTGGCCACAACATTGATTCGATTGGTGAAGGACGGTGAAGTTGGTGGTAAATATCAAATCGGTCATCTGCATCTGGTCGTAGTTGACTCCTTTAAGACTGATGTAGTATTTCCGGTGCTGTAAGATGTTTGACAATGCATTTAATAATTAGTATCTGGATCACCCGAGCATGCGAATCCTGCGTAGGTAATCCAGTCCCGGGCAAAAATGGCGGCTTCGCAGTCTGCAACCACCAAATTGATCACCGGGTGTCGTTTTTGGTCACTTTTACACACTTTAGTAAATCAAAAATTAGTACGCTATCTATAGAAAACAACTTTCTCATAACTTATTTACTCCGATACTTCAATTGGCTAGAACAATACGTCATGTATAAATTTTCTCTTTTGCATATTACAACGCTATGTTTCGGTATCGCTTGCATATGTTCCAATAGCTTTTCTATAAAAACAATTTCAATATACAGATTATGGTCAATGCCAATTCGATTTCGAATATTAAAACAGAGGAGATAGTTTATGTGTCGAATGGCAAACAAGCTAAAGGATATATCGCCTATGATGAAAACCGGAAAGGTAAACTCCCGGTGATTATCATTGTTCATGAATGGTGGGGTTTAAACGACTATGTAAAATCCCGCGCCAGACAAATCGGGGAACTCGGATACTTTGCATTTGATGCCGACTTATTTGGAAACGGATAACTGGCTAATAATCCCGATGAAGCCCGAACGTTGACAAAATCCTACTATTCGAATCCTGAAAATACATTAAAGCCCATCGAAGATGCAATAGCCAAAGCAGCGACTTTTCCTCAGGCTGATATGTCAAAAGTAGCTGCCATGGGATATTGTTTTGGCGGATTCGTTGTCGTAAACGCAGCAAAATTGGGTGCCCCGCTTAAGGGTGTTGTCAGTTTTCATGGAAGACTGAAAGGGGTTCAACCACAAAATAATCTTCTGAAAGGCAAAATCCTGATTTGCCAGGGCGGCGATGATGAATTTGCTCCCATGTCCGACCAGAAGGCTTTCAGGAAAAGCATGGACTCCGTTGGTGCGCAATATAATTTTATTACTTATCCTGGGGCCAGGCATGCTTTACACAAATCCGGAAGCAACTGCACTTGGCATAAAATTTAATATGCCCATTGCCTACAATGCCAATGCTGATTCGGCATCCTGGAAAGATATGCAGTCATTTTTCATCTCGTTATTTATTTGACTCAAATTCTCTGGATTCTAAGGATAACAGTTTACCTTCAGTCATACCCTTCAACCAATTCAAATGGCAGACGAGGAAATTTTAACACCTGAATTGCCTAAAATTTCTGCCAATACTGACAATTCTTCCTCCGCCCAATCTAAGGAAAATATGGAAGTACATCATCATCCTGACCTGCATCACGATAAAAAATATTTTCGCGAATATTTCCTTGAATTTATCATGATCTTCCTGGCTGTCACACTTGGTTATTTCGCCGAAAACTTCAGAGAACGGATTAAAGATCACAAACAGGTCGCGCAGTCCATGCAGTCGCTGAGGCAGGACCTGGGCGCAGACGCAGCCATGTATGACTCCTCTATCGCGATCAACGTGAATAGCTGCAAAATGATTGACACACTGATATCACTGTTAAATTCAGGCAAAGAAACCGGCAGGGTTTATTTTCTTGCCAGAAAACTCACCATTGGTACAGGCATTTTTACGCCCAATAGTAAAACCTTCGAACAATTAAAAAGCACCGGCGGCCTTAGGCTTATAGAAAATCAAAAAAACCTGGATAGTATCAACAACTACTATCAAACGCAGAAATATTTCGATTACTGGTCCGGTCTTCAGCGACAAAGAATCAACGATGTCATATCCGGTAACGAAAAATTATTTGACGGACGAATTTTTTTCTCCATATATAAATGGATAGAAACTTCCAAAAACGCCGAAGATTCCATAATCAAAGAACAACCTGAACTGTTAACTGGCGACCCGCTCATCACGAATGATATTATTATGCACTATCAGTATCTCTATGGTGTTCTCAAAATCATTAACAAAAAAGCAAGTGAATCTTCGGCTGAAGCCATCCGTTTGTCCTCCCTTTTGGGCCGTGAGTATGAAACTGAGTAACCAAATATTTACCAATACCATGAAAACAAGACGGAAATTCCCCGCCTTGTCCGGGTCAGATATCCCTGACCTATTTGGCCGCTCCCGCAGTCGCCATTTGTTTTTTTTGCGGGAGTCCTTTGCCTTCGGCTATCAGCTTGACCAAACTGTCTTTTATGTATTGGTCCCAGCCTTTTACACAGTTATCATAACATTCTACCTGTGGCACTAACCCGACATGTGTAAATTGGATCCTGGTTGAATCCCCTTCGGCTGATATTTCAAAGACGATCTGGGTGTTCTTCCATTCTTTCTTGTCAGCCAGCCAGTGGAGGTAGCAGTCGGTGACATTCCACACGACCTTTTTGTCCGGAACGGATTGGACTATTTTCATCGTTACAAAGGCTTCCCCGAAATGGATGGTAAAAACATCGTTCAGCTTTTCGGAACTGCCTTCTATATTTTCTGTCCACCATGCGGCAACATGGTTAATGCTTTTGAATACCTTATTTGCGGCGGCCTTGACCAGGATGGTGGCCGTGTAGTCTGGCTTTTTCATTTTTTTTAATTTTTAAGTTTGTTGTCTAACAGTGATTTTAATTTTTCCAATTTTGACAGCCAGAATTTGTCAAAGTAACTTATCCATTCCTGCAACTTTTCAAATCCCTCCTGTTTGAGTATGCAATGTCTTTCTCTGCCGATGTCCTGGATAGAGATAAACCCGGCGCCATGCAGTATTTTTATATGTTTGGATACGGCCGGCCGGCTCATCTCAAAATGTTCGGCCAATGAGTTTATCGTCAGGCTGTCTTTTAACAGCAGCCACAATATCTGTCTGCGACTGGGGTCGGCGACCACCTGGAATACATCAAAGCTTTGTTGTTTCACGGTTTGCAGCATTTAGGAGTACAGCGATCTTTTGAATATTTTTAAGCCATCCGTCATTCACCGCCGAGTACATATTGAAATTCTCGATTTCTCTGAAGCCGGTATGTTCCAACAAAAGCTCCGTGCCATTGTCTTTCGGGATCAGTTTCCAGACCACTATGGAATCCAGGTCGATCTTCCCGTTCCCCGGACCGGATTTCCAGGAATAGCTAAGCGTTTGATGAGGCACTATTTCCAGCACCTTACAATAGACGATGCCGTCAAAATCGAGTTTTGGTACGGGCTTTATCCTGAACTGGAAGTCGTACCCAAGGATGGGCAGGAAATTATTGGGCATTAACCAAAGCTCAATCAATTCGGCCTTGGTCAGGTATTCCCAGACTATTTCGGGCCTCTGGGGAAAGAAATACTGGTGTTTGACGTTGTTTGGCATAATAAGTAACTTTTAAGTTACGCAAACTTAAGAGTAACTTTTGAGTTACGCAAATATTATTTTTGCTTTGAAAACGAAAAGCAGAGTGAAGAAGTGAATATTAAACGAAGCCTTTTGATTGATGTTTAATTTCACGACACATATTTGACACGCAGAACTTATAAGATATTGAATCTCAGGTTGGAAGGATTCCAGTCCCAGGCACTAATAACACCTTGATAATCTAAAGATTACAAGGTGTTATTTTTTATTATACATCCTTTTCTTCACGCATTTTGACACATATTCTCACTTTTTGGAAGCGATTTTTGTCCGCTTTTTCACGCTTTCTTTAATTCACAGGCACGTTTCTTATAGCTTTCTTACCTTTTGCTAAATAGAAATTTAAGATTTCAACATTTCTATTCTTCACAACATAATGACTCAACTTGTCTATGATTTTAGTCCAGTTTATCAGGGGCTGGTACAAAAGCATCAAATGACTGACCTTTCCCCAACAAAACGGACAGTCTTAGTAGCACACTCCCCTTTTATTTACAAACAAAGAAAATATATGAGCAGTCACTGGTAGACTGACTGATGAATGGAAAGACTCGCTTTGTAATTGCACACTGACTCTCAATGCTTCAAAATACATATTCAATTTTGGTACTTGAAAATAACGAAATCATATAAAGGGTGCTCATGTGGCCTGATTCAAACAGAAAGGAAATAAACTTTAAATAATATCTCGAAATATTATTTCATTCAATCTGATATTGGCATCTGATCTGCAATAAATATTTTTAATTTCAACTGGGCAATCAACATTAAAAATACCCCTCCAAATATTATGGTTGCTGCAATGGATAATAAAATTGGGGAAAACGACCAGCTACCATCATTTATAGCCAGCAATGCTTGTACCAGTAATAAGACTTCCATAAATATAACTCCAATTATGAATGTCAATAATCCACTTTTCCATACCCTCTTGGCTGTACTCAACAATTTTTCTTTAATAAGAAAGCCAATTAAATAAAAACTAATGAAACCCAGCATTACCAGGTGTAGGTAAGCGATGACCACTGGTCTAAAACCAAAGGCAAGTCTGCCGAAAACCGGAAAGATGCACAAGACCTGCAATATTAATTTGATCATAAAAGCAACTAAAGATAATCCCCATAATAATTTTACCTGAAAACACAAGAGTGCCCACTGTGTCCATGTCTTGCTAAACAACAATAAAAATATGACCTGTGCCCCTAACTGCAAGATAGATGACAATGCGGCGATGGTAATTATCCATACTGGGGGATTCATCCAAAGAAGAGATAAACAATAAGCTGGTATACAAGCTGTTACCATTAACCCAAAAAATAACCTCTCTTTATTTTCATCTATAGGAGTTTTGAGATTTTGCACTGTATAAAAGAACAAGGCCAAAACGCCAAAGCTAAACCAACCATTGTATTGAAAATGAAGGAAAAGATACAAGGCATTAAAATAGAAGAAAGGAGAATCTACTCTATGAGACTTAAAGTAAGCCAGCGCAAAAATGCCTGCACTTGATAATACAAAAAAAAACAAACCGGCTTTTACCCATCTTTTTACAGCAAAAGGTAGTTGGCTCTTACTAGCATCTACCCAGTATTGAAGTGCAAACCACCAGGAAAATAGGATAAATAGTATGGAAAAAAATATTGATAGGGTACCATACCCTTCAAAAGAAAAGCTCAGCAACATGCCAAAACTCGATGTCTGGGCGAGACGAAATTGAAAAGTGTAAACCTTAGTTACAGGATATCCTGATTGAAATAATATATAAGTTAAAGCGGTAAAAATAACTGTTGATATCCATCCGCAAAAGGCAAAATGGGAATGTGCTTCTAAGAGGAAATTATAGTTAATCGCCGGTAAAGAGAAGGCAATCTTAAAACGTAATATCATGCCCAAGATCGCCACAAGACTGAAATTCAAAAGGCACAAGGCAGACCACCGTTGGAATTTCTCGAAACTTATGCCATGCATTGATAATGGGGGTTTATATAATACTCAACGTAGACCGCCCAGGCGTTCTTGTACCAAAAGTAGAATTATTACAAGACGATTCTTCAAGATAGGATTAATAATTTCATATCCCGTGAGAATGTGTGAATGATGCAAACTTTTTGCAAAATTATGTAACATAAGGACGAAGCAAATAATCCAGCTTTGCATTCATCCTGGCTGGCAAAGAATCATATTCCCGCATGATTTATATCATGTAGGTTGATTTTAGTTACTCTTACCTTCAACAAGGATAATTAATACCCTCCATCTAAAGAGAGAAGTAGAATTACATAACATGAAGAATGAAATAATTACAGACGCATGTTCCACCCAAAAAACCCCTTTTTTATTGTCGCTCTGATAGTACCTAATCTACTGGCCGTTAATTCCTATAGCCAGCAGGTGCCTTGGGTTGCGCCTAAAACGTCAGACATCATTAAAAATCCGATAAGTGGTAATAATAGTAAAATGGCAGAAACCAAGACGCTATATATATCCAATTGTAGCCCTTGCCATGGGGACAAAGGCAGAGGAGATGGGCCCGCTGCCCCCGGGTTAAATCCCAAACCTGCCGATCATACTTCCGCCTCAGTACAAAACGAGACAGATGGTGCAATTTTCTGGAAACTTTCCGAAGGCAGAAGTCCCATGCCGGGTTACAAAAAAATATTTTCCGAAGAACAAAGATGGGAACTTATCAATTATATCCGCACACTTGCAAAAAAAACAAAAAAGTAATAGTACAGTAGATATAGAAACTAAAGAGGCCAAAATATATTTTTATGAGAACAATAGAAATACCAATTAAGTATTTGATTTTCGTTCTGGGATTTCTAGTATCTGCAAAAATTGCCAAGGCGCAGCAAACAACAATTGTTGATTCCGCTCTACTAGAAAGGGTATCAGCGTTGGAACAACAAATAGCTGATCAAAAGCCTGGTGAAAGTCATTTTATGGTGGCTGGGCTTGCAACATTTGGGTTTGTTGCCAATACTACAACCACCACTACCGGTGGCATAAGTCAAAAAGCGAAATCAAATAGTTTTCCGGATGTCGACCACTTTGAATTCAGCCCACTTTTCTTATGGAGACATGGGAGTAAATTCCTGTTGGAATTCGAACCCTCCTTTGATGGAACTTCTGTTGGGGTTAATTGGGCTGATGTTTCTTACTTTGTAGCACCCGGACTTATTTTGCGAGCCGGATACCTCGTTACACCATTTGGTACCTACAGCAAACGATTGGCTGCCGGCTGGATTGATAAGCTTCCAACTGACCCAACAGGCGTCGCCGACTATCCATCTACCACAGATTTTGGAGTTGAGGCGGAAGGAGGATTTCCCCTCGGGTCTATGAAATGGAATTATGACGTCAGCTTAACAAACGGATTGCAATTGTTACCTGACGGGGAATTACAGAGCGCGGGCGCTGTGGATAATAATAAAAACAAAACCATTACCGGAAGACTTGGTCTGCTGCCAATATCCAACTCGTCTCTTGAGATTGGAGTAAGTGGTATGTTTGGAACAGTGGGCGATGTAAATTCTCCGAACGAGAACGCAAAGAGTCAATCTTACGCTGCTGACCTGAATTATGTCAAACTGTTCAATCCTGTACTGATAAATATAAAAGGCCAATACAATTATACGTTTGTGAACAATCAGAATTATATCAATCCTGCGAATGGTGCTGAATATACGTTTGACAATAAGACGACTTCAGGTTTTGTCCAGGCTTCAATTAGACCTACAGGAGCTGGAAAAGCTTTTGTTAAGAACCTGGAACTTGCTTTCAGATATGGAAAGTATGTAACTCCAGAAAATTCATTGTGGGGACAGAAATCGAATATTATTGATATAAGCCTCGATTACTGGATTACATGGAGGACTGTTTTTAAAATAGGTTACCAATCTGATAAAAGCACAAGTACAGCAATCGAAAATTCTGGAGACGTAACGAAATCAGAATCATTATTCATTCAATTTGCTATCCAGCTATAATATAAATAATATGAAAGCCAAACCAATTAAAAAGATAGTAATCATATCAATATTAGGCTCAGCCTTGATGGTATCCCTAGCGCTTAATGGATGTAAAGCAAGTCAGGTAATTAGCAACAAAACGGGCGCCCAGCTCTGGTCAGAAAATTGCCAACGTTGTCATAATACGCCATCGCCCAATTCATTTTCCCGCGAACAATGGGAAACCATAGGCCTGCATATGCAAAGCCGCTCTCTGATAACTGATGAAGAAAGAAATAAGATTGTGGCATTTTTGAAACAATAATAATCGAAACAAAATTATGAAACGCTTATTTTACTATTTCATTATTGCATGGGTTGGGTTTTTAGCCGTACAATGCGAATCAAACCAACAATCTACGAACAAGAATAGCGCAGGTGCTAAAGACAGCGTATTAACAAAAATAAAAACCGATACCGTTGTCATTCTTGCAGGTATTAATTCCAAAGGAGTGGGACGGTTTCAGAATATACAATTAACACATCCCCTGGATGAAAAGATGTCTGCCAACGGTCGATTAATTTACCAGTCAAAGTGCATAGCTTGTCATAAACTTAGTACAGAATTACTGGTTGGACCCGGATGGTCGGATGTCACCGACAGGCGAACTCCGGAGTGGATCATGAATTGGATAACCAATACAAAAGTAATGTTAGATAAAGATCTTGCAGCACAGGCGGATATGGCAGTTTGCTTAATTCGAATGCCCAATCAGGATCTTTCTGATGAACAAGCCAGAGATGTTTTAGAATTCATGCGTAAAAATGATGGCAAAAAATAAGAGTAAGTATTGATTACGTTCCTCCGGCTGAATACAATAAAATCCAAATCCTATAAAAATCCGCATTCCCTTTAAAAGATGTGAATTATGTAAGTTTTTAAATAATTGTGTGACATTCCCGGTTTAAGACTAGAGAAAAGAAAGTTCAGATTCGGCTAAAGCGATTTGCCTGGAGAATTTATAAAAGTATGAACCAGATTATGCCGCCGGATAAATGTATCGTTCAGCGTTCAGTGATCGCGAAGAGCAATATCATGAACTAGGTAGCACACCAGCATTTTGATTTGATTTGTATAAGCACCCGCGGCGATAGAAAAATAAATCGTTTTTTAGTACGAATACTGCCAAAATAATCAATCAATCAGAGGTCCCCGTAATTGCTGTATCCCACCCTTGTGCACCAATCAAATTGCGGTTTGCAGGACAAGCGGGAAATTGTGGTTTGGCGGATTTTAAAAGAAAAGAAATCCGAGAATTAATTGATGATATTCAAACTTATTGTACGGACCAACCATAAGTAGTTTCGATTCCCATGAACAAGCCTTCACTTTATAGTATAGAAAAAGGGGAAAACAATAAAAGTATTTCTCAAATGGGAGCGCAATATCGGAGCCGGATTCGGTCTCACACCAGCAACCGATCCATTCGTATTTAAGGTAATATTTGGCAGAAAGGTCAGATGGAAGTTATACATTTCATGGCTGATAGTCAATTTCTTTTCTTGCAGCTATCGTCCATTTTTTAATTATTTGAATCCGGCCGCTGTCGAGTTTTGCATATCTGTGAATGAATGTATAGGATGTAAGCGGCATTTCTTTACTATCGACTTGTTCTGTAATATCCTTCATCCGGTGATCTAGTTTCTTTTTGCTGAAACTTGAAAGATCAGAAAAATTAATCGCTCGTTTGCCGTTATCAATATGATTCTTCAGCCAAAGACCTACCGGATTAATATTCATATACCATGGATACACCGTATGGTTTGAATGGCAATCATAACAGGATGTTTTAAGAATATTCCTTACCGTATCCGGTACAATTACATAATGGGTAATATCGCTGGCGGTTTCAGCGAGACCGTTATTACGGGTCGGACGAATAAATTGCATGCTTATAAAAATAATCAGCAGGACTATCAATATTTTGCGAATCATGTATTGAATATTAATCTTCCGCTCTCCGCGAATATGGGCGCTAAAGTAGAAACAGACCTGTCTGACAATTCAAGTGGTGCAAGCCCCCACTTTCTGGGTAACAAAAATAACATGTTCATCACTATTCGGCCGGATGGGCGCTTCCAATAAATAATTATTTAAATGTGAGATTTAGCGAAATAATATTTGCATTCAGATTGGTCGTTTGCATATAATGGCTATATCTTAATTCCAGCACCCTCAATTCCTTCATTAAAATACCCTTTGGCGGTGCCAGTCTTATACCAGCTCCGAATAGATTACTTGTGAACGATGCCAGGGCATAATTGCTGGTGAAATATTGATCCTGTTCTTTGTGCTCCTTATAAGGCGCGAAATACCTGGCAGCCGATTGAATATAAAGCCTGTAAAAAGGAGAGACTGATATGAAGGGGGTTATTTTAACCGGAACCTCCAGATTGAAGGTATTAGAAACTAGTCCCCAACTGTCCACATAAAAACGGTAGTAGGATCTCAGGATGATATTGTCACCCAGGAAATAATTCAACCGGAAACCTATCGGCAGTTTAAACCGCTGCGAAGGCAGGTTTTCAATCGTGTCCTTTCCCGTATTGTAAAATACACGGTGGAAGGGTAATCCAAGGTACCCTGTCTGGTAAACCAAATCCAGCTCCACCCCGCCCTGCATCCGCTGATTCAAAATTTGGGTAAAAGATAAAGACGCAGTATACGTGTTTCTTGGTTTAGTGGGCGTTTGTTGCTTATGGATTTTTGAGTCACCGACAAGCTGGCCATTATTGTATAAAAAAGCCTGTGTTTGACCGCTGGCTGAAGTGCGGTATACAATGCTGTCACTACTCTGCGTATTTTTTAAAGAATCTACCGGATAGAATTCCGAGGGATAAATCATATTTATCTTATCGAAGAAGCCTACCATCTTCAAACTGAACTCACCGTTGGTTTTATTTTTTTTAGAAACAGTCGCGTTCAGTCCGAACGAATGGTAATAATTATGCTCCGCAGAATAATAAGCACCAAGTCCAAAGGAAGTCCCTTTCTGCTCATTTTCTCTGGTCCAATTTAGCGTAGGATTAATTCTCGTGCCGTTATTTTTAGCAGTTCCGTTTGAATCAACATACGCCTGGGAAGCGGCCGTATGAAAATCTACGCCCAGCCCCAGAGCCAATGTATTCTTGCGTTTTTTACTGTCAAACCCGATAAAAGTCAAATCTAAGCCGCTGGCGAAATCGGTGACATTTGCAATACCTCGAGGACCTGGTTCTCCACCCATGACGGCCGATTTATCTGCAGTCTGGTCGTAATAACTGGTTACAAAATTTACTTCATCCAGTTTCAGTTTTTTGGGTTTATAACCCGTGCTGTCAGCAACTGGAGCTTGTGAAAAACCATGCGCCATCATTAAGTACATGCCGATTACTGAAAGTGATAATTTCTTCATCTATATTTTCCGAATTTCGAATTTTAATTACAACCACATCCTCCTCCGGTTTTTCCGCCATTGGCTCCGGACGAACCTTCTCTATATGATTCCGCGTTCAATTCGTTTTTCTCCACATTACGGTTCGAAAGTGACATCTCGGAATCATTGATCCGGCTTTTCTGATACTCTTTTACATGAGCACAGGAACTCAATCCAAAAATCACCAGACACAGGACGAAACACTTTGACATATAATTGCCTTTTATATTGATCTTAATTAAAATGAATGTTTTTCGAAGTGTACACAACATCCCGGTCGTCCACCACAATGGCCTCAATGTCTTTTATCTGGTTGATCATGTTTAATCCCGAAACGATTCCCATAATCATCACCGGTGTAGCCATAGCGTCCGCCACTTCCGCATTGGGCGTAATAATCGTAACGCTTTTAATTCCCCGTATAGGAAGGCCGGTTTTTGGGTTGATGGTATGAGAATATTTCTGACCGCCGATCAGAATATATTTTTCATAATTGCCAGATGTGGCGACGGACATATCGGTAATATTCATGTAGGAAAAAATACGCTCTTTGGAATTGGGGTCTGCAATACCGATGGTCCATGGTTTACCGTCGGGCTGAAAACCCCAGGTTGTCATATCTCCGGACGCGTTCACAATACCGCTTTCAATCCCTTTCTCCTTCATTACTTTTTTCGCCATTTCTGCGGCATATCCTTTTCCGATTCCGCCAAAACCAATACGCATACCTTTTTCTTTCAGGACAACTGTAGATTGTTCACGATTCACGACAATATTCCTAAAGTTTATCAGTCGCGCCATTTTTTTTGCCGTGGTTTTATCTGGTAAAGCCTTCAGGTTGGTATCAAAATTCCATAAGCTTTTATCAACTGAGCCGTAGGTGATATCAAATGCCCCCTGCGTGATCTCCGACATGCGTATGGATCTCTCAATAATCCGGATGACTTCTTCGCTAACAACAACTGGCTGAAAGCCTGCGTTTCGATTGATCCTGGCCGTTTCACTTTCCTCACTATAGGTGGTTAATAATTTTTCGATCCTTTGAATTTCCGCAATACCTGCATCAATGCATTCCTGGGCAATCCTCTCATTTTCCGCAACTGCGCTGAGTTGAAAACGGTTACCCATCAATTTCAGCGCTTTGTGATATATTGTTAATTGTTTCAGTTCTATTTATTTGAATATATTCCGTTGCGTATGTCCACGGTAAAATCGTCTGCAGATTCGTTCGGTAATCCGTCCCAAGATTTTAAAATCTTGCCGTCGGCATCCAACAAAACTGTGTAAGGGAATTTGCCCTGGTTATTGTATTTATCCGCCATCGAATCATTGATCTTCTGCTGATCAGCAGATGGCTGATTTTTTTTCTTTCTCGGAAAGTCCGCATTCACTAAAACAAGTTCAGTATCCGCCATTTGTTTAAATTCGGCTGACTCGAAAATTTCTTTACGCATGCGCATGCAGGGGCCGCACCAGTCAGACCCTGAAAAATTCAAAATGATATATTTATGCTCCTTTTGGGCAATTTTTTCTGCCTGATCCAGGTTATTATGCCATTCCGGAGAACTAAAGAAGAAAACCGGAAACAAAAGCAATAATTTTACATTCATTTTCATGATTTGTTTATTCGAATCTCTAAAAGGCAAAGGGGGAACTGATAGTATAATACACGTATTGCAACCGGTTGACCGTAAATTATATGTTTGGACCCTAACAAACCGGGTTTTATACTTAAATAAAACATAAATTAAATTGACCCAACCCTTTTAAGATTTTTCGCATCTTTGTTAAACAATGATCAAAATATTGTCCTGGCTCTCGCTTCAATTCAAAAACTACGAGTAATTATAGGTTCGCTCACATGAAACCGATTCGCACTTTTTTTCTTTTGGCATCTTGAAAAACTATGGCAACAAGGAAAGCCCTGTTCCAATACTTGCCGAAATACCTATCCATTCTGAAGAGTTCATACAATATTTTTACTAAATTATTTACTTGGTTAATTCATGTACCTTATCAAAATACTTTAACATCGGTTTTGTTTAAAATTCTTATCTACTTTTCTTTTTCTTAAGGGCTTTTTATTCATGTAATACTTAGTTCCATAAGGAGGAAACCGATATGTCTGACCTCCTCCCTAAAAACCGAATCGAAATAAATTAGAAAAATATTGGCCCGTACATCCGGCCACCTGTAACAAGCTAAAAGAAGGATTCCCGGAAACAATTTGTTTTTCCGCGATAAAATAAATATTCAATAACGGATAATCTATTAACTGATAGGTGTTTAGTAGGGGAATGCGGAATTCGTTCCGCTAATATGAATTCACTTTGAATTTTGGGAGCAAAGCACTAAGCAGATCCGTGCCTGATATGGATATTTTTGAATGTTAAAATGAAATGGAAAGTAATTAACTTTTGGGCCTCATTTACTTATTAATTGTCAGGAAGATATCAGATCAAATCAATAGTAGTTTACATGGCGACTGCTTCGAAGTAGGTTTCGTTGAAACCATTTTGATCCTGATCCCCGATCTTCGTTTCGCCACATTAGATTGCTTTTAGTCCCGGAGTGCCATAGGCTACAACAATGACCTATTTCGTGGGCCATCGTATTGATACTGTCGATGCCTTCCGGACTTATAACTACATAATCCGTTAATGGTCCTAACGAGCAACCAATCTTACCAATAACTTCACGGACGACAAAAACACTTATTGGGTAAGTAAGGGAAATTGGAATAGCATTCCATCCTGCAATATGGCTGGAATAATATTCTCCCGCATCTCCAAATTCTTGTTCGAATAACGGACCTCCGCAGCCAGGAGTTAGTGCATCAGCTGGTGGTGTATCTGTCAATTGGATCACCCAATCCACGGAATACGAAATAACCTTAACATTAAACTGACTTTTAAACGTGTCTATTGCATATTGAATCGACGCCTGCATATTACCGCCGGAATATACCGGTTTACCTGTACTGGAATCCTTTAACACGAATATCTGGATCCGCATTTTTTTTTGCGGCCAGGCAAGAAATCCAAAAAGGAAATCAAGCACATTGGGAACAAATGTATGAACGACCGTAATGACTACACGGACAACCACGCGGACAACCGCCTTTATAAAATGCGAAACGGAGGACCAAAAACCCATGTAACTAAGGTAAATCAATTGCTATTCGAATCGGGCAAAAGGCGCCTTTTTATTTTTTTGTAAGTGAAAACACTTCAATGATGAATTTTCGCTGCATCCATTGACAAAATATTTTCCCGACTAAGGGTAAACCATTAGTATAGTTTCATAATCATTTTATTTTCACCAGCATACATCTATTCAAGTACACTTCAATCAGCAGTCTTTTTCAACATGTTATAAAAAGGCATCTGTATTCTTAGAAAGGGCAAAAAAAGGAGTTTATCACTTTCAAATTGTTGCCTTGGGTTTCACGCTCGGTTTTCTCACTACAGTGAATGCACCCATTTTAGTCAACCTTGATATATTGGTTATAGGTATGCTCTTATATCAGGCGTTTGGACGAATTGGTTGTCTCACTACTGGTTGTTGTCATGGCAGGCCGAGCAGGTGGGGAATATGTTATGGTGACAAGTATTCGGAAACAGGCTATATATATTTCATGAATAAAATCAGGTTTTTCCCGGTTCAGTTTATTGAATGCATATGGTTGTTTTTTTTGGCTATCGTTTCCGTACTTACCGTTCTGAATTTTCATTTGCCAGGTGATAATGTATCCCGGTATGTTATCGGGTATGGTATCCTCCGGTTCTTTCTTGAATTCATGCGGGGTGATCCTAAACGGGTTTATTTTTCTGGATTTTCCGAGGCGCAATGGACGGCATTGTCATTGAGTATTATCGTTATCTGCCTTGAAATCCGGGGCATCCTTCCTCTACAGTTTTGGCATTCTATTCCAGTGATCATAATGAGTTTAACTTTAATTGCATTGCTACTACGGAAACATTACCACCGGCCAACGATTCATCAATTGAGACATCCGAATCATATCTTGGAAATCTTTCAAACTATAGGCTGGTTGAACAGTCAGCACATTAATCTTTCAACTGAAGGGGTTTTTCTGCCAAAAACAATTGTGACAGGAACAACTTCATTAGGTATTCAAATAACTTTATGTGGATTTCCAGATAAGTCAAATATGTCCCTTCTCTACCGATTATCACTGGTTGCGGGTAGATTGCGTATTAAATCTGCAAAAACAATAAGCAAATTAATAATCCTGCTTAAATACAATACAGCACAGTATAAAATTATTGAAAATGATAACGGCAATTTTGATCTGCTGATCAACTTTCTCCCTTACTTTAAAGAACTTTAGTAAGTAAATAAAGGCCATATTGGATCGGCCATATCCATTCAATATGATGCCTGACAAGAATAATGCTATTGCAGCCAATCGAATGACTATTTAAAATAAATTGTTATGAGAAGCCTTCAACATAGAACAACTTAGGACAGACTAAGTGACTGGTGGGAACAGATGTCAACACTTCTTCCATACGATTATCGTCCGGTAAGTGATAATGCAGCTTCCAACGGCTGAATAGTGGCGGGGCCCGGTTTTTGACCCTTACACTACATATTTTTTAACCTAAATACAAATATGAAACAAAAAACCACCAGCAGACTCATGCATGTAAGCGTAATCATGTCCATGATTTTTGGCATGATGGCCTGTAACGGCACCGGTAGCTCAGATAAAACAGCAAACGATAGCTCAACGACCACAGCGTCTGCGGCGAAAGCCATTGATTCGGCCACAAGCGTAAAGGCAACGAAGAAAAAGAAATTACAATTGTCCGTTGCCATAACCTCAGGCGACAGTGCAAAAATGGTGAAAGACATACATGGCGTATACAACCGGGCTGAAAAAACACCTGAGTTCCCGGGTGGAGAAGCTGCCTTGTCTGCTTACATTAATAAAAATATTTCATATCCACAGGCGGCCATTGACAATGGCACGAGTGGTACAGTGCACGTCACATTCGTTGTGGATGAGCATGGAAAAGTAATAAACCCGCAGGCAATGGACGGTAAAAATCTGGGTGATGACATAGTGACCCAGACATTGAAAGTATTTAGTAATATGCCTATGTGGACTCCCGGCATGGTGCACAATAAAAAGGTAAAAACAAGACTGGAAGTGCCCGTTACATTTCAATTAGCAGACGCAGATCAATAAATAAAAGACGCAACATTTCAACTTACGCTATATTCTTCAATACAGGGCCGCGAGTACTAAACAAAGCGGCCCTGTTAATGCAATCCCTATTGATTTTTTAAAAGCCTCCCTCGTGAGAGTCTTCGCTCAGGTTGTTTTTCAACAGCGTCTTTCTTAACGCCTCCGCTGTCATGGAATAGAATCTCTTGATTTTGGATTTACCGTCTGCCAGAATTAACCGTACATCGTACTGAATATTTTCCAATTGGAGCGATTTGTAATAACCCATCAAAACAAATGAAAACCATGGAAACGATCATTTTTAAAACGAACATGAAATGTTCAGGATGCATTGAAAAAGTGACTCCTGCACTAAATGAATTGGCAGGCAGGGATAATTGGAAGGTAGACCTGCAAAACCTGGACAAAACGCTTACCGTATCAGGTGAGAATATTCAGGCAAAGGATATTCAATCTGTTGTCGAAAAAGCCGGATTTAAGGTGGAAATGGCATAAACCAGCGCGGAATGATAGAAAATTATATAAGTTAATACCATAATCCTATAAGAATCCGTTTAAATCATGGTATACCTTTACCTGTAATTCACAATGACAACTATTAAGACTATAGGACAATTTTTTCTTAGCATATTTAAAGCGCTATTCGTCAGAAAGAAGGATTGTTGTAAATAATTAGGATTTGGCATCTGTCTGAAACCCGACATTTCAGGAATTAACAATGCTTAATTTTGATATAGGACAAAAAATGGTACTTTTAGGTAGGATTCGATGAAAAAAGTTTTAGCTACCATACTGGCCTTTGTTTATCTCTCCACTTCCATGGGAGCGACCATTCACCTGCATTATTGCATGGGGAAGCTGGCATCCTGGGGCCTTATCGACCATGAAAGTAAAAACTGCGCTCAGTGCGGAATGGTTAAGAAAACTTCGTCTTCTAACTGCATGGCAGCCAAAATGGATTGCTGCAGGGATGAGCATAAACAGATAAAAACTGATAAGGATCAAAAGCTTTTCCCATCAGAATTTTTTAAGTACAATAATCTTACTCAGGCGTTAACTCTCCATGAGTTAGTAATGCCAGGTATAAAAGCCTTTTCACCTGCCATTGCCTATCCAAATACCAATGCACCGCCTTTATTAGACAAACTCCCATTATTCGTTCTTTACCGCAATTTCCGCCTTTGATTTTTTCTTCTTCAATCATGCTTAACATGCTGTTGAGCTAAGTGTCTGGTATATCTGCCGGCAGTCAGAAATTCGATTATCATTTTCTTCTATTAAATTAATTTTTATGCAAACGCTAAAAACGTTTTTGCTCATTGCTATTGCAGTGACAGCGCAGAAGGTCATGATATTGATTCCATGAATGCCTCAGTTGAAGTATACAATAGGCTTCCAGAATGCCGTCACTACCAGAGAAAATCGTAAATAAATATTCACCATATAAAGAAAAAAATGAAAAAACTGATCATTCTTTTATTCGTAGTTACTGGCAGCACTTTTTCTTTTGCACAAACCTCGAAACCAAAAATGCCAGACAGCAAATCCGACTCGACCGCAAAATATATATATACATGTCCGATGCATCCGGAAGTGATGACGGTCAAACCCGGAAAGTGCCCTAAATGCGGGATGACGCTGGTAAAAAAGAAGGTAGATAAAATCTACACCTGTACCATGCACCCGGATGTCATCAGCGATAAACCCGGCAACTGTCCGAAATGCGGGATGAAACTGGTCGAAAAGACTTCAACGCCACCGGTGAAAATGTAAAGACTATCAATTTTTTATTATGGTTCAAAAGATCATTGCGCTATCTCTTCGTCACCGATATATCGTGTTGCTGGTGACAGCCGGACTTTTTATTTGGGGATTCTTCGCAGTCCAGCAAAATCCAATCGATGCCATTCCGGATCTGTCCGAAAACCAGGTTATCGTTTTTACGGAATGGATGGGCCGAAGTCCCCAGACGATTGAGGACCAGGTTACCTATCCCCTGGTAAGCAACCTGCAAGGGATTCCAAAGGTGAAGAATATCCGGGGAACCTCTATGTTCGGGATGAGTTTTGTCTACATCATTTTTGATGATGATGCAGATGTCTACTGGGCAAGAACAAGGGTGCTGGAAAGATTAAGTTACGCGCAGCGGCTTCTGCCAGCAGGCATTACACCCACCCTTGGACCCGACGGTACGGGGGTGGGTCATGTCTTTTGGTATACACTCGATGCAAAACAAATGGATCTCGGGGAGCAAAGGGCCTTGCAGGACTGGTACGTTAAACTGGCTTTACAAACCGTTCCGGGAGTGGCCGAAGTCGCGTCTTTTGGTGGCTTTGAAAAGCAGTACCAGCTCGTGATTGATCCAGTCAAACTTCAGTACTATAATATCTCCATGATGGAAGTCATGAATAAAGTCAAAGCCAATAACAATGACGTCGGTGGACGAAAGTTCGAGATGGGCGATATGGCTTATATCATCCGGGGACTGGGATATGTAAAAAATAAAGAAGACCTGGAGTCTATTGCTGTAGGAAATAATAATGGGATACCCGTCCGGGTAAAAGATATCGGCTCCGTGCAAATGGGTGGTGATCTGCGACTCGGTATTTTCGATGAAAACGGCGAAGGAGAAGTAGTCGGTGGAATCGTAGTCATGCGATACGGAGAGAATGCCAGTAAAGTGATAGAAAACGTCAAAAAGAAAATGGCCGATGTCCAAAAAGGACTACCAGACGGGGTAAAATTCAAAGTAGCGTACGACCGGACCGAACTCATCAAAGCATCCATTGACAATGTCAAAAGCAAGCTGATTGAAGAAATGATCGTCGTCTCACTGATTGTACTACTTTTTCTTTTGCACTGGCGAAGCGCCCTCAGTATCATTATTCAAATACCGATTACGATCGCGCTAAGCTTTATACTACTCAATGCATTCGGACTTTCTTCCAATATCATGTCCTTAACCGGAATCGCGCTCGCCATTGGAGTGATCGTTGACAATGGCATTATTATGTCGGAAAACGCGTACCGGAATTTATCTGAAAGACAAAATAACCCGCCGGTTTAAAAATTCTTTACCATGAATCTATTTAAAAGAGATAAAACCTATCAGAAGATTCCGGAGGCGGAGAGAATGGCCATCATTGAGCGGTCCTGCAAGCAGGTATCCCGTGGCGTATTCTTTTCAACGGTGATCATCATTGCTTCATTTTTACCAGTCTTTTTATTGACCGGACAGGAAGGAAAACTCTTTCATCCGCTGGCCTATACGAAAACCTTTATCCTGATCGTGGATGCATTTCTGGTGATCACCCTGGCCCCTGTCCTGATATCCTTTTTCATGAAAGGCAGGTTCCGTCCTGAATCTGCAAACCCCGTGAACATATTTCTCGAGAGAATTTACGAACCTGTTATCAGAGCCTGTATCAAATGGAGAAAAACAACCATTGGAATTAATATCATCGCCCTGCTCATCAGCATACCACTATTATTCAGTTTAGGTACTGAATTTATGCCCGCACTTGATGAAGGCTCTATTCTCTTTATGCCGGTCACGCTGCCTGATGTTTCTAATGCGGAAGTCAAACGCTTGTTGCAGGTGCAGGATAAGATTATTAAATCTGTTCCGGAAGTAGACAATGTGCTCGGTAAAGCGGGACGCGCGAATACCGCGACCGACAACTCTCCCATCAGCATGATCGAGACGATCATCCTGTTAAAACCAAAATTAGAATGGAGACCCGGACTGTCTAAAAATGATATCATAAATGAGTTGAATTCAAAACTCCAGATTCCGGGGACGACCAATGGCTGGACGCAACCGATCATTAACCGGATCAATATG
>Ga0209863_10000313_pt1 | contig 27092 bp, 26 predicted proteins | sample OrgsoiDNA2013046_FD_185796 | JGI IMG/M metagenome (GOLD analysis project Ga0209863, IMG submission 185796) | Permafrost soil microbial communities from the Arctic, to analyse light accelerated degradation of dissolved organic matter (DOM) -... | ecosystem: Environmental > Terrestrial > Soil >...
AGACTGTCTACGTGCCGGGTGCCATTTTGGTTCCCAGAAAATTGCGTTGGTCACAAAGATTTGTCCTGAGTTCCGGCGGGTAGTAAACTCGTGAGCCATGAGAAAACTCGTCGTTGTTGCCGCAGCTCTATTACTTAGCATCCCAATGGCCGCACAGGACTGGGCCAGGCAGAATCTGGAAAAATCGCCCCGCCATGGGGAATGGGTCCAGATCAAACACGATAACCGCACCGTGAGCACTTTTGTGGTTTACCCAGAGTCCAAACAGAAAGCCCCGGTCGTGATTGTGATTCATGAAATCTTTGGCGCCACGGACTGGTCACGCAGTCTGGCAGATCAGCTAGCCGCCAAAGGCTACATCGCGGTGGCGCCTGATCTGCTTTCTGGCATGGGACCCAATGGCGGTAAAAGCAGTGATTTCCCCAGCGTGGATGCCGCTCGAGAAGCGAATTCCAAACTTGACGATAACCAGGTAACTGCTGATCTGAACGCTGTAGCCGATTACGCCAGGAAGATTCCGGCGGCCAACGGTAAGCTAGCCGTCGTCGGATTCTGCTGGGGTGGAGGACAGAGTTTCCGGTTTGCCACGAATCGCAAGGATTTGAGCGCAGCATTTGTTTTTTACGGTACTGGTCCCAAGGACGTAACCGCCATCAATGCGCCGGTATACGGTTTTTATGCCGGCAAAGATGCTCGCATTGGCGCCACATTGCCAGACACCACGGACGCCATGAAGAAGGCTGGCAAGAAGTTCGAACCCGTTACCTATGAGGGCGCAGGCCACGGCTTTATGCGCGCAGGCGAAGACCCGGGCGATACCAATCCGGACAACAAGAAAGCACGCGAAGAAGCCTGGAAGCGCTGGACGGAATTACTGAAATCGATGTAAAACTGGGGCGGGCGCTCAATCATTGGACTGGTCGGTCCCGGAGTGCCCGCTTTTTATCTTTATTCTTACCGATAACTTCTTCTTTTTCTTCACGTCTAAAGGTCGGCTAGCCACAACAACGCCCCGTAAAGATGGAGGATTCCGATGCAGGCCAAGGTTCTCAAGAGCGCATATCTTTTGGCAATTGGCGTCATGCTGACCATGATCGCCACAAAAGTCTGGAGCCAGACCCCAAATTCACAGACCGACTTCCAGCGCAGCTTCTCCGTTTCTACCAGCGCAAAGCTGGTGGTGGAAAACTACAAAGGCACAATCCACGTAACGGGGACTGAGGGCAATCAAGTCACGGTGGACGTTCACAAAAAATTCGAGGGCAGCGAGGCTGATCGCAAATGGTGGCTTGAGAATTTGAAGGTCGACGTAAACGGCCAGCCTGACCGGGTCGACGTGAGAGTTGTTTATCCATCACAGAACTGCAGCTTCTGCTGGACCACAAGCAGCTACGAAGCCGAAGTCGAACTGGAAATCAAGGTTCCACACCGCATTGACGTTCAAGTGGACGGATACAAACCGGACATTCGCGTTACATCTACCAACGGCTCCATTTCAATTCATAGCTACAAAGCGCCCATGTTGATTGATTCAACCGCGGGTTCGATACACATCGATACATACAAGGATTCCGTCCGGCTGCGGAACGTGAGCATTGAAGGCGAACTGGTAATTGAGTCAATGAAAGCGGACACAGAAATTTCTGCGAAGAGCCTTGGGAAGAAAGTTGATGTGCAGACTGAAAAGGGCACCATCAGCCTGAGTGTTCCAGCAAACGCTGATTTCAATCTTGATTTCGAGGGCGGACGGCGCTCTTCTTTCAGTACTGATTTTCCGGCAATCTCAGCCGCTGGGTACTCCGGCCGTGACTTCAAAGGCACGGTTAATCGGGGTGGTCCAACGGTACGCTTTAGAACTGAAAAAGGATCCGTCACTCTGCATAAGTTGTGAAAGCTATATCGAGTTTCCAGCAAAACACAGTTACTTTTCCAGGAGAAATGAATGCGTCTTTTTAAGTCAGTTCTTGCCCTGCTCTTTCTGTCGATGTTGATGCAGGGACAAGCACCGCCCCAGAGCGGAGTACAGCTTGGCGATATCGATCGCAAGGCGGATCCGTGCACAGACTTCTTTCAATACGCCAACGGTCAGTGGCGAGCGGAAAATCCTATTCCCCCTTCCATGCCTCGTTGGAGCCGCCGCTGGAAGGCAGGTGAAGATGCTAAGGAGCAGCTCAAACAAATCCTGGACGATGTCTCAAAACGCATGGACTGGCCCAAGGGAAGTCCGGAGCAGTTGATTGGCGATTATTACGGCTCATGTATGGACCAGGCAAAAATAGACAAGCTTGGAATCACGCCTGCTCAATCTATGCTTGCGCAGATTGACGCCATCAAGTCGCAGCCTGACCTGCAGCGTATGATCCGCCAGATGCAGGCGCTGGGTATTGGCGCTCCCTTTGGAATGGGTTCGAGCCCGGATAACCACAACCCCGGCGATACCATTGCCACTGTCTTTGCCGGCGGGCTTGGCCTTCCTGACCGGGACTACTACCTGAAGACTGAACAGCGATTTCAGGAAGCCCGCGAAAAGTACGCCACGCACCTGACCAATATGTTTAAGCTGGCCGGATATAACGAAGCCAGCGCAAAAGCGGCCGCCACCAGCATCTTTGAATTTGAGAAAAAACTTGCGGAAGCGTCTCTTGATAACGTGGCGTTACGCGATCCGAAAACCACTGACCACAAGACCCCCTTCGATGGCCTGGTGAAAATGGCTCCGGCATTTGATTGGGCCACGTTCTTCAATGAAGGCAAGATTTCACACGCTGACCTCAACGTCACTGAACCTGCATTCCTCGCCCAGGTCAACAAACAATTGCACGATTCTCCAATGCAGGACTGGAAGACCTATCTAAAGTGGCAGTTTTTGCATGCCGCGGCTCCCAGTCTCTCCAGCGCCTTTGTGAATGAGAATTTTTCTTTTTACGAGCAATACCTGAGCGGATCAAAAGAGCTGAAGCCGCGGTGGAAACGCTGTGCGGAAGATGCGGACAGTCAATTGGGCGACGCTCTGGGAAAGAAGTATGTTGAAAAGTACTTCCCTCCGGAGGCCAAGGCCCGTGCACAAGAAATGGTCACCAACATTCTCGCTGCCATGCACGACACCATTGAGGGTCTGGAGTGGATGGGACCAGAGACGAAGAAGAAGGCGCTGGAAAAGCTCTCCACTTTCAATCCAAAAATTGGGTATCCGGACAAGTGGAAGGACTACAGCGGCCTCAAAGTCAGCCGTGATTCCTATTGGAGTAGCGGGCTCGCGGCTGCGAAATGGAACGTGGAAGAAGATCGCTCACGCATGGGTAAGCCCACGGACCGCGGACGGTGGGGCATGACTCCTCCTACATCGAACGCATATTACAATCCCTTGCTGAACGAAATTGTCTTCCCTGCCGGCATTTTGCAACAGCCATCCTTCAGCGTAGAAAACGCCGACGCTATCAATTACGGAGGAATTGGGGTGGTGATTGGCCATGAGATCAGCCACGGCTTTGACGATCAAGGCGCGCAGTTTGATGCCCAGGGACGTCTCAATAACTGGTGGTCTGAGGCTGACCTGAAGAATTTCCACGAACGCACCGCTTGCGTAGCAAGGCAATTCGACAGCTACTTTATTGAGCCGGGGATTCATCACAATGGCAAACTGGTTCTGGGAGAAAGCATCGGGGACCTTGCCGGCGCCAAGATTGCGTATCTCGCCTTCCAAAAAGCCAAGAAGAGCAGGCCCGCGCCGACGATTGACGGATTTACTCCCGATCAACAGTTCTTTATCGCCTGGGGACAATGGCGCGGCGACGAAATCAGGCCTGAGGAGCAGCGGCACATGGTGCAGGGCGATCCACATCCAATCGGTAAGTATCGGGTGATCGGACCGCTTTCGAACCTGCCGGAATTTGCGACTGCATTCTCCTGCAAAGCGAACAGCGCCATGGTCCGCCCGGCAGCAGATCGTTGTGAAGTCTGGTAACAATACCTCGAAACAAACAGTCAAGGGACGCAGTTACCTGCGTCCCTTCTGTGTTTCGGAAACGTTCGGCCCTACGCATTCCGAACTTTTTAATCGTTAACGTCTCCAGGTATTGCTGTTGTAACCCTGCTGGTAGCCCTGCTCGTAGGCCTGCCGGTAATAGGACTTGTAATCGTTCCTGTTGCCAAAGCGCGGATCATAGCCACGGTCAGCATGCTTGTAATTGCTGTCATGGCCGGGGCGGAAGCTGTGTCCGTTCTGTCGATCACCAACGCCGTCATTCAAGCCATCCTGATAACCGAACTGGCGGGCCGCATTGAGGCCGTTGCCGCGATAACCACGACCATAGCCATCGTCGCGATCATGGTCGCCGTCACCGCCGTTGAAGCTGTAGCCTGCCTCGCGATATCCACGATCGTAGCCCGCATGGTACGCGCGCCGGTCATCATCTTCGCGATAACGGCAGTTATCGTCCCAGTCCGAATGGCGGCGGTGCTCCGCGTCCCAGCGTCCGCGTTGAAAGCCATCACGAAAAGCCTGACGGTCGTCATCATCACGATGCTGCCATCCCCATTGCACCGGGATGATTGTCTGTGCGGAAGCAAACGTAGCTCCGCTGGTCAACAGCGCCGCTCCCAATAAAAACGCCCGGGTGTATTTCATATCCCCTCCAAGTTTCCCTTCACCTGAAAACTACTTACTGGTACTGGGTAGAAACACGGCATTTGTGATAATGACTCTGCGGTTTCGTAAATTTCTGTAAACGAGAGCACAGGCGGGAGCGCGGAAGGAGCGAAAGCGAGAATCTGAAATCTTCAGGAGAGCCATGTCCCGAAACGCTACTTGTTCGCGGCAAATTCCAGTTCCTTTACGCGTTGATTGTAACCTTCGATCTGGCGCTTCGAAGTTGCGGAGTAAAAGTCGATCAACTTTTTCAAGTAAACGCGAAACGGAGTGTATTGCATCCCGAGTTCAGCTTTGCTGAGGCTGTTGTCCAGCGAAGACATCCATAAGCCGCTGAAGGGCGAGCAGTCAGGCAATAAGCCTTCATGTCTCAATGCGGACCGTGGGACTTCTTTCAACAACAGAGGCACCTTCATCATTGCTGCCATTGTCTGCAAAACCTCTATGAGAGAAATCGATTCATCCTGACCGATGTTGTACGCCTCGCCCTTTCCTTTATCGCTCTTGATAAGGCGCAGGATCGCCTGGACAACATCATCACCGTAAACGTGCCGGACAGGTGCACCGCCGTCATCCGGAACCAGAATCGGCCCTCCATCTTTCAGGCGCAGGAAATATCCATAGAGCCGGTCATAGTGGTCGCGCTCGCTGTTGACCATAGGAAGCCTTAGGCTGGTAAACGGAAACCCGTCTTCGGCAAATGCACGCGCAAAAATGTCTTCTGCCTGACGCTTGTCGAAGCCATACAGCCAGTTGCTATGTTCTGATTCGTCAGCTTTGTCAGGTTCAGGCATCACAGGACCCGGATAATCACTTTCCTTGAACGGCCGCTGCACACCGAGACGTACCAGATAAACCTGACCAGTACTGATAAATATGTACCTGCCCATGCGATTGCGAAACAACTTCACTGCATCTTCTGCTTCGCGACCGGTATAGAGACTGGTATCGATGACATAATCAAACTTACGGTCTGCAAGTACCGTTGTCATCTGTTGTAGATTGCCGCGATCTCCGTGCAATCTCTCAACCTGAGCGGGAAGATCATCCGGGGTCAGCCCGCGATTGAAGACTGTGACCGCGTGGCCTTCCTGCAAAAGACCATGGACAATAGAAGGGCCGATGTTGCGAGTACCGCCAATAATAAGTGATCGCATGAAGATTAATTTTAAAGCCCGCCACTCTAATTACCGTATGAGGGTGGTGTAAAAAGCGTTATTGCCGGTCCGCAGATCCTTACCGTAAGAGAAAGCCAATCCAACGCCGAGAACCCGCACCTTCATTTGCGCTCCGGTGTCCACAAGCCATTGCCGAGATCCAATCCCGGCATCCGCATCAAAGAATTTTCCCGCATCAACCAACGGGCCAAGCTTGAAACTGATGAGGCCATTGGAATAAATATTCTTGTCTATCTCCCAGTTGACCAGCAAGTAATCTTTGCCCAGCGGTGCACTGCCCTTTCGTCCATCACGGGTACCGATATGTCCGCGCAACCAAAGGTCATTGTCGCGTTCAAGACCCAGCATCCACAACTCGTCAAAGGGAACCGTGCCAAATGTCTTGCCACCACGCACTCGGAGGAGAGTTTCGTAGTCATCACCGCGTGCCGGGGGCAGCCAATGGACAGACGCGGCTGCTTGCAGCTTCTCAAATGACTGGCTTGGCGTTGACCATAGCTTGCCAGATTCTGAGGTCACCTTGCTTTCAACCGACGCACGATGGTCGGCCGATCGCCAGACTTCATAGCCGACCGATGCGGTCTGCTTAAGCTGATATCCCTCCGTAAGCAGCTGTGGTGCGAGCACGATAGAAGATGTTACGTTGCGTTCGTCGCGATGTGAAAGCTCAAGTCCAACCCGCCACCGCCAGCGCCAACCAACAAGCCTTTCGATTTCCGCGGAGGCGTCTTCCCTGCGCAAATTGAAAGCTGCCAGAATTGGCGCCGGACCGGTAAAGCCTTTGCGCAAATCCCAATTCTCATTCCGCAGTCCGGCAGCCACCCAGTAACGCCATTGCGGCATTTGCCAAAGCGGACCGGAGACCGCTGCCTGATAGCGACGCTTATCCGCGTCCCATCGCGCCAGTGTGACGATGTTGAGGGCAGAGCCTCGCAGGTTGTCATACTCCGGCGTCAACTCCTGAAAGGCGATGCCGCGCAGCGTACGCACCAGGGCCTGGACTTTGCCATTGCCAAAGCCGTTGAGTTCCTGCGCCCGCAGAACGGCGTCAAACTTTCCTTGATCTTTTGCCACGAGATCAAAACGATGGTTGGGAAATATCTCCAGATGGTCAAGACGACGCTGGGAGATACGGAAATCATCCAGGGTCAAAATGGATGACGGTGCAAAGGTGATGGCTTGGTCAAGCAAAGCTGGATGCACACGCAACGCCGGCTCATCTCTCAGCCCGGCAATTTGCGGCCTGCTGACTCGATTCCAGTGCTCAATGGCTGCTTCCATGTTGCCGTCTACGAAATAAAGAGTGGCGAGGAAGTCCTGCGCGTACTCATCTTTAGCATCGATCCGAAGCGCCTGCTGAAGATAACGCTTTGCTTGCGAATTCTTCTTAAGTTTGAAGGTGATTCCTGCCAGCTCTTCCGGAAATCTCCGGTCGTGAGGAGAAAGTTTCTGTCCACGAAGAAGAGCAGCGCGTGCATCATCCCACTTCTCCAGATGCGCCAGAGCCACGCCATACTCGAACTCAAGTTCGGCAGAGCGATGTGCGTCTATCCTGAGCCGGTCTGCCAATTCTGACCAACGCTCAGCTTTAAACAGATCCTGAGGAATGGAAGTTTGAGCGAAGGCGCTACTCGCGATCAGTAGCAGCAGCCACAGAGAAACTCCATAGAGCAGGTGATTTGAAAGGTGGGCACTCTTCATTTAGGCAGCGCCAGCAAGGTCCAGTGCTGCACGGCGTTCCATTCCTTTTCGAATTGCCGGCGATCCATCTTGAGTAGCTTCTTCTGCGCCGGATCATTCACCAGGACAATGCTCTCGCCGGGATCCAGCCCGACGACCACGACGTAATGTAGTGAAGTCTGGCCGGCCATCGGCTTGAGAGCAACAATCAGCGGCCTGCCTTTATCCAAGTGATGCCGAAAATCATCCAACGTTCCATTCAGGGCAAATGCGGAGAAGCCGTGCTCTTCAAAATACCGCTTGAGGTCGGACGCATAGATGCCGTGTGCTTCCTTTGATAGGAGCGCCCTCTGAATACCCGCGAGATCTGCAGGCGGCATGGAGTTGGATTGCTTCTGGCGCCAATACTCGGTGACCATAGCGATCACGGCCGCGGCACAACCATCTTTTTCCTGTTTGAAAAATGGGACGTCAAGCCAAAGGGAGGCGCTTTGAGCGAAAGACATAATGCCGCAGAGAAACACAATCAATGTGATTCTCTGCGGCATGACAAGGTACACGATGGCTGTTTTACCGAACCGCAACAATGATGAGCACCAGGATTGCAATACCCAGGATGATCAAAATGAGGTCTCGGTCATTGAGATTGCCGGCGGCAAAGTCAGCTTGCGCTGTGTTAGCCCTCGCCGAGAGCTTAGCTAGTTCCTGGTCATCCAACGTAGATACCGCGGTCTTCACCTGTCGGGCGTCCATATTCGCTGATTTCATGGCCTTTTCCGCCATAGGGGTCGACAGGAACTTCTGCACAGTCTGCAGGTTGTCCTGGCGAGTCTGCGAAGCCGAAGCCACCTGCTTTTGTAAATCGGAAGAGGACACGATGTGGCTTTGGGCCATCAGGTCGCTGGGAATAAAGAAAAGTGTTGCCAGCACCAGAGCAACCATTGCTCTGATGAGTTGACGCGGATCCAAACGCATAATTCTGCTCCTCGAATGATAGTACCGGCCAGTAACAGCAGTATATACGAGCATGCGGGGCAAAAAATCAGTAACCAATGTTGTTCAACAAGGCGTACCAGCGTGCTCGTTCCGCAAAGCGAAAAAAAGGGCCGAAGGCAACTCTGCTCCCCAGCCCAGATTCGATTTTTCCAGTTTGCTACTTTACGGAGGCGGTAGATGTGTCTGAAGGACCGCCGCCAATCTCAATGGCATACTTCCTGCCGCCGAACTGAAGGCCGCTGAGTTCCCTTGCGCTGCCGCTGTTGCGGTACTCAGCCGAGTCCCCATCCGATTTGTGACCAAGCTGAACCAGCTTAGCTGGAACAGTGGCCAGAGATTTCCCATTGCGGGTGATGTTCAACTGAACATCCGGCCCATCACCGGTCCACCGGGCGACATAATCTCCCGGTGCAAGCTGTGTTCCATTGACTTGAACTGCTTCAGAAATCTGGAAGTTGGCTTTATGTGAATCCGCAGCAAAGCTGCTCCCGGCAAGAGCCAGGGCCAGGCAGGACGTCATGATTATTTTTGCGAAGGTCGATAATTTCATTACTGCTCCTTATTCCCGAATTGCGCGTCGGGATGCGGCTATAGGCGGCCGCGAAGTCACAAGGCAAGCAGCTTGCATTTTTTTGCGTTGGGCCCGCTTGCAGCGTGGCTTACAATGAGCAACTGTGGGTTCTAAAGATTGCGGGCACACAAATCCCGCGCTCTTTTGAAGGATTACGAATCGCCTGGGGCCGCCAAACCGTGGGCGAACGTAATCCTTGAACCCCTGATTTTTCCCGGCCACGTTCGGTGGCCTCGTTACATACTCCACTCCAATACGATTGGCCTGCGATAAAAGTTTCATTTCAACTTTTTCTTTACAACATCTCACTTGCTACTTGTTGCCGTGTGAGTTGTTAGACCACTTCCATGCCACTTGCGTTAGCGTTTCTGCACGCTATTTACAACACTTTCACTCGTCGTTTACAAAAAGATTCTTTGCTTTGGCGTGACGGTGTTCGAAAGCGAAATCTGCTGTTCGAAATCGCACTCAGGACGTCCACAAAACCATTTACAAACCAATTGTGAAAGTTGCGAATACAAGATTGTGAAGCTACGGGGTTCCTGTGTTGTCCCTTTTCCACTTGAGGTCTCTGGGCGGCAAGCTTTAACTACGCAGCGTGATTTAAAATATGCCCATGTGCGGACGATACCGGCTCACCTCCCGGGAACGCTACCTGGCTGAACACTTCGGTCTTGAGGAAGACGAGCTTATTGAATGGTCGCCCCGGTACAACATTGCTCCAACCCAGCAGGTGCTGGTGGTTCGTCAGGACCGTTTGAAACCAATCCGCACTTTGTCCCTGATGCGATGGGGCCTGATTCCTTACTGGTCGCAGGACGCCTCCATAGGCAATCGCACCATCAATGCCATGTCTGAGACGGCATCCGAGAAGCCAGCTTTTCGAGAAGCCATGCGGAAGCGGCGTTGCCTGGTTCCGGCAGACGGTTTTTTTGAATGGAAGAAGCTGGGTTCGAAGCGGAAGCAGCCCTACAACATCGGCATGTTGGATGATTCCCTGTTTGCCTTTGCCGGATTATGGGATAGCTGGAGGTCCACTGCCGGCGAGACCATCGAGAGCTGTTCCATTCTGACAACGGATGCCAATGTCCTGACCAGAGACATTCATGATCGCATGCCTGCGATTTTGAAACCGGAAGACTACGATCTGTGGCTGGATACCGGCGTGACAGATCCGGAACGGGTCCAGGGATTGCTGCGTCCGTTTGATCCACGGTTGATGAAAATGTATCCGCTCAGTTCCGCGGTAAGCAACGTGAATAACGATAATCCGCAATGCATTCAGGAGGCGCCGCCCGATGATGAGGCCGCTCCCATGCTTTTCTAGGTTATCTTTGTTAACGCGGGACACATGCGAATCAGCTTCGGTATCGAGCGGTCAAAGCAGGGTTACATACAGTGAGGACAAGACCATGAGCACCAGGAACGTGACTGAAATTCCCCGTAGAGGCATTTCCAGCATCAATCCTTATAACGGTGATTTGCTACGTGAATTCACTGCTGATTCTGATCAGGCGATAGAAACCAAACTCGCACTGGCAGCCAGCGCGTTCCGCAGCTACCGCAAGACCGCTTTTGCGCAACGAGCCGAATGGCTGAACCGGGCGGCGGATGTTCTTTTGGCGGAAAAGAATACTTTTGCGGAGATGATGACCCGCGAAATGGGTAAGACCTTGCGTTCAGCAGTCCAGGAAGTGGAAAAGTGCGCCACCGGATGCCGGTACTACGCGGAAAATGGCGAACAGTTCTTGAAAGAAGAGGCGGCGACCAGCGGCGCCAATAAAAGCTCAGTCCGTTTCCAGCCGATTGGGCCGGTACTGGCGATAATGCCGTGGAATTTTCCGTTCTGGCAGGTGTTTCGTTTTGCCGCGCCCGCATTGATGGCCGGAAATGTAGGGCTCCTCAAACATGCGTCGAATGTCCCGCAATGTGCGCTGGCTATAGAGAATATCTTTCATGAGGCAGGCTTTCCGGATGGCGCATTCCAGACTCTGCTGATCGGTTCAGACAAAGTAAACGCAATTCTCGCGGACAAGCGCGTTGCTGCCGTTACGTTGACCGGCAGTGTGGGTGCAGGCAGCAAGGTAGCGGCCGTGGCAGGAAAAGAACTCAAGAAATCCGTACTGGAACTCGGCGGGAGTGATCCCTTCATTGTCATGCCCAGTGCTGATCTGGAGAAAGCCATCAACACTGCTGTGGATGCGCGCATTGTGAACAATGGCCAGTCCTGCATTGCGGCCAAGCGTTTCATTGTTCACGAAAAAATCTACGATCAGTTTAAAAAGCGATTTGTGGAAAAGATGGGCGGCCTGAATGTCGGCAATCCAATGGAATTGGAAACTCACGTTGGACCTCTGGCCACCGCGGACGGCGTAAATGACCTGGAGAAGCAGGTCAACAAGTCAGTAGAAATGGGCGCACGCGTACTGCTGGGCGGCAAGAGACTGGACCAGCCCGGCAACTTCTTTGCGCCCACCGTGCTCGATGACATTCCTGCAGGATCGCCTGCTCGCGTGGAAGAAATGTTCGGACCGGTGGCTTCTTTATTCAAGGTGCAGGATATGGCGCAGGCCCTTGAAATCGCAAACGAAACGGACTTTGGCCTGGGTTCATGCGCATGGACCAACGATGAAAAAGAGCGTGAGTTGTTTATCAATGAAATTGATGCAGGCATGGCGTTCATTAACGGCATGGTTGCGTCTGATGCCAGAATTCCTTTTGGCGGGATTCGTCACTCCGGCTATGGAAGAGAGTTGAGTCATTACGGTATTCGTGAGTTTGTGAATATCAAGACGGTTGCAATTTACGAAAGCAACAGCAAGCCGGCGGGAAGCACGGAAATCGAGTAAGGCGATTGTCAAAATCAGTGGCTCTTCAGGACTAAGCCAGTTGACCTATGCATCACTGCCTTAGTTCCTGAAGATCCTTCCTTCTGAGTGGGTTTGTGCGTCACACAAGATTTACTTAAGCCACTGTACGGGGACACCAGCAGCCGATCACGGGCATCTCAAGGTCACAACGCAAGAACACATCTTTTGAGGTCCCCTCAATGTTGTTCAAGAGTTCAACTCTGCAACAAACCATCCCAGTTTCCGGAGTTGGGCGGAAACCGCATCAATCCGTATAAAATCGTTTTCATGCCACTTAAACCGAGAGAAGCCGCTGTGCGACTGGGGATCAGTTACCCGACGCTGAAGAAGTGGATTTACGCAAGGAAGATTCGGACCATCACCACGCCAGGCGGGCACCATCGCATACCCGATTCTGAATTAGAACGTTTTGTTCCCAAAGCGGAGATCAAGTCCGGCCCGCAGACCCGGCGAGACTTCCGCAGGATCAGCGGGCGCAATCAACTGATTGGCCGAATTCTAGAAATCAAGGTGGATGGCCTGATGGCCCAGGTAAGGTTATCCATCTCCGGCCAGGTTATCACCAGCATCATCACTGCGGATGCGGTAGCTGAAATGGGATTGAAGAAAGGCGATACGGCAGCGGCGCTGATCAAGTCAACGGAAGTAATGATCATCCGGCCGTAGGTTACGGCTTTCCGTTCTCATCAAAGCCTACAAACACGGGCTCAGGATGAAGTTTAACTCCCCAGACATCGAACACCTTCTTCTGCACTTCATCTTTCAGGGCAATCACATCGTTGGCCGAGGCTCCTCCCCGATTCACAATGGCGAGGGTATGTTTTCTGGAAATGCCGACTGGACCCAGCGCGTGACCTTTAGTAAAACCTGCCTGTTCCACCAGCCAGGCGGCTGAGAGCTTGACTGAGCCATTTTCACCGGGATAACGGGGCATTGCTTTGTCCGGCACGCGCGCGTGGGCCAGCGTCTGCACCCGGTCTGCTTCCATTGAAGTGACGAGAGGATTCTTGAAGAACGATCCGGCGCTGCGGCAATCCTCGTCGCCTGGGACAATGAGCATGGCTTTGCTTTGACGGATCTTGCGGACCGCGTCTCTCACGTCCTGTAAACGTGGTCTGCCGTTTGTGTTGGCGAAGTATTTTTTCAGGTCGGCGTACTCGACCACCGGTTCGCCTTTGAGTTTCAGCCGATACCCCACTTCCAGCACAATATACTTCCCTTTGTGCGTGGAGTTGAACATGCTTGTTCGATACGCAAACGCGCACTCCTCGGTTGTAAACTCACCGGACGTCCCACTGGCGATATCGAGGGCACGGACTTTGGCGATGGTCCGGGAGACTTCCTGTCCATAGGCTCCCACGTTCTGAACCGGAGTACCGCCCACAGTTCCGGGAATACCGCTGAGGCATTCGATACCGGCGCAGTCTTTGCCGACGGTCAGGGCAACCAGATCATCCCAGCTCTCACCTGCACCAGCGTAGAAAAGCATGTTGTCTTTTTCGAACTCGAATTCGATGCCCCGAAGCGCAATCTTGAGGACGAGTCCAGGCCAGCCTGAGTCGGCTACGACGAGATTGCTACCGCCTCCCAAAACAAAGAGCGGAAGGCTGCGTTGGGCGGCAAAATCAAGCGCGTCTTTGACTTCGGTTTCCGTCCGGGCGTCAATGAAGTAACGGGCAGGTCCGCCTACATGTAGCGTGGTCATGGAGGCGAGAGGAATGTTCTCTTGGATATTCACCGTAACAGCTAGGTTAACGCATTGGAATGGAGTTCGGAGAATGAGTTTTCCTTTGGTAGAATAGGGCTACGAACCCTTGGGAGGGAAACGAATGTATCCAGAAATGATGATCGCGCCCATGCGGCAGGAATTGACCACGGCCGGGATTGAAGAAACCCGTACCGCTGCGGAAGTGGAGCAGGCGGTCCAGCAAAAAGGGACAGTCATGGTAGTGGTGAACTCGGTATGCGGTTGTGCAGCCGGAAGAATGCGTCCGGGCGTGCGCGCCGCGGTGAGAAACTCCATTAAGCCGGATAAGATCATCACGGTGTTTGCCGGCCAGGACCGCGAAGCTACCGATAAAGCCCGTGGCTATTTCACCGGCTACCAGCCGACGTCACCCTCAATCGGGATTCTGCGTGACGGACAACTGGTTTACATGATGCAACGCAGTGACATTGAAACCAGCACGCCTGAGCTGATTGCCGGCGCTCTGAAGAACGCTTTCGAAAAGCATTGCGCCAAAGCGGAAGCCAAGTAATCCTTCCCTGCGAAGATTGATCTCTGAAGGCCGCTCAGATCTGGGCGGCCTTTGGCGTTTCTGCGGCGCGATGGACGGAACCTCTGCGAAATATCTGGACGATCACTGTGGCGACAAGCACCGCGGCAATGCCGACGCATTGAAGAAAGCTGAGGCTTTCGCCAACAAAAGTTGCGGCAAAGAGAATCGCAAAAACCGGTTCAAGACAACTGGCAACAATGGCGCGTGTGGGATCGAGATACTTGAGACCACTGAAGTAAAAGAAATAGGGTACGAGCGTTGCGCAGCAGGAAAACATGAAAAGGAAACTCCATTGCTTGAGGCTGAAGTGCTGGGCAGCCAGCTTCCACGGCGGATTCAGAATCATCCAGAGAATCGCCGCACCCAGCAGAGCGTACGTCATCACCAGCAACTGGTGATAGCGGCTAACGAGCGCCTGGGCAAGGATGTTGTAGAAGGCGAAGGAAAATGATGCCACCATGGCTGCGGCGGCGCCCCAGCGATTGATCGTGAGTCCGCCGTGAAACAAGTTGATGGTCAAGGCGATGCCCACCATCGCCAGAAGCACTGAAGCCACGCGTAAGACAGTGAAACGTTCACGTCCGCGCAGGACCATGGTGATCAGCACCCAGAGCGGCGCGGTGTATTGCAGCGTAATCGCGAGGGCCACGGTGCTCTTCTGAATGGCAAGGTAATAGAAATAGTTCGAACTGGCCAGGCCCAGTGTTCCCACAAGCAGACAGAGCGCAAAGTCGCGACCAGGCATGCGAAAGAACGAACGTCCATAGCGGAGAAGCAGGAAAGAAATCAGAAGGATAACGGCGAATGTGGTGCGCGCCTGGGAAAGGACGAGCGGTGAGATTCTGGTGTGCTCACCGAAGAGGCGTCCGTTAAACAGTGCTTTACCAAAAGTGGCGGCGGCGCCCCAGCAAAAGGATGCGGCTGCAATCAGGATGTAACCCCGCCACGGGTGAGTTTGGTGAGCGACGGGGCTTGAGGTTGTGGAGGACTCTGCTGGTTTAGCCTGCAAGCATCTGGTCCAGTTGGTCGGGATCAAAGCCGATCATGACTTTGTCTCCCACTACTATAGTTGGTGTGGAACGGCTTTTGTAAGTGCGCACCAACTCAAACACTGCCTGCTGGTCCATGCTGACGTCTTTAACTTCAAACGGGATACCTTTCTCCGAAAGGTAGGCTTTAGCCCATGTGCAGGGCGGTCAACCCGGTGAGCTGTAAACAACAACTTTCTTATCAGTCTTTTCAGTCATTAGTCCTCCAAAGTTCGTATTACGATAAGATTCGCGCGCTGATGCAAGCGGTTCTTTTTCCGGGCTATTGTCTCCTATTTTGCGGCGGGGACGAGAGTATCGGAAGTACTCTCAAGATGAACTTCAGTACTCATCTTTGCCGTTTTGCTCAACATCGCTGCAACCCCACAGTACTTCTCTTCCGATAGGCGAACTGCGTCTTCCACCGCTTTACGTGAAACCGAGCCGGTGATCGTATAAATTACCTTGATCGATGTATACACGGTAGGCGGTTCGGTGGCGCGTTCGGCTTCCGCACGCACTTGGACGCTATCCACAGCTTCACGCTTCTTACGCAGGATCGTCACCACATCCGTCGCCGTGCAGGCACATAGTCCTACAAGAACCAGTTCCATGGGGCCGGGCGCGGTGTTGCGCGCGCGATCAGAATCAACCACGAAGGCGTGGCCGCTACTGGCCTGGGCAATAAAGCGTTCACCATCAATCCAATCTACTTTTGCTTCAACCATAAGAATTTCCTCTTTACTTAGATGACTAGCGGCGGTTGTCCGTTAGTGGTTCAGGGTGAATCAGGACTCTAAATAGCTCCGGTGCCGCTTGCTTGAAGCGAATCTCCAGCTCGGTGGAAACGTCATGGACCCGGGAAAGGGTTAGATCATCCGACATGGTGCAATGACAGGACATATAGACTTTCCCGCGCACGCGTTTGATTTCAATTTCGTGCATGTCCAGAATCTCAGGAAATTCCTTCACAATGGGCTTAAGTTTCTGCTCCAGGACTGCGTCTCGCAACACTTTGTTGCCTGACTCGATGGTGTTTGGCTCGCTTTCAATGTGAGTGAGAATAGTGGAAATTTCCGGAACCTCGTGACCTATTTCCTCTTCCAGCCGGGTCACAACCTCATGTGCGTTCTTGAGCGTAAGAGTTTCGTCCAGTTCCAGATGTTGTTCCACATGAAGCTGGCCGCCCAGGTCCTGAACGCTTACATCGTGCACGGTAAAGTTGTTGCGCGAGGCCACGGCGCGGATGCGGTCAAAAATGTTCTCGTGGCCAGTTTCACGGGGAACGGAGTGTATTACCACGTCACAATCGGGCAGGATACGGCGGACGGCGTCGGTGATCTCACCCACCACCAAGCCGGATCGCTGAAAGGTAACGTTGCGCGCCATGCCAACCGTCAGGTCCGCAAAATGGCGATTCCCGGCGCGACGCAGACGGGCCCTTTCCACTGCGATTACGCCATCTACTTTCAACACAGCGTCAATCACGCGAGTGCGGTCTCCCGGAGGCGCCGCGTCCAGCAGTGCGTCAATGGTCTTGCGAGCGAGCCGCCAGCTTACATAGACGATCACCCCGGAAACAACCAGCGCCGCAATGGGATCGGCCTTAACCAGCCAGCCAATTTTGTAATGTTCACCAGCCCAGACCAATGCCAGCCCGAAAGCGACGATTCCACTGGAGAAAACGTCAGTGCTGAAATGCAGGGCATCTGCCTCAAGGGCCTGGCTGTCATATTTCTCGGCGACTTTTTGCAACTTGTGTGAGCGCCACCAGTCGACCCCCATGGAAGAGAACAGGACCAGAAACGCCGCGGGGCTGGGCTCAATGTGAACCGCGTGCTGACCATTCAAGCGTCGAACAGATTCCCAGACAATCCAAAAGCAGGCCACCAGGAGCAGGCCGGTTTCAATGAAGGCGGAAAAGTTCTCCACCTTTCCGTGTCCGTATTGATGTTCAGCGTCAGCGGGTTTATCTGAGACTCGAACGGAGAGGAGGGTAACAAAGGCGGCGATTAAGTCGAGTCCGGAATGAGCAGCCTCAGAAAGAATACCGAGACTCATGGTGGAGATGCCCACAATCAGCTTGAATGTGGTAATGGCCGCCGCGGCCAGAAGAGAGTTCAGCGCAACAGCGCGCTTCTCCTTCCCCATATTTTCCTGAATTGGATTTGACTCCACAGTGGGCACAAGCTATTTTCTCAGGTTTATGCATAGCGTTTCCAACTAAAACCGATATGTTAGGATGACTCAACTTCATAACAACAGTCATTTGAGGAGCTTTGCATGCTTCGGAACCATCTGATTTGTGCCATCTTTGTGATGTCTTTATCTGCTTCCAGCGTATTCGCACAAGCGAAAACACCGGCGAGCAAGACTCCAGCCGCCTCAGGGACGAAAACACCGGCGCCCACTCCATCCGCCAACACTCAAGGCGACAAGAAGCCGGCTGCCGCGACTGCTGATGCGACTAACGAGCAGACAATCATTACCATTCACGGCCTTTGCGACAAGAACGACAAAGCCGCTGCCGCCGATAGCAGCAAGTGCTATACGACCGTGGGACGCGAGGAATTCGACAAGGTAGTGCAGGCGGTGACCAAGCCTGACCAGCAATTACCGCCCGCAGGCAAGCGCACATTGGCGGAAAAGTACGTTGAGCTGCTGGTGTTCGCGAATGCGGCCAAAAATGCTGGGGTGGACCAATCGTCCGATTTTGCCGCCGCGCTGTATTTACTGCAACTGCGCACGCTGGCTGAGTTTTACCAGCGGCAACTGGAAACAGAATATCGCAACCCATCGCAGGCGGAAATTGATGCGTATTACAAAGAACACGCCGGCGACTTTATTTCTGCAAACGTGAGCCACGTTCACGTGCCCAAGAACGATCTTGCGGGCAAAGCCTCCACTCCGGAACAAAAGACAGCTTTCACCGCCAAAGCAGCACAAGTGGCGGATGAGATGCTCGGTCGCGCTACAAAGGGTGAAAGTCTGGAAAAACTGCAAAAAGAGGCTTACGAGAAGCTTGGCATGACCGGCCCACCTCCGAGCACGGCGGTTGGCACGGTTCGCAAAGGCACGCTTCCCGCACCCGATGACAAGCAGATGTTTGCCCTTGAACCCGGCGGCGTCTTCAAATCAGAAGCCGCGGCTGCCTATACCATTTACAAAGTGGACAGCAAACAAAACCTCACGCAAGATTCGGTTAAGGACGAGATCTCACGATTGGTCTACCGGAGCAAGATGGAAAAAAAGATCAAGGAGCTGAATGCGTCAATAAAAAGCGACTTTGATGATCAGTATTTCAGCGCACCAGCAGCCCCGGGGGCAGCGCCCGTCAAACCGACAAACCCAAAATAGCCGGCTGGCACAAGAAATATTCCTGACGCAGGGCCTGGCGCCAGTGAGCCGGAATCTACGTCAAATTCCTGGTGGGCGGGCAGATGTGGGCCTTAGCCGGTGAGGGCCGGTCCGTGTTAGGATGACTTACCTCTCATCAAGAAGATCATCGCAGAATAAAGAGATTATTCACCGCGCACGATGGCATCAAAACCGACAGTTCTGATTACCGGCGTCTCAGGCAATCTGGGAACGCGGCTGCTGGAGCAGCTTGCGGGATTTCAAGTGATCGGTGTAGACGTGAAAGAACCCGCCAATCCTGCTTCCCTCTTCCGGTTTGAAAAAGTTGACCTGGGTGAAGAGCGCTCCTGTGATCAACTTCTCGAACTAATGAAAGCCTATCGCCCGGAATCTGTGGTACATCTGGCCTTCATTCTGGATCCGCTACGCGCGGGCGTTATCAATCGCAAACACATGTGGCTGGTTAACGTGGCTGGAACCAGCCGAGTGACGGAAGCGATCGCCGAGCATAACCGGATGATTGGCGGAGTTGAGAAATTAATCTTTCCGAGCAGCACGGCCGTCTATGGTCCCGATCTGGAAAAGCCGGTCACAGAAGACGCGCCGCTGAATGCTCAAAGCCTGCCCTACGCTCTGCACCAGCAGGAGGCCGATTTGACAGTTCAGTCGAGGGCCAAAGGACTGCGCAAGTGCAAGACATACATTCTGCGCTCTCACATATATGCCGGAGCAACGGTTCAGAATTACCAGCTTGGCGTATTGCGAGGAGTTCCGGGAGGAAAAGGACGCATTGCTGAGCGGCTACGGCGCAAAGGAACCCGGTTACCGCTATGGCTTCCTTCCCGTGGAAGCTACCTGGACAACAAGCTCCAGTTCATCCACGTTGACGATGTGGCAAGGCTTATTAGGCATATCCTGGAGCGAAAGCTGAATGATCCCCGCTTATCGATCATCAACGCGGCCGGACGTGGTGAACCGCTCACCCTGAGACGGTGCGTGGAGATTGCGAAAATAGAAGTGAAACGCGTCCCGACGCGGGCAATCTGCCGCCAGACTCTGCGCCTGCTTTGGGACCTGGGAGTCTCTGATATTCCGCCGGAAGCCCTTCCCTATCTGCTGGGCTCCTGCTCCATTGATACAGCGAAACTGCGGGTATTTCTGGGCGAACATTACCGTTCCGTGATCCAAAGCACCTGTGAGGAAGCATTAGAAGACAGCTTCAAATCGCCCGAACAGGTTCAGACGGTTTCTTTTACAACTCAATAATCAAAAGAGTTTACGAGGCTTTTGGGCGGAGTTGTCCCGGCATTGCCGACTCTTGCGGCCGCTCTTGAGCAGCAGGGTTTGCGGTAAGAGCCCGTATGGCGGCGCGGATGTATTCGATGGCCTGCTCGTCACCGGGACCATCAGGATGAAAACGAAATTCCATACGTTTTAGCTCATTAATAAGGAACGATCGGCCCAGACTCATAGTTTTTTTCCGCATTGTTAGACGAAAATTCAGGAACAAAGGTTTTCTGCCACTACGTACCAAAATGAAACTTTGGCCGTGCGGGCCCCTAAGCAGGAAACCTTCGCAATCATCGGTCACTCTTACTATCGAGACTCCTGCTTATTCAGCACCTTCTAATTCAGAATATTGCCTCTTTTAGCCGCGGGCGACAGTCTTGGAATGAGCTGTGGGGACAAGAACCGGGGACTGATGGTCGATATCCGCAACAAGCGAGCTTTAACCTCTCGTCCATTCTTTCTATTGCTGCTTGGTTGCCTCATGCTTTCTATTGGCGTGGGCCGGGGCGCAACCCAACAAAAGCCTGAGCCGGACCAGTTACAGGCGGGGGCGGTGCCTGTTGCACGCGGAGGCTATGCTCGCGTCCCACAGCACGTCCAGCTGAATTCGGCGACCAGCAGCCAGCTTTTTCCGGCGGCGGCGACAAAACTGGCAACCGTACCGACGTTCAGTGGTGGTTACTTCGCCCACGGCTTTGGCACTTCCAACGGCGTGCAAACACATTGGTTTTACCAGATGATTGGGAACGCCCCCGAGAGCGGCAAGACCACGGTTATTTCCGCACCGATCATCCCTGTGTCACTCGATCTCCGCAATGCTGACGGATCGCCAAGGTTTGTAAATGGACATCGGCTGTTTTCTGACGCTACGCAATTTGTAAAACGCGTGCTGGATTCGCCCCTGTTTGTGAACTCGCAATACAGCAGCAGCCGGCGACCGACGCAGTTTGTGGATGCCGTACAGCGGGCTGAATTTTATGGCCGAGTCAAGAACAACTCATGGCATACGATCCTCAAGCCTACCGTGAAGAAGGCACGAGTGATGGTGCTGCGGGCGGGAACCTACCAGTTTGCCTTGCACAACGATGGGACTTGTTGCGAGTACGTTCTGGTGGATTTCAATACGTTCCTCAGCAAGCTGATGCCGGCATCGTTAACCGATAAAACCTCACCCGTGGGAGGAGCGGAGATAGCCGGCGATATCACCACCAGAGAGATTGCTACGTTTTTATTTCCGAATACATTTCTTTTTACGGACCCTAACCAGAACTTCTTCTTTGTAGGCTTTCATACGTTTGACGAGCGACCGGCAGCCCTAAGCAATGGATTCCACAGAGAACGCTTTGTCCTTAATTTCTCAACATGGGTCACACCGTTTGTCTTTTTTGGCGATAACTTTGAGGACATTACCCCGATAAGCCACGAGATCGCGGAGACCGTCAATGATCCGTTTGTGGCGTCTGATGGCGTGCATGGGATCACTCCCTGGTGGAGTGCGCCGAATGGCAACTGCCAAAACCTGCTGGAAACCGGTGACGTGGTGGAGGACCTGCCGAACTCGCTGTTTCCCATAAGGATGAATGGAGTCACGTACCACCTTCAGAATGAGGCCTTGTTGCCATGGTTCGAGAGACAAAAACCATCGCACGCCATCCATGGCGCATACAGTTATCCGGATGAAAAGCTGTTGACTACGCTCTCATCGCCGGAACGCCCCGATTGCCAGTAAGTAGCGAAAACCGCTTGCTTAAAGTTCTTGCCACAGCTAAACTTTGCGCCGCTAACATCCAGAGTTTTCGACGGTCTGAACAGAGGACACCATGCGGAAGTGGAACTTTAGGCAAGCCGATCAAATTGTATCCCATATCTCCTCTGCCAAAGCTGTCTTCAGCCTGCTCTCGATACTGATACTGGCGGCTTCACCACGTATTTACGCGCAAGCCGGCGATGATGCCAGGGAAAGCGCCAGCAAACTCAAAGTCTGGGGAACGCAGGGCGAAGTCCGCGTGGTTTCGAACGATCCCAGTATAAAGGTGAGAATTTCGCTGAACCTTGTGGCTGAAAATACGGGCAAGGAGAGCCTTCTCTTGCTCCGGCATACGCCATCGTCAAACGCTGAAGAGATTGTCAGCATGGCGAATCCGGCTACTCCCATATGGAAGCAGGACCGACAGGGCGAAGCCCAGGGAAATGATCCGTCCATACCAAGGCTCAAAAAAACGCTTGAGCAATCAGAGCCACCAGAGGACGAAATCATCACGCTGGGGCCGGGTGATTCGATTGGCTGGAATGTGGAGGTACAGTTGGATATTCCCAAGGCCGATTGGGACGCCATGCACAAGGCCTGCCCATGCGGGGTGAAGCCCACCCTGGACCTTTGGCCGCTGGAACCATCAGGCGACACAAATCTGGCCAGGAAGCTTTCCAAACGCTGGCATAAAAAAGGCAACCTCATTTACGCCGCAAAACAATCCGAGCCCGTGGAAATAAAGCTGCCTTAGGTTTAGGTGCTTTATTAAATAGAAAAGCCAGCCACAGCTGGCTTTTGCTTTTGAGAAGGACGGCCACACGCTAGCTCAGGGTTTCTCCCGGTTTCATGGCGTGGAGTTCAATACCAAGATCCTGAATGCGACGTTCCAATTCCTGGGGTGTGCCGGTGAGCAACGGAAACGTATTGAAGTGCATTGGAATAACTGCCTGAGGCTTGAGAAGTCTAAGAGCATAGGCCGCTTCCCGCGGCCCCATCGTGAACAGGTCACCGATCGGAAGGATGACAATATCCGGGTGATAGAGTTCATGGATGATGTGCATGTCTCCGAAGACGTTGGTATCACCGGCGTGATAAATCTTGACACCATTCTGGAACTGGATCACGTAACCACACGGTTCGCCACCGTAGATGATCTGACCATCGTCTTCAATTCCACAGGAGTGGTCAGCGTGAACCATAGTGATGTAAACGTCGCCAACTTCCTGTGATCCCCCTTTGTTCATGGGCATGATCTGTTTGGCGCCTTTTTTGTTCATCCACATGGCCAACTCATAGACGCCAACAACTTTAGGATTGTGCTGCTTCGCCAGTGTAACGGCGTCACCAATATGGTCGCCATGGCCGTGGGTGCAGAGCATCACGTCCAGGTGCTCTATCTTTTTATGAGATTCCGGCGTTGCTGGATTGTTCTGGACCCAGGGATCAATGATGATCTTCTTCCCTGCAGGTGTTTCAATTAGAAATGTTGCGTGACCAAGCCATGTGAGTTTGATGCCGTTCAGTTTCATTCAACCTCGCCAGTGAACAGATATGAGTTGTTAAGTAGATTGATAGGCGAAAGGCGGTGTTGCCCGGCGCCAGCATCTTCGGCAGCTTACTTCTTTGAGTCTTCTGACCATTTTTTGTAGCCGCCTTCGAGTGACAGAACGTCTTTGAATCCCATGCGTTTCAGGGATTGAGCGGCAAGCGCAGAGCGTCCGCCACCGCCGCAGTAACACACGATGCGGGCGGATTTGTCTGTAGTGATCGTGTCAATCTTATATTCGAGCTGGCCACGGGGCAACGCGACGGAGCCAGCGATGGCGCCCTGCTCGACTTCATCGGGCTCGCGAACATCGATGAGGGTGAACTTCTCACTGGAATTCTTCATGCTCCGCAATTGAGCAGAGTTGATTTCCTTTATTTCCTGTTTCGCTTCATTGACCAGTTGGTGGTATTCAGGCAGCGGCATGAGACTTCTCCCCGAGAACGGGAAATTCTAAATGAAACGACTGTGCTGAAACCAGAGCGTGGGTCTACTGTGAGATGAAAACCGCTGCCAACAACGCCTCGAAGAGTATGCTTTGGGAGAGCACTGGGAAACCAGCAAATGAACTCCAGGTAGAGGAAAGCCTGCAACTGCCCGCGAACCGGATTCCCCAGGTAAAAGCCTGGACAGCGGAAGTTTCGAGAAAAACAATCTGATCGTTTTCTCTGGACATCTCTGCCTGGCTTTGTGAGAAAATCCAGCTTCACAAAGCTATGAATGTATTGCTTTCACGCCAGCAGATTGCTGAAGCCGTTGCGCGTATCGGTCACGAGATCACCAGGGACTTTGCCGGAGAGTCCGTGATGCTGGTGGGTGTGCTGAAAGGCGCCTGCATGTTCTTAAGCGACCTGGCGCGGCAGATTGAACTGGACGCGACGTTTGATTTCATCGCGGTACGCAGTTATGGCAACAAAAAGGAAAGTTCGGGCGAGGTCCAGATGATCAAAGACGTAACAACGCCGTTGCGTGACTTGAACATCATTCTGATTGAAGACATTCTGGACACGGGGCTGACGCTGACTTTTGTAAAGAAACACCTGCTGTCACATCAGCCGCGATCGTTTAAGATTGCCGCTCTTCTGGATAAGCCGTCGCGCAGAATGGCGCCGATACAGGCCGATTATGTCGGGTTCAAGATCCCCGATGAGTTTGTGGTGGGATACGGACTGGATTATGCCGAGCGCTATCGGAACCTTCCTGATATATGTAGTCTGGCATCCAATGACATATAGCTCTCATTGGGGAAAGTGATAAAATCCGATTCGGATGCAACCAGTCCTAACAGATCCTTCGCTGCACGTTCACGGCTGGCAATCAATTGCCGCCTTCATCGACCATACTCTACTCAAACCAGACACGACGCGTGACCAGATTGTCAGGCTCTGTGAAGAAGCTGTTTTCTTCAACTTTGCCACAGTCTGCGTGAGTCCATGGTGGATTGGACTGGCTGCGTCGCAGGTGGCTGGAACTCCCGTGAAGGTTGCGGCGGTGATTGGCTTCCCTCACGGCGTGAACCATACAACGGTTAAACGCTTTGAAAGCGAAGAAGCGACTCGTTTGGGAGCCCGGGAACTGGACATGGTGATGAATGTGGCGGCGCTCAAGTCGGGCGATCGCCAGTCTGTGCAGAATGACATCGCGGCCGTGGTTGAGGTGGCGCATGCATCCGGATGCATCGTCAAAGTCATCCTCGAAACTCCGATTCTTACGCTGGAAGAAAAAATACTGGGATGCCAGCTAAGTATGGCGGCAAAGGCAGATTTTGTTAAGACTGCAACCGGCTTTGCGGGCGGCGCAACGCCAGCGGATGTTTCGCTCATGCGCGGCGTGGTTGGTGATCATGCTGGGGTGAAAGCCTCCGGTGGGATCAGAACAGCGGCCACTGCCCAAGCGATGATAGAGGCGGGTGCCAACCGGATTGGCAGCAGTTCGGGCGTCGCCATTGTGCATGAGCTGGGCGCGCCGGAATTCCGGGCGCGCTAGCGACGGTTCGTCTCCGTACAGGCAAATACTTCAACGGCTAAAGCCGAAGTTTCGCATGCTCCTTACCGCAGGCATGAATGCCTCCTCCACCCCGTAAGTGCAAACAGCTCGCAAAGCCGGGGGAGACGGGCCTCACCAGCAATCGCGATTAAGCCTTAGCTGGTATCATTGAGTGTGGAAACCATGGTCAGCTCCGCTTCCCCACAACGTGTTGATGTTGAAGCACTTCTTATCGAAGTAGCCGACGTCCTGAACACCACTCTCGACCTGGATACGCTGCTGCAGCGTGTGGCCGAAGTGGTAAAACGCGTGATTGATTACGAGATTTTCTCCATCCTGCTGCTGAATGAGCGCCATCAGGAACTGCGTTTCCGCTTTCAGATAGGGCACCTGCCTGAAGTGGCCGAGCGCATACGGGTCAAGGTGGGCGAAGGCGTGACGGGACGGGCTGTGAAAGAGCGTCAGGCCATCCTGGTGGACGATGTGAAAAAAGACCTTGGATACATTGAGGCGCTGCCACGTGTACGGTCAGAACTGGCCGTTCCCCTGATCACCAAGAACAAAGTCATTGGCGTGATTGATCTGGAGGCGCGTGAGCCGGGTTATTTCACGCAAGAGCATTCGCGACTGCTTTCGCTGATCGCGTCACGAATTGCTGTGAGCATTGAGAATGCGCGACTTTATACGCGCATTGTGCGCCAGGCGAATACGCTGGCCCTCCTCAACGAGATCAGCCGTGACCTGACATCCATTTTGAATTTAGACCAACTGCTCAAGCGTGTTGGCGATCTTTTGGTAAAGATCATTGATTACCAGATGTTCTCCATTCTTCTGCTGGACGAGAATAAAGAGAAGCTGGTGCATCGTTTTTCCGTGCGCTTCAAGGAAAACATTCAGCTCAAGCACGACATCCCTCTAGGCCGCGGGCTGGTGGGGGCCGCAGCGCAACTTAAACAGGCGATACTGGTGCCTGACGTATCGAAAGATCCTCGCTATATCAAGACAAATCCGGAAACGCGTTCAGAGCTGTGCGTCCCGCTGATCTATAAAGACAGCGTAATTGGCGTGCTGGACCTGGAGCACACGCGTCGCGGCTATTTCACAGAAGAACATGTGCGGACCATGAGCACGCTGGCGGCCCAGATTGCCATCGCCGTTGAAAATGCGACGCTTTATGAGCGCATCGCACGCGAAGAAAAACGGATGGAGCGCGACCTGGCGATGGCTCGCGAGGTCCAGCACCATCTTTTGCCGCCTGCGTGCCCGATCCTGGCGAATGCGGAATTGGCCTCACGATTCAATCCGGCCCATGCCATCGGCGGCGATATGTATGATTTCCTCGACTACAAGGCTCCGAGGGCGTGCATTATCGTCAGCGATGTGAGCGGTAAAGGCGCTCCTGCGGCACTGTATGCCGCGTTGGTAAGCGGAATCATACGCAGCGTGGCCATCGCGGAGCCAACGCCGGCGGTGCTGTTGAGCGCGGTTAATGGATCACTCAACCAGCGACGGCTTGACGCGAACTACGTTGTGCTGTGTTGCGGCCTGTGGGATGACGAAAAGAAGACCATGCGTGTGGCCAATTCAGGTCTTCCCCGCCCCATCTATTGCCACGGCGGTCACGCACACATGATTGAGGCGGCGGGACTGCCACTGGGGATGTTCTCCGACGCCTCCTACGATGAAACCACCATCCACGCGAAGAGCGACGACGTATTTGTGTTTTTCAGTGACGGGATTGTGGACGCCAGCAACCAGCGCGACGAGCAATTTGGCCGCGTCCGTATTGAAAAAGTGATCGCGGAAAATGCCGACAAGAGCGCACAGGAGATTGTGGACAGCCTGTTTGACGCGGCGAACAAGTTTTCTGCTGGTGCGCCGGTTTTTGATGACCAGACCGTGGTGGTTCTCAA
>Ga0209863_10000314_pt1 | contig 27081 bp, 22 predicted proteins | sample OrgsoiDNA2013046_FD_185796 | JGI IMG/M metagenome (GOLD analysis project Ga0209863, IMG submission 185796) | Permafrost soil microbial communities from the Arctic, to analyse light accelerated degradation of dissolved organic matter (DOM) -... | ecosystem: Environmental > Terrestrial > Soil >...
GAGATGCCCGGCCAATCCCACCTCCAGCGCCGCCCTGCTTCAATCATTCGGCTGAACCGCCAGGGTCCTTTTCACTCGGTATGTCTGAAGTTTTCACCCGGGTCTTGCCCGTTAGCGCTCGCTCTTTCATCATCACGAAAAACACCGGGACCAGAATCAAAACATGGATGGTCGACGTAATCATTCCGCCGACCATGGGCGCGGCGATCGGCTTCATCACATCGGATCCGCTGCCGCTTTCCCACAGGATCGGCACCAGGCTGGCCAGCACCGCTGTTACGGTCATCAGTTTGGGACGCAGCCGGCGGACTGCGCCATCGATGGCGGCTTCTTCGATGTCCTGGTGAGTCAGCGGCGTACCCTCGGCAAGTCGTTTATCCAGGGCTTCATGCAGGTACACCACCATGACCACGCCGGTTTCCACGGCGATCCCAAATAACGCGATGTAGCCGACCCACACGGCAACGCTGAAGTTGTAACCCAGCAGCCATTGCAGGATGAGCCCGCCGGTCATGGCGTAGAGAGTGGGGAAGATCAGGACCAGCGCCTCAGAAACCGAATGGAACACCATGTACAAGAGAATGAAAATGGCAAAGAACACCACCGGCAGAATCAGCTTGAGCCTTTCCCGTGCGCGCAGTTCAAACTCATATTCGCCCGACCACTGATAGGTGTAGCCGGGTGGCAGCTTGAGCTTCTGTTTGAGAAGGCTTGTGGCGTCTTGAACAAAGCCTCCGTAGTCTTTGGTATTGAGATCGATGTAGACGTAGCCGGTGAGCTGTCCGTCTTCGTCGCGAATCATGGCCGGGCCGCGTGAGAATGAGATTTGTGCCAATTGGCTGATGGGCACTTGGGCGCCGCCGGGTGCGGCCACCAGCACTCGGCGCAGGCTGTCAATATCACTGCGAAAATCGCGCTGGTAACGTACGTTGATGGGATAACGCTCGCGGCCTTCCACGTTCTCCGCGATATTCTCGCCACCGATGCCCGACGTAACGGTTCGCTGCACGTCTTCAATGGTCAGGCCATAGCGCGCGGCCTCGGTGCGGTTTACTTCAACGTTGATATAGAAGCCCTGCGACACGCGTTCGGCAAAAACGGCCCTGGCATCCTTATGTGAGGAGATGATCTGTTCAATCTGTGCGCCAAGTTGCTGGATGGTTTCCACGTTTGGTCCCTGGATCTTCATTCCCACCGGGGTCTTGATGCCGGTGAGCTCCATGTCCAGCCGGTTCTGAATTGGCATGGTCCATGTGTTGGAGAGGCCGGGGAATTGCAGCTTCTTGTCCATCTCCTGAATCAGCTTTTCGTACGTCAGGCCGGCGCGCCATTGTTCACGAGGTTTGAGCACGATGGTGGTGTCATACATGTCCAATGGAGCGTTATCAGTGGAGCTGTCTGAACGGCCGGCCACGCCGAACACGCTTTCAACTTCAGGAAAGCTGCGGATGATCCTGTCTTGCTCCTGTAGAAGAGTTGTCGCCTGGGTGATGGAGATTCCAGGCAACGCTGTGGGCATATAAAGCGCGGAGCCTTCATACAAAGGAGGCATGAACTGGCTGCCTAGCTTGAAAACCAGCGGGAACGTTGCTACCAGAAAGATGAGATTCAACACAATGGTGATAGTTCGATGCCTGAGGCACCATCGCAATACAGGAAGGTAGATCGCCTGGGATAGTCGCGCAAAGGGGTTGCCGCTCTCCGTGCGTAAACGACCGCGAATCCACATCACCATCAGGATTGGCACAACAGTGATGGACAGCAGTGAGGAGAAACCCACGGCCAGTGTTTTTGTCCACGCCAACGGACGAAACATCCGCCCTTCCTGCGCTTCCAGCAGGAACACCGGAAGAAATGACACAACAATAATGACCAGTGAAAAGAACAGTGCCGGCCCTACCTGTTTAGCTGCGCCGATCAGCACTTGCCGCCGCTCAGCTTCAGGAACTCCCGTCGCATTCAGCGGATGCTCGGAGAGATGCCTGTATCCGTTTTCCACCATTACGATGGCTGCGTCCACCAACACGCCGATCGCCAGCGCCAGCCCACCTAATGACATGATGTTGGAAGTAACATGCAGGAAGTACATCGGGATAAATGACATCACCACGGCCAACGGCAGAGTGAGAATAGGAATGAGCGCGGAGCGAAAATGAAACAGGAATGCAATGCAGACCAGGCTCACGATGACTGCTTCTTCCATCAGGTCAAATTGCAATGTAGCCATGGAGTCTTTGATCAGTCCGGAACGGTCGTAGGCCTGAATCACCTCAACGCCCGGCGGAAGAGAGAGCCTGATCTGTTGCAGCTTCTGCTTCACTCCGTTGATCACCTGCAGGGCATTCATTCCGTCGCGCATCACCACGATGCCGCCAACGGTTTCGCCCTCACCGTTCCATTCCGCCACGCCTTCGCGGATGTCCGGACCAAATTGCACTGTGCCCAGGTCCTTCACCAGCACGGCGGTGCCATTCTTGGTTGCGACTGGAACGTTCTCCAGGTCGGCAAGCGACCGCAGGTAGCCGAGTCCGCGAATCATGTAGCGTGCTCCGTTCAACTCCAGCACGCGTCCACCCACTTCATTGGTGCTGCTCTTCACCCGCTCAATCACGGTTGACAGCGGGATGCCATATGCCAGCAGCTTGTTGGGATCAACGCCCACCTGATACTGCTTGACGAACCCGCCAATGCTGGCGATTTCCGCCACGCCCGGCACAGTCGCCAACTGGTAACGAAGCTGCCAATCCTGAATGCTGCGGAGGTCGGCCAGGCTGTGGCGATGTGAATGGTCTATCAACACATACTCAAACACCCAGCCAGCGCCGGTTGCGTCGGGGCCGATCATGGGACTTACGGCTGCCGGCAGTCTGGCTCGCATCTGCTGTAAATATTCGATCACGCGCGAACGGGCCCAATACAGATCTGTGCCGTCCTCAAAAACCACGAAGACGTAGGAATCGCCCAGCATCGTCTGTGCGCGTACGGCCTTCACACGCGGCGCTGCCAGCAATGAGGTGACAATTGGATATGTGACCTGATCTTCAATCACGCTGGGCGGCTCACCCGCCCAACTGGTATGGATGATGACCTGCACGTCGGATATATCCGGCAGAGCGTCCAGCGGAATATGCCGCATTGACCAGATACCTGCCAGCGTCAGCACCGCCACGCCGAGGAACACTAGGAACCGATTTTCTTCGCACCACTCAATGATTCGGGAGATCACGGCTACATTCCCCCTTCGGCAGTCACGCTGAGATGCCTGCCGCCGATCACTCGTCCGTTTTGCCTGGCGATGATGGTGACCTGCCATGACCCGCCAGAACTCAGATTTACATTGCCCTCATATTGTCCACCGCCTTTATCGCTTAGGTCGGCGCTGGTCTTAACCGCTGCCATTCCCATTGCCGGCATAGCGGGCATAAAGAACGTAACGCTGATTTGCGCACCGGAGATCGGCGTACCGCTCTTCGCGGAAAGTTTCACTCGTAACAAGTTGCTGCCCTTGTGCGGAGGATCAGGCTGGGTTACAAGCTCCATCACTGCGTCCTCTGCGGTGTTCTTCGCATTAGGAGCAGATCCTGCTACCGGCGCAGGCGGAACGAACGCTCCTGAAGCGGCCTGCAACTGGCTCTCAGAATCGATCAGAAAATTTGCCGACGTAACGACCGTCTCACCGGCTTTGAGGCCTTTGCTGATAATTGCCTTGTCGCCGATTTGTTCCGCTGTCTGAACTTCGCGAGGATCAAAATTGCCCTGGCCTCGGCTTACGAATACCAGCTGTCGCGATCCCGCATGTAGCACCGCCGACGACGGTACTGTCAACTTTCTTCCCAACGGGATTCTCATAGTCACGTTTACGTACATTCCGGGCATCAGCTTTGCGTTAGCGTTAGACATGACGATTCGCACTCGCGCGGTGCGTGTATTCATGTCCAGTTGAGGCAACACCTCAGCAATTCGCCCTGAAAATATTTTCCCGGGATACGTATCCACTGTGACCGCGGCCTGATCGCCAGGACGCAGCTTGCCTAAATCCGCCTGGAAAACATTCGCATACACCCAGACAGTGGATAGATCGGCCACTGTGTACAGTTTTGTCTCTGGCTGCACATACATGTTCGGCAACGCGAGCCGTTCGGTGATGTATCCGGACACAGGAGAATTGAATGTGAGATCAGTTATGACCTTGCCTGTGGTTTCCAGTTTTTGTATCTCGCTGGCTGGGACCTCCCACTGTTCCAGGCGTTGTCGTGACGCAGCCAGTAGATTCTGCGAACCCACAGTCACGCCGCCCACAGTGCTCGATTGCATCGTCTCCGCATTTTTCCTTGCCAGCAGATATTCCTGTTGGGTTGCGACCAGGTCCGGACTGTACAGAGTAAACAATGGCTGCCCTTTGCGAATGTACTGGTAAGTGGCATCCGCAAACACCTGACGTATCCATCCTTGAACGCGCGCCTGCACATACGCAACCTGTCGCTCATTGATTTCCACGCTGCCCGTGGCGCGGACCTCATCCGTCACATTCAGTATCTCGGTCTTGGCCAGCTTCACGCCGATCATTTGCATACGCTCGGGTGAAAGTTGTATCGACGCCAGTTGGGCTTCCGGTGACGGCGTGTTCATAGGCGCCGCAGGTAGATTGCTGTTAGCTTCGATGGCAGCGGGAACTGGAGCCGTTTGCGATTTACGCCAGTAAAACAACGCGGCCAACGCCATCGCCGCAATGACGGCGACGGCCACAAAAAATGCTGTCTGGTAGTTCAGTTTTCCCGATTGACTGTTCATGGCAGCACTACTCCGGTGAGCGACTCCAGTCGCGCCAGCGCCGCTTCATGTTCGCTTAGCTCCTTCTGGTACTGCTCGGAAAAATCCAGCATGTCGCGGAAGGAAGAAAGGAGTGTTTCAAAGTCCTGACGATTGGATTCGTATGCTACCTGCGCCGAACGGAATGTTGCTTCAGCCTGCGGGATCAGGCCCTCGCGGTAAATCCTTAACTGCTCTTCTGATAGCTTGGCGATCGCGTACTGCGCCTGCACATCAGCCTTGCGTCGCTGTGTTTCTGCGTCGAGTGAATCGCGGGCGGCCTTCTGTTCTTCCAGCGCCTGTGCCAGTTCAGCGCGCCGCCGGTCCCGGTTTGGCAGCGTCACTGTAAGCGTGGCCATGTAATAGTCACGAAATTTCCGGTCAGTATTCTGATACATGTACTGCACCGCAAAGTCAGGCCGGAATTCCTTGTGGGACAGTTCAACCAGTTTGTCAGCGCGGTCAGCCAAAGCCGTGCGCGTTGCGACTTCAGGATTGTTGCCGCCAACTTGTCGCAACAGATCAGCAGAATCTGGCGGTAATGACCTCTCGTGCAGCGGCTCCGTCACAATATCAGGCGATTCTTGCGTCCTTCCCAGTAACTTTTTGAGCTGTGCCTGCTGTTCCGCCTGGTCGCGATGGTGCATGCTGATTTCCTGCAGAATTCGCGTGTGCTGTAACTGTGCCTTGAGCACCTCCTGCTGATTGCCTTTGCCCACGCGATATCGCGATTCAGCAAGCTGTTCCATCTCGCTCAGCAGGGAATCGTCGCGTAAGAGAATCGTGAGAGTCTGTTGTAGATACGCCAACCGGTAGTAGGCGATCTTGAGTTCCTCAACAACAGTGCGGCCGACTCCGTCTGACTGCGAATGCATTGCCCGCGTCTGCAAGCTGGCCACTTCCTGGCGAAGCTGTCGTTTACCCGGCCACGGGAACTCCTGCTCCGCGCCCAGGCCGATATAGGCGAAGTCGCTGTTGGTGTAACCCGCAAATGGTCGCGGGCTGCCTACGCTGACATGTTGCACCACCACGCGTGTATCGGGCAGCGCTCCAACTCCTTTGGCCATGTATCCGGCAGCCTGGTACGCATGGGTCATTGCCCGGATTTCCGGATTGTTCTGCTGCGCTTCTTCTATGAGTGATGCCAGGACCGTTACCGCTGACGAACCTGCGGGCATCACCGGTGGACTCTGTGCATAGACGCACACACTGATTGCAAGAAATAACAGGACGAACGCTTTCATCTTAGTTCTTATTCCTTCCTTCTTGAGGACGGGGGCGCATGCGTACACGCGCAAGCACGCGCAAAAGTCTGCGCGTGAAGTTAAGACAAAAGCTTTTCTAGATTCTCAGAACGGATGTATGCCCTGGCGGCGATTCGCAGCCCTTACCAGATACGGTACTTGATGAAAACGCCCGTGGCATGGAAGCAGGAACGGGAATCGCGATGGTAAGGCTGGAATAACTTAACGGGGAGCACGAAAACCTGACAGTGGGATGTGGAGTACCGGCGCTGATGGCAGGACTTTTCTTGCAGCACGAGTGCGAATCTTCCATTTGCGAGCCGCCGCACTGATCTGCCATGTGCCGGCAACATTCCTTCTCATCCTCGCTCATCGCCATGCCGGGAAGGGAACACGCCAGGAGCGGCCCTGACAGCAGCATGATGGCTGTCAGCAGGCACACGGATTGGCGAGGAAGCCGCACAAACATATTTTAACCCTCGAACACGACGTGCACTGTGATTTGAATCACATTTTTCTGTAACCGGCATGCACCGGGCAGAAGCAAACTTTGGTTTAGTAGGGATCTGTGCGATCGGATGGGACCGGAGGGAACTGCCCATCGGCTCTCTAACCCGGCTCGTTTACCCCACTAAGAAATCCGCCGAGATGTCCCGTCAAGCCCACCACCAGCACGGCGATTGTTTCAATCACAGGCTGAACTGCGGCAAAGGTCGTTCCGGAGTTCGCCGCACCCGATGGTGAAACCACAGGCATCGCCACCCTGCAAAAAACCAGCGATCCCTTTGCGGAATCGCTGGTCAGTGAATCGCCATGTTGCCACGGGGCTCACTTGTTTTCACAATGTTCAGATAGTTACAGTCGATTCAGCTCCAGTCCGGTTAAGGAGTTGCCAAGTGTGTTTGAATCTTCAAAATCCGTGTAGGCCACCGGTACAACTGAGGTTGGCTTAGTTGCGGGTTCTGTGGATTGCTGGCCCTGGGCCACCACTTTGGGTGACTCTTTTGGCTTGGTGGAATTGGCTGCTGGTTTTACCCGGATAACGGCCATCATTCCGTTGTCTTCATGTCCCAGAATGTGGCAGTGGTAGACAAAATCTCCGATGTCAGGTCCACGGAAGTCCATGCGAACGGTAACACTCGGGTAAGGGTGTTTGGGGTTGCCGTCCCAATAGGGGATCTGCACCATGTCCAGGAATTGGTCCCTGACGTCACCTTCAGGCTGGCTGCCGTTGATCTGGAAATTATTTTGTGACAGCAGCAGGAAGTGGATCTGGTGGAAGTGAAACTCGTGGTTTTCCTGGGCCCGGTTCTCAATGGTCCAGTCTTCTACCGAGCCTTGTGTCGTCACAATGGCCGGCGGATTGGCGGGATCAAAGACTGTAGGTGTTGCGCCCTCTACCGTGATGTAGAAGTTGGTGGGGCTTGAGGGATCTGTGGGGTCAGAGATGACCTCAGAGAAATACAGTTTGCGTCTGGTGTTGACTGTAGAGGTGCTCAGCCCTTCAAAGCGCTGGACGCCCGGTGCAGCGTTCACAGCCGAAACAAAAGCGTCATCGCCGCGGTCATGGTCGCCGCCAACTGTTTGAACAACCGCCAGCGTGCGTGCAGTATCGTTGTCACCTGCCGGACCGGTACTAACAGCTTTGGTTACAAAGGTGGCATTCTTAACCGAGGAAGGGATGAGGGGCGTAATGAATTCTGCCCTTCCTGCCGTGGGAAGCAGAATGTGTGTTGCATTCACGATCTTGCCCTGGCGGGTGCCGTCCTGGGAGCCGGTGGGCACGCCGTCCAGACCCACGATTTGCAGCATTTGCGGTTTACCGTCAAACAACAACTGCAGATCAACCAGGCTGTCCGCGCCTGAGTTGGAGACGCGCCATAGTTCTGACGCTCCGCCCGGTACCCGGATAATGGCCGGTTTCAGAGCAGGGTAAGCAATCGGTACGTTGTTGAGCGTCAAGTCCCAGGATGGAACATCACCGCCCGGAGTAAGTCCGCCGGCCACGATCTGGTCACGGATCACCAATACGCGTTGCGGCAATCCTGCGACGGCCCGCTGAACGTTTTCCAGCCCTTCAACCACAATGGCTCCGCTGGCGCCGCCTAGTACGGCTCCTTCGGCGATACCGTGGATATGCGGGTGGTACCAGTAAAGTCCAGACGGCTCGTCCGTGGGAAACGCCAGATCGTAACGGAAGCTCTCGCCGGAATTGATGATGGTGTAAATCACCTGGTCCTGATGGCATGCGGGTGAAACGTTCATGCCGTGGTAGTGAATGTTCATGGAAGTTCCGGTCATGGTGGCTGCGCCACATTGGTCGGCCGGGGAGATGGCCATCGCCATTCCGCCCGCAGGCCCGGCAGGCACGTTGTTAGTCACGTTCACCACCAGGTGGTCGCCTGGCCTTACGTGCATTGTCGGGTTCTGCTTGCCGTCAGGGGTCGTGAAGCAAAAGAGATTTCTTCCGTCTGCGTCCACTGTGGTTTGATAGGAAAAGTTGACCGTGAGCAAGCCGTTTTTGCTGAACAGACTTGGCGGGTTTTGGACGACACTTCCCGCCGCGGGGCGCGGGCAAGGGTTAGCGAGTGGGGCAACTGGAGCCTGAGCATAGGCGCACATCTGGAAAATTCCCAGGATGAATGCAGCTGCCAGAAAATTGAGAGTTATCCGTCGAATGTTATTCATGTTCTCCTCGGTCCCAACTTCAGGCCCGCCAAGACACACTGGTGCCAGCGCCGAGTTCGATCAAAATCGACGAAAGGGACCGCGGTTTTATCTTTGCGGAGTCCGAACCTGGTTAGTGCGCTTCATCCAACAAAGTGCCGGAAGTGGATGGCGCGTGAGTACAAAATAGCTGAAGAAATAGAGCCAAGCCAGCGAATTAAGAAAATTAATGGTTTCGGCGCTTTCCCGCTAGTGTATTGCGGGAAATAACGTACGTTGCCAGTCGAGGAAACTATAGGCTGACCCGCGCCGCTTCGTGACGGATAGAAGAAGCTGGGAGGGCTTGGGCGAAGCGGCTGGAAGATGCAGATATCCTTGGAAAAACCGGGAGAACCGGGGACGGAACGTTTTCTTTCAAACCACGGGTTTGCCCGCCGTCCCTTATTACACCCGCTCTAACCGGGCCCGTTAACCCCACTAAGAAATCCACCGAGATGTCCGGTCACGCCCACCACCAGCACTGCGATTGCTTCAATCACCAGGCTGAACTGCGGCAAAGGTCTTTCCGGAGTTCGCCGCACACGATGGTGAAACCACAACACCAGCCAGATCAAAGCGCTGGAGAGGCATCCCAGGACAAGGTGCATCAGGAGAATCCCTTTCAGCGCCTGGCCCTCAAGCGCCCATCTCCATGCGGCGATCCCGGTTACCAGCACCGGCACGGTTGAAATCGCAGCCAGCAGTAAATTGAAATACGCGGCGCTGGCCAATGCCTTGTTGTTCGTCCACCGGGCAAGGTAGTCAAACGCAACCGCCGCCAGGAATAGAGCAATGGGGAAGTGGATCAGCACAACATGTTGGGCGTGTTTTGCCAGCACCACGGTCCTGATATCAAATGGATTGATTCCCGCGCTCATTGCACCACCACCTTTCCGGTCATCTTAGAATGGATGGAACAGGAATAATTAACGGCCCCGTTTTTTAGGAACCTGTATGAGAACTTAGCGGCCGCTTCAATAAGGTCAGCAATCGGAATCATCATGTTGTTCACCGTGTTTCACATGTATGAACCAGAACTGGCTGATTTTTATTCCGCAGAATTTCATTAAGCGGCTTGGCGATCAGCATAGTCCAGTGGCTTCCACACTTAACGTTTCACGAGTTGCGGCGTCCAAAACAGAATGACGAATCTATTGAAACCGGCGCTCAGCAGTCTTGTTTTGCTCACAAGCCCTGATGGGCCAGACTCAAAAGCCCGAACGCAAAGTTGAAGGCAATATCCTCAGATCTGCTCACGATCCGGCAATACGGATTCAGTTACCGAAAGCTGTGACGTACGCTGGAGCAGACAGATGGATTCTTTACGGCGTGGCTGATTGCGAGCTACATGCGTTCGCTGAAACCGATGCAAAGAACAATGTGAATGGTCTCTATTGGGTGCAGTTTGAAGGCTACATTCCATCCAGGCCAGACCTGCATTACGGCTACGATTCGCCGCGGCACGTCACCATTGCCGGAACGGATTTCTTCCTGGATACGTGGGTACGCTCAGCCGACGAACAAATCAAGGCGGATTCAGACAGGGAACACATCGAGGCTCTGGTCAGCGCGAAGGGACTCAAGATGCCGGCAAGCATGGCCTATGTCCGGCTTGTGCACCTCTTGGATTCGCAAAAACGCAAAGAGCTCATGATCATCTATGGCGAAGACCTGGCGCCCACTGGCTTCAGCGCCGCTGATTTGAACGAAGGCGGCAAAGCCCGCGAGCAATGGCCTGCTGTTGAACAGCGCGTGATTGAGAATGCAAAAGGAAAAATAATGATCGCAGCCGAGGCCCAAACGCAATAACGCAGCATGTAATATCACATGAATGAACACGATCGAGTGGCTTCTTGATTCTGAAACGACAATCCGAAGATTCCAGTGAAATTCGCAACCTTCAACATCAATAACATCAACAAGCGGCTGGACAATCTTCTTGGCTGGCTGGCCAAAGCTGAACCCGACGTCGTGAGCCTCCAGGAACTCAAGGCCGAACAGGGCGCATTTCCTTCCGCGGCGATTCGCGCTCTGGGTTACCAAGCAGTCTGGCAGGGCGAGCGTTCATGGAACGGCGTTGCGATTCTGGCCCGCAACAGCACTCCTGTACTCACTCGCGCAAGCTTGCCCGGCAACACCGATGATCATCAGGCCCGTTACATTGAAGCGGCCGTAAACGGAATTTTGATTACATCAATCTATCTGCCCAACGGCAATCCGCAACCCGGTCCCAAATTCATCTACAAGCTGGCTTGGTTTGAACGCCTTTTGACGCACGCCGCAGAACTGCTGTCCGCGGGCGTTCCAGTCATTCTCGCGGGTGACTACAACGTTGTTCCCACGGAACAAGATATTTATCCCACGCGATCGCTCGATAACAATGCATTGATTCAACCGGAAAGCCGCAAACTGTTTGCGCGATTGCTGGCGCAAGGCTGGACGGACTCACTCCGCAAGCTGCAACCAATCGGCCCCCTCTGGACATTCTGGGACTATGAGCGTCAGCGTTGGCAGAAGGACAAAGGCATGCGCCTGGACCACCTCCTGCTCTCGCCGTCATTGGCGAATCAACTTGACGATGGAGATGTCGACCGATGGGTGCGCGGCGAAGAAAATGCCAGCGATCATGCGCCAGCGTGGATAGAGATCGAGCGATAAACTTGTAGCTAAATCCCACCCTTCGCCAGGAGCAGACGATGGGTGGGCCACAAACTTGAGGGAAAGCCGGACTTGACGCAAGGGAAGTGCTTAACGGACCGCAGGTAAAAACGGGTCTTTCTCATTCGCCGCACGGTCCTGCGTGATATATCGGATCACGCCAGTCTGGTCAGAGAACAAAGAGACCTTGCTCTTGTCACCATACGCGCGCGGTCTGCCTTCCGCGGTGAAACCATCTTTGGTGCGGCTGTAGCTGAAGACATACCCCTGGGACACGCACCTTTCCTCTGGACAAGCAAACTCTTTAGTCAGCAGTCCGGCGTGCTCTTTGGTTGATTCCGCTTCGTTCTGCGGGTTCACGGCCATGGATTGCAATGTTGGCGGGAATCCGACATCCTTAAAGCTGGCACGATAGGTGATCGCCGCAGTGTCCAGGGTCATCATAGTTGAGATGGCGGCCTTTTCGCTCTCATTGAGTTCAATCAATTTGGGTTGCTGTGATTTTGCGTGGCTCAAACTAAAAAGCAGGGTGGTTGCGATCATAAAAGATTTCCACTTCATAAAGCCTCCTTGGCTTACGGAACATTTGTTTTAATCAACAGCTTTCGGACACACCTTGGGCCTTGCCTGCCGGAACAGGCATGAGCGGAACGTTTTCAGCTAATCAGGAAACTGGACTGGCTTTTCTGGATGGCAAAAACCGCCACAGGACGATCGCCAGCGGAATGAGAAGAAGAACCGTGAATGCCAGCCATCCCCACAGCTCCAGATAATCCGAACCACCCAGTCCCTCAATCACCAGATTGGGAACGTACCGCATCTGCCAGAATGTGCGCAGGCTGTCAGTCTGTGAAGATGGCAAGTCGCCGTTCAGGAAAAGGTTGAAAACCTTTCCGAATGGCTGATACGAAATGTACAGAGAGAGGCTGCTGGCCAGAAGCAGCAACGGCGAGTACTGTGCTGCTGCTATCAAAGTGCGGTCCAGCCAACGCGGCACACCGATTGCATGAAGCTTGCTGAAAAGAACGGGCCGGATAAAAAAGTATAGAAATCCAATCAAAATCAAAGCAAAGGAGAGAACGATGAATCCCGATGCTACGCTCACCGCCATGCCGGTGGCTGTCACAGGACCATAAACAATCTCCCAGAACTTGCGGGACTGGCTGAAATCTGGGGCCTGGCTTTTGCGCAACGCAATCTGCGCCAGCAATTGCCGAGCTTCGTCGTCATGATGCATGAGGGTAAATGCCGCAGCCAGTTTTGCTTCAGATTTGTTTAGCAGTTTGTCTGCATAGATCTTTTCAACAAACTGTCGCCGCGAGTGTGGCAGGCGACGGGCAAAAACCCGTGGGATTTCGTAGGCGGAAACGGCCTCATTCAACTCTCCTTGTGCCATCAACTTGTCGCCTTCAGCCAGCTTGTAACTGGTGAAGAGCTCGGCTTCTTGTAGCTGAAGAAAAGGGAAGGTCTCCATCGTATTCACCACGGCAAAAGGTGTTGAATTGCCGAGTCGCGTTTCCAAAGCTCGTTCCGCGGCCATCCGGCGGTCAAAATAGTCGTCATAGTGCGGCGCGGCGAACGCTTTGCTTATTTCGGCTTGCCATTTCGTAAGGGCGGCAAGTTCAATGGGATTGTTGAGGGTTCGAACGGCCGCGCCAGCGGAGGCAAACACGCCGCCTCTCTGCATGCGTATACGATTTGCACTTACGATCCAGGGAATCGCATTGGTCGGGTCCCATGCTTTCAGGATCGCTAACTTTTCTTTCACGTAGCTGTCCTGATCAGTTTGAGGCAATGACCCCATAGACCGCTGGACCAGGGGATACCATACCCAATTCAGCTGCGGATCGATTCGCGTGGCTTTTCCGGCCAAATCATTCGCGTAGTGAAAGTCCCGTACATGCATGGCGGCAGCGGCAAGTACAGAGGCGTCGCCCGTCCTCTCGGCTTCGCGAATCACACCTTGCAGGTCCGGCGATTGTGAAGATCGGTCCAGCGGGGTCCACGCAGTGAGAGATGCGCCCATCGCCTGGCGAAACATGGGAGAGAGAAGCATAGCAAAGAAAAAAGCCATGGCAATGAATCCCAACTTCTGGAAGGCCGTGATTTGACCTTCACGAAACTCTGGGCCACGCGTGGATTCACCGGAGAACCAGCGCACGAAGAGGGTTTTGCTCAGGAATAAACTGCCTCCCATCGCCCAGATCAGCGGGTTTACAGTTCCTTTAACCGCCGCCACCTCCGCCAGCATGGCGTCGCCCCAGGGTTGAAGATCAGCGGGTAGTTTGCGAGCGAAGGCGCTAAGAAGGTGTTCAGCCAGGCGTTGCATGAAGGACTCAAGGTTGTTCATGCGCGGCCTCCGCTGTACGCAATCTTCAAAGATGTGAGTTTGTCCTTGTGTTCAAGCAGGAGTTTACGGGCGGCCTTCTGTCCTTCCGCCGTGAGTCGGTACATATGGCGAGGCTTGCCGGTCTGGTTCGCTTGTTCCCAGCGTGTCTCCAGCCAGCCGCGGTCAGCCAGACGCATCAAGATAGGGTAGAGCGTGCCGGACTTGAGCCCGGTTTCACGACTCACATCGTAGCCGTAACGCCAGTCAGTTGGTGTGCTGGCAAGCAGGTTCAGAATCTCTAAAGTTTGTGGGGAAATGCGAATATCGTCCGGCATGTTCCTAACTCTACATATGTAGAGTTAGCACGTCAAGCCGAAAATTCCTGATTCGCGTTTATCCGCGTCAATCCGCGGTAAGGTTTTGCGAATCACCTCAACGATGGCGGACAACACGAACGGCACCGGACGGAGACAGCGCTTGCTCACGCCGCCAGATCCAGATGCGTTAAACCACTTTTGTCTTCGTCCTGAGGAATCGCGCCCTTCTTCGATTCTTTGGCAAGCTGGCAGTTCAATTGTGCGCCAATCAACATGACAAAGCCATTCCAATACAGCCAGACCATCAGCGCAATGACCGCACCAATCGTGCCATAAGTCTTGTTGAAATGTGCAAAGCTGCGGAAATAGACGCCCATTGCATAGGAAAGACCCACCCAGCTTCCCACAGAGAGTACAGCACCCGGTAGCGTGCTCCAGAAGCGCTGCTTCACGTTGGGCGCAACATAATAAATAAACTCCACCGCCAGAACCGTGAAGCCCAAAGAAACAGCCCAGTGAATGTAAGGCCACGCGATAACAAATAACCAGGAAAGCCGCTGGTGTGCAGCCAGTTCTTCTCCAAAATGAGGTCCCATGATCATCACGCCCAGCGCGATCATCAACAGCAAGCCCACCATGAACGTCAGTCCCACGGCCAGCGGACGCGTCACCCAGAACGGACGCCCTTCCTCCACTTCATACGAAATGTTAAGCGCCTCAATCGCCGACGCGAATCCGCCCGATGATGTCCACACAATACCAAGGATTCCAAAAGAAAGCAGCGCTCCGCGGTTAGGTGTGACCACATTGGCCAGAACTGTCTGCACCGCCTGCATACTGTCCGCCGGTACAAAACTGCCAAGCATGCCGAGGATCTGGCTGAATAGATTTTGCACGGGAACGTAAGCCGCCACAGCTGAAAGGAGAATCAGGGCGGGGAAGATGGCCAGTACGAAGTAGTAAGCCAGCGCAGCGGCCATCTGAAATGTATGTTTCTGGATTACATCTTCGCCGGTACGCCACACTGCGTCCCCGATTCCCCTCAACGAGATTCCTCGACGACGTCCCATACATAATTCGATGCGCATTCAGGCAGCCAAGTTGATGGTCTGTTCAACCCAATCCAGCTCAGGCCAGCTCTAGTACTTTACAATCGCCGTAAAGGACTTGGGATCCAGGCTGGCGCCGCCCACCAATGCGCCATCAATCTCCGGCTCCGCCATCAAGGCCTTGACGTTATCCGGCTTTACGCTGCCGCCATAAACGATCCGCATCTGGCCGGCGACTCCGATGCCAAACACTTCAGCCGCTTCTGCGCGAATAATCTCATGCGCCGCGGACGCCATCTCAGGCGTAGCCGTTTTGCCGGTGCCGATTGCCCACACAGGCTCGTAAGCGATGACCATCGGAATGGCCTCGCCGCCAGATACCTCTCTGAAAGCAACGTTGCATTGTCTGCGAAGTACATCTTCCGTCAGCCCGGCTTCGCGCTCCTGAAGGACTTCGCCCACACACACGATCGGCTTCAATCCTGCGGCGAGTGCGCTTCTCAGTTTCAAATTCACCTTTTCGTCCGTCTCGCCGAAATATTGGCGTCGTTCTGAATGTCCAATGATCACGTATGAGCAGCCCGCCGCCACCAGCATTCCGGCTGAGATCTCTCCGGTGTAGGCGCCTTCTTTTTCCCAATGCATATTCTGCGCGCCCACAAAAATGCCGCTGCCTTTCACGGCATCCACCACTGCGGTAAGGCACGTGTACGGCGGACACAGCACAATCTCATCCCTCTCATGCCCTGTCGCGGCCGGAATCAGCGATGATATGAACTCGCGTGCATGATCAGGAGTTTTGTACATCTTCCAATTGGCGGCGATTACTTTACGGCGATTACTCATGGTTTGGGTCTATCCTGATTTCGTAGTGGGGAAATGCCACAGCCAGGTTCTCCGCTGCCTTCGCATAAACCGAATGGGTGTGTGAATCAAAAAGAACGAAGCGAACCTCTTTCAGTGATCGGGGGGTGTGCAGATGGTCCGCAACACTACGCAACGCGATTTGTGCTGCTTCTTCAACCGGATATCCAAACGCTCCGGTTGAAATAGAGGGGAAGCTTAGACTTTCACAATTCAGGCGGATTGCCTCTTCAATGCTGTTGCAATAACAGCTTTCCAGAATCTGCGGCTCATTTTTGCGGCCGCCTTGCCACACCGGACCCACAGTATGAATCACGTAGCGGGCCTTTAAATTTCCCGCCCTGGTCGCCACCGCATGTCCTGGTGGGAGACTACCTCGCTGGTCACGAACCTTGCGGCACTCTTCCAGCAGATTGGGGCCCGCGGCGCGATGAATGGCTCCGTCCACCCCGCCTCCGCCCAGCAGGGAAGAGTTGGCAGCGTTCACAATCGCATCCGTTGCTTCATCCACAATATTGCCCTGCAGCAATTCCAGGGTTGCCTGCAAGCCAATCCGATATCGCACAGCGGTGCTCATCCCCTTTTAAACATCAGTCAGCGCCTCTACTCCCGGCAGCTTCTTGCCTTCCAGAAACTCCAGTGACGCGCCACCGCCCGTTGAAATGTGGCTGATCTTTGCGGACACGCCGGATTGATGCACTGCCGCCACTGAATCTCCGCCACCGACAATCGACGTAGCGCGCTGATTGGCCGCAACCATTTCAGCAATCCTCATCGTGCCTTTGGCAAACGGCGCGACTTCAAATACTCCCATCGGCCCATTCCATACAATCGTTCTTGCTGTAGAAATCTCTTTGCCGAATGCGGCAATCGTCTCCGGGCCAATGTCCAGCCCCATCTGCCCGTCAGGAATGCCGGCGTCAGTGCTTACAATCTGGTGTTGGGCCGCCGGATCAATCTTGTCGGCGATCACGTGGTCCAACGGCAGATGCAGACGGACCTTCTTTGCCTGCGCCTCACCGATGAGCTCTTTCGCCAACCCGACTTTATCTTCTTCCACCAGCGATTTGCCCACTTTCTTGCCCTGGGCCTTCAGGAACGTGTATGCCATTGCCCCGCCGATCAGCAGAGCATCGACCTTATTCAGCAGGTTGCGGATCACATCAATCTTGTCTGAAACCTTGGCGCCTCCAATGATCGCCACAAACGGCTTTTCCGGATTTGTCGTCGCCTTGCCTAGATACTCAAGCTCTTTCTGCATGAGAAGCCCGGCTGCGGATTTGCTGACAAACTTGGTGATCCCCGCTGTTGACGCGTGCGCGCGATGCGCTGAACCGAACGCATCATTTACATACACATCCGCCAGCGCTGCCAGGGCTTTGGAGAACGCCTCATCATTGGCTTCCTCCTCGGCGTGGAAGCGCAGGTTTTCCAGCAAAAGAGTGTGCCCGTTGCCCAGCTTGCTGGCCATCTCTTCCGCCGCTATGCCAACGCAGTCGGGGGCAAAACCAACGTTCACGCTGCGCCCCATTCGTTCATCCAGCAGCATGCGTAACTTTTCTGCTGCCGGCTTCAGGCTCATCTTCGCGTTCGGTTTGCCCTTGGGGCGTCCGAGATGAGACGCCAGAATCAGCTGCGCGCCTTTGCGCAGAGCGTATTCAATCGTCGGCAGCGTTTCACGTATGCGCGTGTCATCCGTGACATGTCCCTCGGGTGAAAGAGGAACATTGAAATCCACGCGCATGAACACGCGCTGGCCATCCAGCTTCAAGTCTTGTATGGAGAGTTTTGCCATCGTCGTTCCATATCTCTCTTGCTTACAGGCCTTTTTTCGCCAGGAAATCAATCAGATCGCGAACCCGGCATGAGTAGCCCCACTCGTTGTCATACCACGCGATCACCTTCACGCAGTTTCCGGCTACAACGCGGGTCAAGGGTGCATCCACAATGGAAGACCGGGCGTCGCCGCGATAATCCACGGAAACCAGCTCAGCCGTTTCATATCCCAGAATGCCCTTCATCGGGCCATTGGCCGCCGTTTCCAGGGCTTTGTTTACCTCTTCCACGCTCGTCTTCTTCTCCGTGAACACCACCAGGTCCACCACGCTCACATTCGGCGTAGGCACGCGCATGGAAAAGCCGTCCAGTTTGCCGGCCAGGTCAGGAATCACCAGCTTCAGCGCCTTGGCCGCACCTGTTGACGTGGGAATCATGGAGAGGGCCGCGGCACGCGCCCGACGCAGGTCTTTATGCGGAAAATCCAGAATCACCTGATCATTGGTATAGGAATGGATCGTAGTCATGGTGCCGCTTACGATCTTGAAGCTGTCATTCAGCACCTTGGCCACCGGCGCCAGGCAGTTCGTGGTGCAGGATGCGTTCGAAATAATGTGGTGCTTCGCCGCATCGTACTTGCCTTCATTCACGCCCAGAACCGTTGTGATGTCTTCGCCCGTCGCGGGAGCCGAAATGATGACTTTCTTGACCGGTCCTCGGAGATGGGCCTTCGCTTTGCTCGCTTCGGTGAATTTACCTGTCGACTCAATCACAATCTGCGCGCCCACTGACTCCCAGTTAATGGCAGCCGGGTCTTTTTCAGAGAAAACTTTCACTGTTTTTCCATCAATAGTGATGGAATCCGCGGTGGCCTTAATGTCCTGTTTGAGGTTGCCCAGGATGGAATCGTACTTGAGCAGGTGGGCCAGGGTGGCTGGGCTGGTCAGGTCGTTGACTGCAACAAATTCAATGTTCGAATCGCCAAGGGCGGTGCGCAATACGTTGCGGCCAATTCGCCCAAAACCGTTGATCCCGACTTTGATCGCCATGCTGATAAAACTCCTTCACTTGAATGAAAATAATCCTGGTTGAAATATGAGCCCGTGCGATGAACACGCACAGGACAAGGTGCAAAACTCTCCAGCTTAACAACATTCATTACTATGCGCAATTTGATGCAGACTTTGGTGTGAGCAAGATCACAGGTATGGATGCATGAGAGAAGGAGGATCAACGGACCCACTCCAGCCCGGATTTATCAGCGCAAATACGTCGCCTGTCAGCAGCATGGGATTTGCTGCCCAGCGGCGGGTTTTTGTGCAACAAAAAAGACCGCGGATTGTCGATGACCCGCGGCCTTAGCCTCTACAGATTTCAATCTTTATTTCTAAGCTGCTTCTCTTTCCGCGGTCTTGGCAGCGGTTCGGTAGCAGCCTGCTGGTTAATCTTGTTGCCAACTCAACTGCATTTGCTGACGCCCCAACGGCATGGGTTTATGACTTGGCTGTCTGGGGCGCTTGCGTTGTACTGATTGACGTTGTGCTGATTTACCAACCAAATGTGTTTCTTACTCAAATTGACTCAAACGGTGTTGCAAAGTTTGTTTGCAGATTTCTTGTCTCAGAGATTCGATACTTTCCTGGTTGGTTCTCTTGCCGGATCGGCAGAAACCTCAGTATCGGCAGGAACGCTCAAGCCGGGTTACCACACCATTCACGCACGGCGACCATTTTTGAATGGTCTGCGCTCAGTGACAAAAACCCTGACTGGCCACAGGACAGGGACGAATCCTGCATGGACTACCAAAGTGGCTGGGGGAGGGTTGCGGGCGGAATTATAACAATTTAATCTTCGCGCGCAACATTTGTTTATCTGATCTATCCGATTTTCAGTTTTAACCGGTTTTGCGCCCCATCGACCCTCGAACTGTACCATGGCTGGCACGAATCCGTGCAGGAACCCTCAAAAAGTTGCAAGTTCTTCCAGCGGTGTGTTACACACGAGACATGCGCAACTGGATGCGCGAGCGCATGAAGCGCCGTAAAAAGAAAACAGAAAACGAAACCGAAGCCACTGGCAAAGTTGGCCAGCAAAAACCACTCGTCGATGAGCTCCATCCCGGGCCCATCGTCCCATCCTATTCTGATCCCGAAGCGGAACAGCCTGAAGACGATGCTGGCGAGGCCGAAGAAGCCCCTGCTGCGTCCGCTCAAGCCGGCCGTGTTGAAACGGAAATTCAGCCTGAATCACCGGAAATCCCGGGTGCAGCCCCAACCGCCGCACCTATGGCTTCTGCCAAGGGAGCTCGTCCGCCCAAAGGCGTGGTTGTCCTGGCTATTGGACTTCCCGGATCGGGTAAAACTACCTGGTTCCGTCGTCGCGGCGTTACTCCGCTATCCAGTGACATGCTGCGATCCATCCTTTTTGACGACATCACTGAGCAACGCTATCAGGGTCTGGTTTTCTCCACCTTAAGATCACTGTTGCGTGCACGATTGATTGCCCGCATGCCCTGGAATTATGTGGATGCCAGTAATCTCGCGTCGCATGAGCGCCGCCAGTGGGTGAAGATGGCCAAAGGCTTTGGCTATGAAGTTCACGCCGTGTTCTTTGACGTGCCTCTTGAGGTCTGCCTGGAACGCAACCGCAAACGCGAACGCCAGGTAAAGGAAGAAATCATTCAACGCATGGCCCAGAAGCTGAAACCACCGTCATTCGAAGAAGGCTTCACCAAAATCACGGTCGTGCGAGTGAAGGCGTCGTCTCAGCCTGATTCGGCTTCGGAATAGGACTGTTTGTTCTAATCCCGAGCGTAAGCGAGGGAACCCTACGGACTAAAGTCTTTATCCCGAAGCGCAGCGAGGGATCCCTACCGAATTGTGGAACGCAGCCGCCCTCGGCTACGCCAGTTGCGACGAGTGTAGAGACGTAGCTTTGCTACGTCTCTAATTCCAGCAAACACCTTCTCCCGCTGTCATCCCGAGCAAGCGCGAGCCGCAGAGCGGTGAGCACGAGAGAGGGACCCCGAGGATGCTGGCCGTAACAACGCAGCCAACAGGGAATTTCAACGACAACAAAAAACTGGTTTGTCATCCCTGTCAATCTTTGGGCGTCAAGAACGCCACCGATCACAATGATTAAAAACCACGCCTACCCTGGCCAGAAATGCATCAGCCCAAAGATCACAAACCACAATCCAGCCATAAAGTGCCAATACCAGCTGGTGACTTCAATGGTAAGCTGGCGTGATTCAAACTGCTGCCGGAAGAACCGGCGTCCCAGCGCCCAGACCAGCGCAATCAAACCTCCGAAAAGATGGGCCGCGTGTGTCCCGGTAAGAATGTAGAAGAACGCCCGTCCCGGGTCTGACAAATGAAAAACGCCGGCTGATTTCAAAAACTTCCACGCCAGTATCTGTCCAACCAGAAACGCGAATCCCAGCAGCACCGTCAATCCAAGCCACGGTGGATCATAAGTTGAGTGAATTGGCACAATGCCCAGATTGCGAAACTCAGCCTGGCGCTCACTTTGTCTGCGTGCCAGTTCCAACGTCAGGCTGCTGCAGACAAGCACCGCGGAATTAATCAGCAGCAGAGCATAAGGCAGTGCCAGCGGATGCCAGTCGCTAACCGTCTGTCGTCTGAGCTGATCGTAATGGCCCATGTGCAGGGAAAAGAGATAAGCCACAATCAGGAACACGAACAGCATGGTCACCGAAACTATGCCCAGCACCATGGCCACACGCAGCCTGCGCAAACGTTGTTCATAGCTGGGAGAATGGCGCTGGTGATCGTGATCGCCGTCATCTCCGCCGCCGTAATTCCACTGGCGCGGAATTTTGCCCGGGCCGCCTCCACCTAACTTCGGCTTCCGCTCTCGGTCAACGCGTTCACGAATCGTAGGCATACTACTTCAGATGAGCATCTCAGCTTTCGCGGCTGGCTGCTTCGGTTTGCATTACAAAATCTTTGTCCATTCCCGGGACGCTGTATTCATAAGGCCCGGTTAACACTCGTCCAGCCGCGCCTGGCAACCATTCCAACGTGGTTGCATTCCACGGGTTGGTCGCAGCCACAGGGCCGCGGAACATGCTGTAGAAAAGGTTAAAAAGAAACACAAGCTGTCCCGCAATCGTGAAGATGGCAGCATACGTGATGAACCTTTGCAGGGGCAGCATGGCAGAAAGATATTGTACCCCCGTTAGTTCTGAGTAGCGCCGCGGATGCCCGGCAATCCCAAGTAAATGCATTGGCATAAAGATCGCATAAGCGCCAATAAACGTAATCCAGAAGTGAATGGCGCCCAATCGTTCATTGAGCATCCGGCCAAACATCCTGGGAAACCAGAAATGCGTTGCCGCAAATATGGCGAACAGGCCGGCCATCGCCATGATCAGATGAAAATGGGCCACCACGAAATACGTGTCATGCAGGTAGACGTCAAGCGCTGGCTGCGCCAGCAGCGGACCGGTCAGTCCACCGGCGATGAACAAAGACACAAAGCCAATGGAAAACAACATTGGCGTGCTGAAACGAATCTTGCCGCCATAAATGGTTCCCAGCCAGTTGAAAACCTTGATGGCCGAAGGCACGGCGATGGCGGTAGTGAGCGTGGAAAACGCAAAGCCCACATGTGGGTCCATGCCGCTGACAAACATATGATGTCCCCAGACCATGAATCCCATAGCGCCGATGGCGATGGTCGCTGTCACCATGGCCTTGTACCCGAACACCGGCTTACGGCTGAATATGGAAAGCAAATGGCTGGTCAAACCCATCCCGGGCAGTATTGCGATGTAAACCTCGGGGTGTCCAAAGAACCAGAAGAGATGCTGCCACAGCAGAGGTGATCCGCCGTTGTGCTGCGTGATGGCCTGCCCGCTCACGATCAATCCAGACGGTACAAAGAAGTTTGTCCCTGCGTGCCGGTCCAGAAACAGCAGAATCAGCGCGCCGAACAAAATGCTGAAAGCCAGAAGGCTCAGGATCGCCGTGATGAACCAGGCCCAACATGTCAGAGGCATACGAAGCCAGGTCATTCCTTCCGCCCGCATGCGCGCTGTGGTGGTTACAAAATTGATCGCGCTTAACACGCTGCCTATGCAGAAAAGGCCAATGCTCGCCAGCCAGAGATCGGTGCCAAGATTCTGGCCGGGGCCCGTCGTTCCAATGGCGCTCAGCGGTGGATACTGCGTCCATCCGGCAATTGAAGCGCCGCCAGGCACAAAAAACGCGGAGAGCAGCACCAGCAGGGAAGTCAGTGTTGTCCAGAAACTGATGCGATTTAATCCGGGAAACGCCATCTCCTGCGCGCCCAGTTGCAAGGGTAGAAAAAACGTCCCAAAGCCATTCTGCGGCACTGTGGAGAGCACAAAGAAAACCATGAGTGTGCCGTGAATGGTAAGAAAGCCCAGATAATCTTCCGGCTTGATCTGGCCGAAGAAGGGAATTGTCGCCTGCGGCCAGACCAGATGGATTCTCATCAGCAGAGAAAGCAAACTGCCCACCAGCACTGCGGCCAGCGATAAAAAGAAGTATTGCCTGCCAATAACTTTATGATCGCGGCTGAAAAGACTGCCGCTCATCGACTTCCGCGATCCCGGGTTGGTGATTTTCACAGCTGATGTTTTCATGACTGGACTACATTCATGACTAAACATTCATGACTGGACTACAAGCCATCTCACAATTGCTTTGAAGGGGCACAGCTTTAGCTGTGCCGTTAAAAGCCTACAAGACCTGGGCTTCAGCCCCTGAGGTCTTGCCTTCGCTGAACAACTGCCTTCTACTGTTTACTGCGCGATTTCAGCCACACCGCAAATTCCTGATTGCTCACCACTTTCACCAGCGCGTGCATCCGATAGTGCCCCGTGCCGCACAACTCCGCACAGGCGATCTCGTAGGTTCCGGCCTTCGTTGCCCGCAACGGGGCAGGGATAATCATGCCCGGAACCGTATCATGCTTAAACCGCATGGCCGGAATAAACAGGCTGTGGATCACATCCTGCGCACGGAGTTCAAGTTCCACATCCTGGTCCAATGGCAACACAAGGACGGTGGAAACAACGTCATCTTTACCCGCGGCGTCTCCGGGATCAATGCCGAGCGCGTTGCCTTCTTCCGGTTTGGCGAAGCGCTGTGCGTCCACACGCCCAAATTGTCCGTCTGTGCCCGCATAGCGAAAGTACCACTGGAACTGCGCTCCCGTGACCTCAATCTTCATCGTACCGGGCTTGGCATGATGTACCTGCATCTCTGTCCATGCGTGCGCTCCGGCAATGTTGAAGCCAAAAAAAATGATGGCGATCGCCACCGTCCATAGGATTTCCAGCCTGTTGTTGCCACGATGATACTTCGCCCTCTGCCTTCGCCATGAAAGCAAAAGAAACGCTGCCAGCAACACCTGGGCTGCCACGAACATGGTTCCCAGCAGTTGCATGGCTTGTCCAAATTGATGGTCCACGCTGCCTGACACCAGTGACGCACCGGCAGGGAACCATAACGGTTGTGAAAATAGCGTGTGGGAGAACATCAGATAGCCGGATGCGGCCGTGATCAGCAACAACACCACGACCAGCGCCAGGGCCATTATTTCTTCTGCTTTCCGTTTGTCACAAGCTTAAGGTTCACGAGCTTGAGAAATTCCGCGTGAACGCGTGTATCAGCCGAAAGTTCCGGGTGGAACGTGGCTGCCATGATATTGCCTTCGCGGATGAGCACGGGATCGTCCCCGACAGTGGCCAGGACCTCTACATTCTTGCCTGTGGCCATGATCTTTGGCGCGCGAATGAACACCATCTCCAGCGGGCCACCTTCCAGCTTGGTCTGCGCTTCGCGGATAGAGCTATCAATCTGTCGGCCGTAGGCATTGCGTCGAATACGTATATCCAGCGCACCCAGAGACGACTGCGGCGGGTTCTCGACATCTTTGGCCAGCAGGATGGCGCCGGCGCATGTGCCGAACGTCGGCTTAGTGCGCACGAAGTCGCGGAGTTTCTCCAGAAATCCATGCTCGGCCAGAAAATTGAGGAACGTACTGGATTCACCCCCGGGAATTACGATGGCGTCAATGCCATCCAGTTGCTCCGGTTTTCGGACCAGAACAACCTGCGCTCCCAACTGCTCCAGCCGGGCTTTGTGCGCTTCGTAATCTCCCTGGATGGCTAGTACGCCGATGGTCATGTTCAGTTCTTTTTGGTTTTCTCAGCGTCGAGAGAATGCCAAACTCCGGCTCTCTTCTCGTATACGAATCGGAACCCTTTCGACGACTTGAAGACTAAACCACTGGGTACTTCGTTGGCGCTTATGATCGCGGAATCGAAGTTTCCTTTGTCAGCATCAACCCGGAGAATCGGCCAGACCTCTTCCACTTCTTTGTGCAGTGAAGCCATGTCGCTCATCTTTAAATCTGTCTGATATTGAAACAACAACGCTGGTGGAGCCCCGCCAGTAAAGTGAAGGGGAGTCACGCCCAAAATCCTTATGCCTCGCCCTGAAGGAAGAGCATAAGGCTGACCTCGTCGATTGTCGCCGGAACAGCCGGACGACATGAGCAAAGCCGACACTAAGGCGAGTAATTGAAGGTGCCGTTTCGTTCGCAATGTTTAGTTCCGCCTTACCATCCCCTCGTCTGCAGCATGTCACCCTCTGCCATCGTCGAGATGGCCAGCCCTTTCATGGCTCCAACCAGGTCATGGCTGACTTCAAGTAATACTTTAGGATCGTCAAAGTGGGTGGTTGCACGAACAATGGCTTTCGCCCGCTTCTCGGCTTCCGCCGGATCGCAGAAAGTACTCGAATCCGACATGAAGATTCCCGATCCAACAAACACCGCTTCCGCTCCCAACTGGCGAACCAGAGCTGCATCGGCCGGAGTGGCAATGCCACCAGCAGAGAAGTTCGGCACAGGCAGCTTGCCAGTCTTGGCTACCATACGAACCAGCTCATAGGGTGCTCGCAGTTCTTTAGCCTGGGCATAAAGTTCTTCTTCAGAGAGTACCGTTAACTGCTTCATGTCACGGATGATCTGGCGCAGATGCTTTACGGCGTGGACCACGTCGCCGGTACCGGCTTCGCCCTTGGTGCGAATCATCGCTGCGCCTTCGGCAATCCTTCGCAGCGCCTCTCCCAGATCGCGTGCGCCGCAGACAAACGGCACAGTGAACGCATGCTTGTTCACGTGGTGAGCTTCGTCTGCCGGAGTGAGCACTTCCGATTCATCGATGTAATCCACTCCCAGTTCCTGCAGAATCTGGGCTTCAGCAAAATGTCCAATCCGGCACTTGGCCATTACCGGAATGGACACGGTATCCATGATCTCGCGGATCTTCTTGGGTGACGCCATGCGGGCCACGCCGCCCTGTGCGCGAATCTGGGCCGGTACGCGCTCCAGCGCCATCACGGCCGTTGCGCCGGCGCGCTCCGCAATTTCCGCCTGGGCAGCGTCGGTCACGTCCATAATCACGCCGCCTTTCAGCATTTCGGCCAGTCCGGTCTTGAGACGCAATCCGTTGTTGTTGCCGTTTGATTCTGACATAAGGAATACTCCTGCATCCGCGTTCTAAGCGCGTAATGTCAATTGTGGTGAACCTTCTATTTTACTCGCTCGCGGGGATTTCTGCCCGCCACGGGTTGGCGGATACAACGGCCTACGAACCTACCTGCATGAAGCCGGCAAACTTCTTGGTGATATCGATCGCAACAAACACACCAATGCTGCGGGCCAGCACATCACCTTTCTCGTTCGTGATCTCGGCGATGTTGGTGTGCTCGCGTCCATTCACCTGTTGCTCATGACCGGTCACGGTCAGTTTCTGGTTAAGTGGCACAGGCCGCTTGTATTCCACGTTCATTGATTTGGTCAGCGCCAGCACGTTACGCAGCTTGTTCACCTTGCCCATGGCCTCATCCAGAATGGTGGCGATGATCCCGCCATGCGCATGCCCCGGAGGCCCCTGATAACGCGGGCCTAAATTGAACTCGCACACCGCCTTGTGGGCTTCCACATCAAGGAAAAACTCAAGCTGCATGCCATCGGCATTATCTTTGCCGCAGGCAAAGCACTGGTTTTGCAGCGCGCTGCGCTTGGTGTCAGCATTGGTATGGCCGTGAGCAGGTGTGTGTTTGGTCATGTGGGAAGCTCTGATTCTAGCATTGTGCCTTTGGTTTTAATCCCGAACGTAGTGAGGGATCCCTGAACATCCCTGATCTTTCTGGTGTGAAGGCGCGAACCTCAGCGTTGGTTGAAGAGTTCTCCAAGGCTATAGCGATCCCTCGCTCTGCTCGGGATTGAAAACAGAACACAGATCGTCACACCTTCTTCGCCACCAG
>Ga0209863_10000315_pt1 | contig 26967 bp, 21 predicted proteins | sample OrgsoiDNA2013046_FD_185796 | JGI IMG/M metagenome (GOLD analysis project Ga0209863, IMG submission 185796) | Permafrost soil microbial communities from the Arctic, to analyse light accelerated degradation of dissolved organic matter (DOM) -... | ecosystem: Environmental > Terrestrial > Soil >...
GGACGGCACGACCGGGCGGATGGTCTCGACCGACGGACACCGGCTCTCGAAGATCTCGCGCCCGCTGCCGGGCGGACCGAAGCTGGCCACCGGCGTGCTGATTCCGCGCAAAGGGATCGTCGAGCTTCGGCGCGCCATCGAGACCCGTGAGGCGCCGGTCGCGATCGGCATTCACGACGGCAACTTCGTCTTGAAGGCGGACGACGTCGGCATTTCGGTGAAGCTGATTGACGGTCAGTTTCCCCCCTACGATCAGGTCATCCCCAAGGAGAACGAACGTGCCTTCACGGTGTCGCGCCTCGGGTTTATGGACGCGCTCCGCCGGGTGTCGTTGATGTCCTCGGACAAGACGTCTGGCGTACGGATCGGTCTCGAGAAGGGAAAGCTCCGGATCGAAAGCGACAACCCGGATCTCGGGGCCGCGCGCGAGGAGATCGATGTCGCCTACAAGGGCGCCGCGGTCCAGATCGGGTTCAACGCCCGCTATTTCATCGACCTGCTCGGTGAGATCGAGACGCCGGAGGTCCGGGTGGAGCTGGCGGGGGAGCTCGACCCGGCGGTGGTCCGCCCCAACGACGGCAGCGACTACGTTTGCGTCGTCATGCCCATGAGGCTTTGACAACATGGGAACCCTGAGAGGGTTCCCAAACCCTCCCGCGAATGGCTCGAGCGAGCAAAGCTCGCTCTCCCCCACGCGATATTTGGGAACTGTCCACGATCGGGGGGAAACCGTCGGCGATCGATCTCTGGGTTCTTCGTGCGACTGAGGTGCAGTGCGGATCCGTGAGCTTTGGGCGGAGGGGTGGCGAAATCTCGAGCCGCTCAAGCTGGTGCCGGGGGAGCATCTGTCGGTTTTGTTTGGTGACAACGGTCAGGGGAAAACCAACATTCTCGAAGCGGCCTACTACCTGGCCGCCCTGCGCTCCTTTCGGACCACACACGCAGACGATCTGATCCGCCGTGGCGATCCGGGGGCCCGAGCCCGGCTTCGGGCGGAGGTCGAGCACCGGGGCCTCGAGCGTCGTTTCGAGGTCGAGCTCGGTCCAACCGGGCGGCGCGCCCGCCTGGATGGAAAATCGGTGCGCGGGACCGCCGCGGCGCTGGGCGCCGTCAGCGTGGTCCTGTTCGTCCCCGAGGATCTGCTGCTCTCTCGCGCGCCTCCGGCGGCCCGTCGTCGTTTTCTCGACCTGGCGATCTTCAACGTCGAGCGCGGCTACTACGGCGAGGCCAGCGAGTTCCAGAAGGTGCTGCGGAATCGAAACGCGCTCTTGCGGCAGGGCTCCTCGGACCCGGCGCTGCTCGACACCTACGACGAGGAGCTGGCGCGCACGGGTGCACGGGTGGTGACGCGGCGGCGGGCGCTGGTCGCCGCGCTCGAGCCGCGCTTCGCCGGCCACTTTCGGCAGCTCCATGGCGATCTGGCCGTGTCGCTCACCTACCGGAGCGACCCCGACGTCGAGGCCGCGGGCGACGAAGCCGCTGTGGAGCGCGCGCTCGAACGGGGCCTGGCCGGGCGCAGGGCGCTCGACCTGCGCCGGCGCTTCACCGGATTTGGTCCTCAGGTCGACGATCTGGAGATCGGCTTCCTGGGCACGCTGGCCCGCAGCCAAGCCTCGCAAGGGCAGCTCCGGTCTCTCATGCTGGCGCTCAAGCTGGCGGAGCTGACCCACGTCGAGGCCCGCCTCGGGGATCCCCCGGTGCTCCTGCTCGACGACGTACCGAGCGAGCTCGATCCCTTGCGCCGCGCGCTGCTCTTCGACGTGATTGCCAAGCTCGATTGCCAGACGCTGATCTCGGTCACCGAGCGGGAGATCGTTCCGGCGCTCTCCGGACGGCGCGACTTTCTCGTTCGGGCCGGAACGGTCGTTCCCGATCCGACGGCGGCCTGACGCATATTCTCTTTACAGGCTGCGGGAAGCATGCTAGGTAATTGGAAACGTTCAGGTTTGTAGCCATCTTGACTCGGTCTGTTTCGGCTCCCTTGAACGTCCATCAGCGATGACTACACCGGGAGTGCCTGCACCAGGCGACGTACCCGGCGAAGGCGCGACAACTGCCGTGAGCTCTGCCGAGACGTACAACGAAGAGAGCATCCAGGTCTTGAAGGGCCTCGAGGCGGTTCGCAAGCGTCCGGGCATGTACATCGGCGATACCGACGACGGGACCGGCCTGCACCACATGGTCTACGAGGTCGTCGACAACGCGGTAGACGAAGCGCTGGCGGGATTTTGCGACCAGGTGAACGTCGTCATTCACTTCGACGGATCGGCGTCGGTCGAGGACAACGGCCGCGGCATTCCGGTGGGCGAGCACCCGACCGAGAAACGCCCGACGGCGGAGATCGTGATGACCGTCTTGCACGCCGGCGGCAAGTTCAACCACTCGAACTACAAGGTGTCCGGTGGGCTCCACGGCGTCGGCGTCTCGGTGGTCAACGCGCTTTCGGAGTGGCTCAAGCTCGAGATCAAACGCGACAACAAGACCTACTACCAGGAATACCGGCGCGGCGATCCCGCCACGACGCTCACGGCGATTGGCGTCTCGGACAGGACCGGCACCAAGATTACGTTCAAACCGGATTCGGAGATTTTCAAGGGCACCGAGTTCAGCTTCGAGATCCTGACCCAGCGGCTCAAGGAGCTGTCCTACCTCAACCAGGGCCTCGCCATCACCATCCGCGACGAGCGGACGGACAAGGCGCACGACTTCAAGTTCTCGGGCGGCATCTCGCAGTTCGTCGCCGACCTGAACGCGTCGAAGACCACCGTCCACGACAAGCCGATCCATGTCTTGGGTGAGGTCGAGGGGACGCAGGTCGACATCGCGCTTCAGTGGAACGATTCGTATTCGGAGGCCATCTACTGCTTCACCAACAACATCAAGAACAAGGACGGCGGGACGCACCTGACCGGTTTCCGGGCCGCGCTCACCCGCACGGTGAATGCCTACGCCCAGGCGGCGGGTCTGCTCAAGGATCTGAAGAACGGCCTCGGCGGTGACGACATCAGCGAGGGGCTGAGCGCGATCGTTTCGATCAAGCACCCGGATCCGAAGTTCAGCAACCAACCGAAGGACAAGCTGGTCTCTTCGGAGGTGAAGGGGATCGTCGAGCGTGTTGTGAACGAGAAGCTCGGGCGTTTCCTGGAAGAGCACCCGCGCGAGGCCAAGCAGATCATCGAAAAGGCGGTGCTGGCGGCGCGCGCGAGAGATGCCGCTCGCAAGGCGCGCGAGATGGTGCAGCGCAAAGGGGCGCTCGATTCATCCTCACTCCCGGGCAAGCTCGCCGACTGCCAGGAGCGGGATCCCGCGCTTGCCGAGCTCTACATCGTCGAGGGAGACAGTGCCGGCGGCTCCGCCAAGCAGGGCCGCAACCGGAAGGACCAGGCGATCCTTCCGCTACGCGGCAAGATCCTCAACGTCGAGAAGGCGCGACTGGAAAAAATGCTGTCGTCGCAGGAAATCGTCACGCTCATCACGGCGCTCGGCTGCGGCGTCGAGCAAGAGAAGGACATGGCGAAGCTGCGCTACCACCGCATCATCATCATGACGGACGCCGACGTCGACGGCAGTCACATCCGGACGTTGCTGCTGACCTTTTTCTATCGGCACTACCCCGAGATCGTCGACCGCGGCTATCTCTACATCGCGCAGCCGCCGCTCTATAGGGTCAAGAAGGGGAAGAAAGAGCTCTATCTGAAAAACGAGCAGGCGCTAGAAGACTTCCTGCTGGACAGCGCCGCCGAGAACCTCGTGCTTCGATCGGCCAGCCCGGGCGAGGGGATTGCCGGCGAGGCGCTTCGGCTGCGAGCCCGGCAGGCCGGCAAGTACAAGCGACTGCTCGGCGTCATCGACCGGAAGCACGACGCGCGGATCATCGACGGGATCGTGAAGTCGGCCCGCTTGACCAAGCCCGATCTGCGGGATCAAACCAAGCTCCTGAGTGGGTTGGCGCGGCTGCAACAGTACTTTGACCGCTTCGCCCCCGAGCTTTCCGACACGGTCTTCAAGGTCCCGGCCGACAGCGAGCATGGCGGGTACAAGATCGTGGCGCCTGCGCGCGGCGCGGGTGTCCGTCGGGCAACCACCATCGACTTCGAGCTGATGAACTCCCCGGAATTCGTCGATCTGCAGGCGCTGTCCGCGGAGCTCGCGGCGCTCGGCGATGCGCCTTACGTGCTCGAGCACGGGACGGAGCGGATCGAGTTCGACCGCTTCGAAGAGCTGGGCGATCGGGTTCACGAGATCGGCAAGAAGGGCCTGGCCATCAATCGCTACAAGGGTCTCGGCGAGATGAATCCGGAGCAGCTCTGGGAAACCACCATGGATCCGGCCCGCCGCACGCTCTTGCAGGTACGCGTCGAGGATGCCTACGAAGCCGACAGCCTCTTCTCGACGTTGATGGGCGATCTCGTCGAGCCGCGCCGGGCGTTCATCGAGACCAACGCGCTCAACGTCCGAAACCTCGACGTATAGAACGAGCGGGCGGGCCTTCGCCCCACCCGCCGTTCGGTCGCTCCTTTGGACGTAGATTTCTGATCAGACCCGGATGTTCTGGATGATCGACATCTGCATCTGGTGCATCGCCGCCATCATCGAAGTCACCAGCTGATTCATCTGGGTGATCTGATTCATCCGCGCCTGGATCTGCGTCATCGCGCTGGGGTTGTTGGCGACGTCCGGGGGGATTTTTCCGCTGGTGACGGCCTGCATAAACTGATCGGGCGACAGCGCCATCAGGTCGGACAGGCTCGATGGTGTACCGGTCGAGCCGGCGGCTTTCGCAGCGGAGGTGGAAGCGCTGGAGTCCGCGGCATCCTCCGAGCTCGAAGCGGATTTGGACGCGCCGCTGGTGGTGGTTCCACCCGCTCCGTTCGCGCCGGTGCTGCCGGCGGCGGCCTTCGATGAGGTGGCGCTGGTAGAAGCGCCGCTGGCGGCGGGCGCCGACGCAGCGGGCGCCGACGCAGCGGGCGCCGAACCGGCAAGTGCCGACGCGGCGGGCGCGGGGGCACTGGCCCTGGTGCGTACCAGCTCGCGGTGTCGCCCTCCCCATCTCATGGTGGCCCGGTGGTGTGCTGGTTCGGTCGCCGTGCGATGCGACGCGCGCGTCGAACCGCGGGCGGTGCCGTTGGTGGCCGCCGGCTGCGGGCCGGATGTCGTGCTCGTCTGCGAGGTTCCGGGCGGCGCGGTGGTGTTGGCGACCGCCGGCTGTGTCCCCGGCGCGCGCGGCGGCGGGGGCGCAGGTTCGGCCGCGAGACTGCCGGCCGGCGCGGCGGCCACGTTGGTCTTCGCGGAGGACGATAGGCCCTGTGCCATCTGCGGGAGGTCCTTGAGCGCGTCGGCCAGGTGCCCGAGCGCCTCCAGGGGATGACCCGTCTCGTAGTCGACGGCCCCGCCGACGATGTCGCCGATGGCCTTCATGTTTTGCGGCAGGACCGCGTCGCACACGTCCTTGGCGAGCTTGCCAGGGTCGGTGGCGAGCGACGCAACGTCGGAAACGATGCTGCTGAGGCTGAAGCCCATGACGATCTCCTTAGGCCGCGATCTGCGGGTTGGGGGTGGAGGGAACGCCCGCGCCGGTCGCAGCGGGCGTGGTCTTCTGGTGAGCGAGCGCCTCGCGGATCTCTCCGCGCATGAAGAGCAGCTTTGGCTCGTTGGGCTCGTAGGCGAGACCCTTGTCGAGCTCCGCCAGGGCCTCGACCAGCTTGCCGAGGCGGCGCAGCGCGGCGGCGTAGAGCGAATAGGACCACCAGTACCGATGGTCGGCGGCGATGAGGCCGCGGCAAAGCACCTCGACTTCGGAATAGCGCCCGACCTGGTAGAGCTGGTAGGCGAGCGCCATGATGGCGTCGAGCGCCTCGTCCGGGATGCCGAAGATCGACTTCATGGTCGTCTCTTCGAGAAACTTGCGTGCGTTCGGCGTGAGTTGCGGATTGAGCTCGGCGTCCATTGCGCGCCTCCTTTTCTGGTGTCCGAGGTTGGATAGGCGGACAGAGGAGGCTTCGGCACGCCGCGCGCGAAGTTGCGTCCGCGCAAGACGAACGAAAAAAACCCCAGCGCGGGACGAGCCCGGGCCGGGGTCAATAGAGCGCGGGTGACGCGCTAACAGGAGAAGATGCGATCCAACTTTTCTTCGATCTTCACTTCTTTGGACTTGGTCGCGACGGCGATCTCCTTGATGAGGAGAGTCCGTGCGGTGTCGAGCATCTTCCGCTCACCAAACGACAGTTCTTTGTCGCCTTTGAGCCGCTGCAAATCACGAAGCACTTCGGCGATCTCGAAGACCGACCCGGTCTTGATCTTCTCCATGTACTCGCGGTAACGGCGGTTCCAAGTCTGGCCTTCGACCGCTACTTCACGGCTCTTGAGGATCTCGAACACCTCGTCGACTTCATCCGCTCGAATGAGCTCACGCAACCCCACCGCGCCCGCATTGCGCGTCGGGATCATGATCTTCATGCCGTTCTCGAGGATTTTGAGAATGTAGAAGGTCTGCTTGTTCCCCGAGATCTCACGCGTCTCGATACCGACAATCTGTGCCACGCCGTGTGCCGGATAGACCGCCAAGTCACCCACTCTGAAAGTCGGCTCCATGACTACGTTGACTCCTTGTTGAGGACGGATTTCAAAGCACGCGAACCTTATCATACGAATCAGCTGGATTCAACGCATTCTCCGTCGCGGCCGACAGGTTGAGGAATGCCGCGCTGCGCGCGTCAGAGGGCTGTCAGGCCGCGCTGCGGCGCAGGTAATTGAGGATCGAAAGCACGCCGAATCCGGTGGCGCCTTTGCCAACGTGCCCCAGCTCTTTGCTGGCGCTCGCGGGTCCGGCGATGTCGACATGAACCCAGGGGACGTTGCCGACGAATTCCTTCAGGAACAGACCTGCGGTCAGTGCGCCGCCCCAACGCTCGCCGGTGTTTTTCAGGTCGGCGATCTCGGACTTGAGTTGCTCGGCAAGCCGCGATGGCAGCGGCAGGCGCCACATCTCTTCACCCGATTGCTCGGCGGCCGCCAGAAACGCGTCGGCGAGCGTTTCGTCATTGCCCATGACGCCGGCGGTGTGCGGGCCGAGCGCAACCACACATGCACCCGTCAGGGTGGCGAAGTCGAGGATGGCATCGGGCCGTAGACGCAAGCCAAAGGTCAGCGCGTCCGCCAATGTGAGACGTCCTTCGGCATCCGTGTTGTTGATCTCGACGGTCTTGCCCTCGAGCGAACGAAGGACGTCCCCGAGTTTGTAGGCGCTGCCCGACGGCATGTTCTCGGTGCAGGCCGCGAGCGCGTGTACCTCGATCGGCAGCTTCTCTTCTCCGGCGGCCACGACGGCAGCGAGCACCGCGGCGGCGCCCGCCATATCGGTCTTCATGTCGAGCATGCCCTCGTTGGTCTTGATCGAAAGACCGCCGGAATCGAAGGTGACCCCCTTGCCGACCAGCACCACGCGTCGCCGGGTCGTCGCGGGCTTCCAGGCGAGGTGAACGAAGCGCGGCGCTTCCGCGCTCCCCTGCGCGACCGCGAGAAAGAGACCCATGCCGAGATCCGCGCAGGCGGCGCGATCGAGCACTTCCACCTCGAGCCCCGCTTCCCGTCCCCAGCCGCTGGAGAGCTCGGCGATTCGTGCGGGCGTCATCACGCCCGCTGGCTCGTTCACCAGGTCACGCGCGCGCGCAACCGCTCGAGCGCCGGAGTGGGCCCGTGCGAGCGCCGCCGCCGTTTCCGCGGCGTCGTGGGGGCCGGGCGGGCAGAGCGTCACCGCGGCGAGAGTCGTCGCCTGACTTCGCTCGTCCGTCAAATATCGGTCGAAGCGGTAGCCCCCCAGCCAGGCCCCTTCGGCAGCGGCCTCCGTCGCGGCCACACCCGCGGTCGTCGCCATCCAGGTGAATGCGACGCGCGCGGCCCCCACGGAAACGCCGAGGCGGATCGCGTTTCCCGCTGCGATCCGCAACGCCCGACCCGACGGTTCGGCCCCGGGTCCAATCCCGACCAACCCGATCCGACGGGCAGCCAATCCGCCGTTTGTGTGCGCGAGCAGCGATTGTCCCAATCGCCCCCGAAATCGCTCGTCGCCGATGGCGCGCCGGAGGACGCCGCCGAGGCGCGCGTCGGCCCGATCGAGGTGGCTGGGCCGGTCGAGATCGGCTTCGCCGCACGCGATGACGAGGAGATCGACGTGGCAGTCGAGCGGATCTTTGTTGTCGAGGCCAAGCTCAAGCATGGATGGTTGGGCTCTTGGGGGGCGGCTGGCGGTTTCGGTTCAGCGTAGGGTGAGGCCCGCGTTATTTCAAGGCAGCGGCGCCAAAGACGGCGACTAGACGGCGGCCCCGCTGTTGACATCGAGGGGCGGCAAACAGTAGCGTAAGAACCGATGGCGAAGGCCCGACCGCTGCGAAAGGCTGTCCGCAAATCTGGCGGCAAGGCGAACAAACGCCCGAGCCGGAGCGGTTCAGCGCGGAAGCCCGCGACACCAAAAGGCTCTTCCCGCACCCCAACGGCACGCACACGCGGCAAGCTGGGATCGGGCGGTGCGCGCAAGGCCGGAGTCTCCTCCTCAAAACTATCGGAACGTCAGGCGATGGTTCCGGAAACACCGCCTCCGCTGCCGGCGCCCATCGCCAGCTTCACGTTCTGACGGGGGCTCTTCAGAATGTCCACGACCATGTCGACGACGAGTGTTCTGCCTGAAAAGCGCGAGGCTGCAGCCAAGGCTCTTCGTGAGATCCTCGAACGTATGGGGATCGAGGCCGAAGTAAGTGCCTTCGATGACGGTGAGCGAATTTTTCTCGACGCGCATGGCGCTGAGTCGGGGCTAATTATCGGGAAAAAGGGCGCTACGTTAGACGCATTGCAGTATATCATAAACAGAATCGTTAGCAAAAAACCCAATGACGGTCCTGGGGTTGTCGTCGACGCCGAGGGATATCGTGGTCGCCGCGAGGATTCGCTGGCGGATCTCGCGCGGCGGCTGGCGGAGAAGGTGATCAAGACCGGTCGACCCGTGCCGGTCGAGCCAATGAGCCCGGCGGATCGCCGAATCGTTCACGTCACGCTGGTCGACCATCCCGGCGTAACCACCGAGTCGGACGGCGAAGGCCTTTTCCGCCGGGTGGTCATCTATCCCAAGGCTCCAGCGGCCACCGGCGTCTAATAGACCTCGTCCGGCAACCTCGTCCCGAGCAGCCGATCCAGGGCTTCGCCTGCAAGCCGTGCTTCGAGCGCATCGGCCAGCAGGTCGGGATCGGTCTGCGCGCCCATCAACAGATAGGGCAGCGTCCCGAGCACGTTTTGGCCTGTCAAAGTCGCGATGAGCTCGGCATTGCCGGGTTCGGCAGGGCCTGCGCCCGCAGTTGTCTGGCTGAGAATCACGCCGATCACCGTGAGCCCGTTTCGCGCGGCTTCGCGCAGGGTGAGCGCCGTGTGATTGACCGTTCCGAGCGCGGTTCGCGCAACGACGAGGAGGGGGAGCGCGAGTCGTGCCGCCAGATCGACGGTGGTGAGCTCGTCGACGTACGGTACGAGGAGACCGCCGGCGCCCTCGACCAGCAAGAAGTCACCCTTCGCGGCGATCGCATGGGCCCGCTCGACGATCACATCGAGGTCGATAAGGACCCCTTCCGCCGCTGCGGCCAGCGACGGAGCCGCCGGGAGACGGAAAGCATGCACGCAGACGTCGGATGCGGGAATCGGTGGCCGGGCGGCGCGCCAGAGCGCGGCGGCGTCGGCCGCCTCGGGGTCGCAGCCGGTCTCGACCGGTTTGAACGGGATCGGCCTACGCCCGCGTCGCTCGGCCAGACGCAACAATGCCATTGAAACGGTCGTCTTCCCGACGCCCGTGTCCGTGCCGGTGACGAACAGACCACGCAAGGGCCTGCCGGGAGTCACGTCAGCGCCTCGGCCAGCGCGGCGACCAAAGCTATGAGATCACCCGCGACGTGCGCGGCCGAAAGCGTGACCCGCAAGCGGGCGGATCCGGCTGGCACCGTCGGCGGCCGGATGGCGGGAACGAAGATCCCGCGCGCCGCCAGCGCCGCGGACGCCGCCAATGCGCGGGCATCGCTGCCCATCAATATCGGTACGATTGGGCCCCGGATCGGGCTCGGCGCTCCCGATGTCGGCACGGGCGGATCGGTTGCGGTCGCTCGCGCGACCTCGGGCGCTGCTTGCCCGACCCCCAGGGCTTTCAGCTGGTCGTCGAGCCAGACCCGATGCTGATGAAGGAGACCGCGGCGTCGATCGCCTTCGGTGCCGGCAACCAGGTCGAGTGCCGCGTCTGCCGCCGCGGCGACAGGAGGCGGAAGCGCGGTCGTATAGATGAAGGTCCGCGAACGATTGACCAGGATGTCGCGCAACGCCCGATCCCCGGCGACAAATCCGCCCGCCGCCCCCAAAGCTTTTCCGAGCGTGGCGACCAGGACATCTGGCGCCACGCCGGCGGCGGCGCACAGACCCCGCCCGCCGGGACCAAGGGTGCCAAAGGCGTGGGCCTCGTCGACAATCAGGATGGCGTCCGTCGCCGTTGCGGCTTCGGCGAGCGCCCCGAGGGGAGCTGCGTCGCCGTCCATGCTGAACAGAGACTCGGTAACCAGGATTCGGCGTCGAAATCTGCTGGCCTCTGCCAGCAGGCGGGCCGCCGCGCGGGCGTCGGCATGAGGGTAGACCGCCACCTGCGCTCGCGAGAGACGGCAGCCGTCGATGATGCTGGCGTGGTTGAGGGCGTCGGAGACGATCAGATCCTCGGACCCGGCCAGCGCGGTTAGAACACCCAGATTGGCCTGGTAGCCGCTGGGGAACACCAAGGTGGCCTGCCGGCCGAGGAACATCGCCAGGTGCTCCTCCAGGCGACGGTGTGCAGGCAGGTCACCGGAGACCAAACGCGAGGCCGACGCGCCAAACCCATCTCGGGCGCCTGCCGCCGCGGCCGCGGAAAACAGCGCGGGGTGACTTGCCAAGCCCAAGTAATCGTTGGAACAAAACGAGATTCTGGGAAGCTGCCCGATCCGAATATTTACCCGTGAGACGCCGGCAGTTTCCGGGCAGGTCCGCAGCCGATCGGTCGCGGCGAGGGCCGCCAATTCTGCTTCCAGGGTGGCCGAGAGCGAACGCATGCGGCTTTTATATCAAGCCGAAGCGGGCCTATTCCACGTGGAACACGGGAGTCGGCGACCTTGGCCGTCATGTTCCACACTGTCATGTTCCACGTGGAACAGGGGAGTCGCTGACGAGCTTGCAAGGTCGTGTTCCACGTGGAACAGCGCTTCAGACAACGACCTCGACCAGCACACGCCGTCCGTCGGCGTACACCTGCTTGCGACCTGCGTTCCCTCCGAGCCCGGCGCGCGGGGTGGTGAGCGCGAAGACACGCCCGCCTGGCCGCACGAGCCTGCGGCCGAGCGCCAGCCAGACCTCGGGTGTGAAGGTGGCCCGGGATAGGGCCGCGTCGAACCTCTCGCCCGCCTCGGCCAGATCCTCGCCGCGGCGGGCGTCCAGACGGACCCGGCCCGCAACACCGGCCTGCCGGATCGCCGTGCGCAGGAAGGCGCCCTTCTTGGCGATCGGTTCACAAAGCTGAACGTCGAGCGTCGGGCGGAGGAGGGCCAGCGGAAGCGCCGGGAGGCCACCGCCGCTGCCGACGTCGACGATTCGAGCCGGCTGGTCGAGCCACCTGGCCAGCGCGAAGGCATCGGGGAAATGCGACTCCAGCAGCACCTTCACGGACGCCGCGCCGGTCAGGTTGATCCGGGCGTTCCACGCTAGAAGGAGGTCGGCGTACGCGAGCAGGGCTTCAATTTGAGTGCCGTCGCACGGCACTTGCCATCTGGCCGCCAACGCTGCCAGGGCGTGCCGCGGATTGGGCTCGACAGCCTCTGTCGCGCACATCGCTGGCCACGTATTATCACGCCGATGCTGGAAAAGCCGATGCTGGCGGAAGTGCTGGTCCCGTTCGTCCGCGACTTCGCGGGCGGGGGGAAGGGGACGGTCGAAACGTTGGTGGGCGACGCCTCGACCCGCCGCTATCACCGGGTGCACCTGGCGGGCGGCTCGCCGCCGAGCGCAGTCGTCATGGAGCTTCCCGACGAGCCTCTGAAGTCTGACGAGGCCAGCTCGCCCGGTCTCGGCCCGCCAGAGCTACCTTTTCTCAACATCCAGCGGTATCTGGCGGGGGGCGGCTATCCGGTGCCGAGGGTCTTTCGCTTCGATCCCCAGCTCGGCCTGGTAGGCCTCGAGGATCTCGGCGATCGCACCTTCGAGGCCGCCGTCAAGGGCGCCTCCGATTCCGAGCGCGCGCGTTTTTATTGCGCGGCGATCGAGCAGATCGTCGCACTCCAAGAGCTGGGCAAGGCCCGGCCCGATTCGGGCTGCGTCGCGTTTTCGCGCCGTTTCGACGAAACGCTGCTGCGATGGGAACTGGCGCATTTCAAGGAGTGGTATCTCGAGGCCGAGCGCGGCGTGCAGTTGGAAGGTGCCGAAGCGGCGGTCCTGGAAACGGCTTTCGACTGGATCGCGCGCCAGCTCGCCGCAGCACCGACGACGCTGGTCCACCGCGATTTCCAGAGCCGCAACCTGATGGTGATCGGCGACGGATCGGTGCCCGACCTCAAGGTGATCGATTTTCAGGATGCGTTGCTGGGCACGCGCGCCTACGATCTGGTGGCGCTGCTGCGCGATTCCTATGTCGTTCTCGCACCGGCCGAGGTGGACGCGCTCGTGGGGCACTTCATCGCGCGGGCGGGAGTCGAGGACCAGGCCGGCTTCCGCCGCCTGTTCGTGCTGCAGACCCTGCAGCGCAAGCTCAAAGACACAGGTCGCTTCGTCTTCATCGACCGGGTGCGGAAGAATCCCAGCTTCTTGCGATGGATTCCGGCGTCGATCGGGTACGTGCGGGAAGCGCTCGCCGTCGCCCCGGACGAGCTCGGCGCCTTGCGCGACCTCCTCGGTCGCCGGGTGCCGGAACTTGCCAGTTAGCTATTTATAATTTGTAGTATGGAAATCAGGGCCGGAAGTGGCGCATATACTGCGGGGCGGCAGCGGCGATGGAGCCACAACGTAGAGAGGAGAGGGGAGCGCAAGCGATCCTGATCGTCGACAGCGACGAGTCGATCCGGCGGATCCTCGATCTCACCTTGCGGCAAGCCGGGTTCTCCGTCGGGCTCGCCAGCAACCGCGAAGAGGCGATGAAACGCCTGGCCGACGGCCCCGATCTGGTGATCGCCGCGGCCAGCGATCCGGATGCGTTGGCGTTCTGCCGGCTGGTCAAGCAGACCGGCGATCGGATGCCGCCCGCGGTGGTGTTGATTTCGGATCCGGGTCTGGAGAACAAGACGCGTGGGCTGGAGGCCGGCGCCGACGACTTCGTCATCAAACCGATCTACGTGCAGGAGGTGGTGTCGCGCGCGCGCGCCCTCTTGCAGCGACGCGAACGGGAGCGGCTTGAGCTTTCCGCGTACGCGCCCGCGCCATCGGGGGTCGAGGGGGCGGAGGCCCCCGCGCCGGGATCCGATCACTTCATCAGCGACATCGCAGACGTTCCGCTGGTCGACCTCTTGCGGGCGATCTCCGCGCATCAGAAATCGGGCGTCGCGGCGATCACGGCGGCGGGCGGCGCGCGGGGCGAGATTTTCTTTCGCCAGGGGAACGTGGTCGATGCCGAGGTCGGGCGTCTCTCCGGTCGCGACGCGATCTATCGGCTCTTTTGCTGGTCGTCCGGGCGGCTCGAGATCGAGTGGAAGAGCATCCGGCGCAAGGACACCATCGAGATGCGCCCGCACGATCTCCTGATGGAGGCGCTGCGACGGGTCGACGAGTGGCGCCGGCTGCTGTCCGACCTTCCGCCGCTCGATACGATCTTCGAGGTCGACTATCGGGTCCTCGCCGAACGGCTGGCCGACATCCCCGACGAGGTGAACCGGATCCTGCGTCTATTCGACGGGATGCGGACCTTCCTGCAGGTCATCGACGATTGCGGCCTGTCCGACCTCGACGCCGCGGCGGCGATCGGCAAGCTCTGTCACGAGCGGATCATCCACGACATCCGGGTGCCGGCCGCCGAGGACGATATGCTCGGGGCCGCCGATCTGGAAGGTTGGCTCTCGGAAGCGACCGGCCCGTTTCGTTCGCCGCAGCATCTCGAGCGCGATCTCTTCGGTGCCTCGCCGGAAGCGGGGATCGGCGTGCACGGCCGACCGACCACGCCGATCGACCCCCTCGGTGAAGGCGCGCGCGATGCACTCGACGACGACATGCGCGTCCGTTTCACCGACCGGCTCCAGGCCGAGGGCCACGTGCCGGATTCGTCGCCGCAGGGCTCTTCGTTGTTGCTGGGGCCGGGGTTTCCGACGACGCTGCAGGGTCTCGGCACGGCGGCGCCGGATCCGGTCCGCGCCGCCGTCGGACTGCCGGTCGCTCTGAGTGAAATGGCCAGCTCGATCGAGGCGGCGGCCACCTCGATCGAGGACGCGACGCCGATCATGGATCCCGACGCGCCGACCCAGGAGGAAGACGACGCGACGCCGATCATGGACGCGCGATCGCTGGACGAAGCGTTGCCTTCAATCTCGCCCCCGCCGCCTGGCGCGGGCGCGCCGCCGCCGTCTCTATTCCAGGTGGCGGCGGCGCTGCCGACTGGAACCGAAGTGCGGTCGGCCTCCGGTGAGATCATCGTTCGTCCAAGCAACGCCAAGATCAAACAGTCGCCCGCGGCCGAGGCGCGCCTGGCACATCTGCGCGAAGAGAACGCGCGCCCTTTCGTGCGTGCGTCGCAATCGCTGACGCCGCCGGGCAGTGCACGCGCGCTCGACGAGCTGCCGCCTCTCGTCGACGGTCCCGCCCCCGAGCCGCAGCGGCAGACGACCGAGCTGGTGGACGCCTCGGAGCTGGAGGACAAATTTTCCGCCTCGGAAGCCGCCGACGAGCTCGGAATCCCTTCGCACCGCCGCGGGATGTTCCTGGTGGCGGCCGTCGCGGGGCTGGTCCTCGTCACGGGTGCGGTGTATTTTCGATCGAACCGCAAGGCCACCCACGACGCGTTCAGCGACGAGGCGACCGCCGACGACGTGGCGCCGCGCGCACCGTCGGCGGCGACGCCCGCGCCGGCGCCGGTGGGGCCGACGATCGTTCCCATACCCCCCCCGCCCGCGCCACAGTCGGGCACGACGGCGGCGCCGGTGGCGATGGGGGGCGGCGCCGCGACCGCCGGATCGGGCGGTTCGGGCGCTCGGTCTGCCACCGCATCGGTTGCGGCGGCACACGACGATCTCGACGAGCGTGCGGCCGATCCCAAGATGGCCCGCGTGCGTGCGGCCGAAGCGGCGCCCCTGTTGTCGATTTGCCATACTTCATTCCACGAACAGCGGATGAAGGACGCGGAGGCGGCCTGCACCGCCGCGCGGGATGCCAACATGGATTCGGCGGAGGCCCACGGTCTCCTGGCGCACGCCCTCTTCAATCGCAACCGCCGCCGCGAGTCGCTCGCGGAGGCCGAGCGGGCGGTCAAGCTGAACCCCAAGTGGGCCGACGCCTACGTCATCATCGGCGGCGTTCATCAGGACGCCGGAGAAATGGACGACGCGAAGCGCGCCTACCAGCGATATCTCGAGCTCGATCCGCACGGCCAGTTCGCGGGCGATCTGCGCGCGATCGTCGACCGCCTCGGAAAGCGCTGAGGTGCTGGTCCTCGGAATCGAGACGTCGTGCGACGAAACCGCCGCCGCCGTCGTCGAGGACGGACGGTGGGTTCGCTCCGATGTCGTCGCCTCGCAGATTCTGGCGCACGCCCCCTATGGCGGCGTGGTCCCCGAGGTGGCGTCGCGCCAGCATGTCGCCACCATCATCCCGGTGATTAGGCGCGCCATGGCCGACGCGGGGATCGGCTTTCCCGATCTCGATGCGGTCGCCGTCACCTGCGGGCCGGGTCTGGTCGGCGCGCTCCTGGTCGGTGTCGAGACCGCCAAGGCGCTTGCTTTCGCGCTCCGCAAGCCGCTCTGCGGCGTCAATCACCTGGCCGGCCATCTGGCCGCCGCCTCGCTCGCAGATCCGGCGGTCCCAACGCCACCGCCGTTTCCGCATCTGGCGTTGCTGGTCTCGGGCGGGCACACGGCGATCATCCGGGTCGATGAGCCGGGCAAGACGCGCCTTCTGGGTGCGACAAGGGACGACGCCGCCGGCGAGGCTTTCGACAAGGTGGGCAAGCTCCTGGGGCTCGGCTATCCGGGCGGGATTGCGATCGACCGGCTCGCCGCCACCGGAAATCCGCGCGCCGTGGCGCTGCCGCGGGCGCTGGCGGGACGAGACGATCTCGATTTCAGCTTTTCGGGTCTCAAGACGGCGGTCTCGATCTGGCTCGGCAAAAGGGGCTCGCTGGGCTCGCCCGGATCGGCTGGTCTGCCCGAGGGGGCGGCGCTGGCGGATGTCTGCGCCAGCTTTCAGATGGCCGTGGTGGACGTCCTGGTGCGCAAGTCGCGGCGGGCGCTCGCGCGCGAGGGGCTGGGCGCCCTGGTGGTTTGTGGCGGCGTGGCGGCAAACCGAGGCCTGCGCGCGGGGCTCGCCGAAGCGGCACGCCTCGACGGATTCGCGCTCTTCATCCCGCCGCCCAAGCGGTGTACCGACAACGCTTCGATGATCGCGGCGGCGGGCAGCGATCTCTTCGTCCGCGGCAAACACGCCGGCCTGGATCTGGCGGTGGATCCGGGTCTGGAGCTGTGACCGGCTCGCCCGATTCACCGTCGATCGAGGATCCGCGACGTGTGCTGGCGAGGTACGGGCTCGCGGCGAAGAAAGCCTGGGGACAGAACTTCTTGCGCGACCGCGCGGTGCTCTCGCGCATCGCGGCCGCGACCGGCGCGGGGCCCGAGGACGTCGTCGTCGAAATCGGCGCCGGTCTCGGCGCGCTCACGGCGGCGCTGCTGCGCCTCGAACCGCCCCCGGCCCGCGTCCTGGCGATCGAGCGCGATCCCGACATGCTGGCGGTGCTCACTGGAGAGCTGGGGAGCTGGCCGCGTCTGGAGGTGCTGCGGGCCGACGCCGCGCACTTCGACTTCGCCGCGGCGGCCCGCGCGGCTGGGCGGCCCGTGATCGTCGTCGGCAATCTTCCGTATCAGATCGCGAGCGCACTGATCCTGGCGCTGGTGGAGGCCGGTCGCGGCGGCGCCGTCGCGCGCGCGATCGTGATGGTCCAGCGCGAGATGGCGCAGCGGATCGTGGCGCCGCCGGGGAGCCGGGTCTACGGACGTTTGACGGTCGCGATCACGCAGCACGCGGAGGCGCGCATCCTTTTCAATGTCCGACCGGGGTCGTTTCATCCGGCGCCGGCCGTGACCTCGTCGGTGCTGAGCCTGGTTCCCCGCGCGGCGCCGCTGGCGGCGGTTCGCGACACCGCCGTCTTCGAGGAGGTCGTCAAGCAGGCGTTCGCGACGCGCCGGAAGATGTTGCGCCGGGCGCTGGCGGCTCGATTCGGCGAGGCGGAGGCGGGCGCGGCGCTGGCGACGGCCGGCGTCGCCGGAACCAGGCGAGCGGAGGAGCTGTCGGTCGCCGACTTCGCGCGTTTGTCGGACGCGCTTGCGGACGACCCCGCGAAACGCTAGGCCAGGGGCGCGATGCCCGAGCTCCCCGAGGTCGAAACGATCGTGCGCGGCCTCGAGCCGATCGTTCGGGGCCGCCGGATCGAATCGGTCTGGTGGAGTGGGCGTCTGCTTCATCTGGCGCGCGCGATCGATCTGCGCGGGCTGCGCGCGGTCGTCGTGGGCCGCGCGATCGCCGGCGTGCGCCGGCGCGGCAAGTACATCATTCTCGAGAGCGATCGCCCGCGGGACGAAGGCGTCGTCATTCATCTGGGCATGACCGGGCGGCTGCGGGTGCAGCCGGCCGCCGGCGCGCGGGCGCCGCACACGCACGTCGTCTTCGGGCTGGCGGGCGGGGACGAGCTGCGCTTCGTCGACGCTCGCCGCTTCGGATGGGTGGCGCCGGGAAGGCCGCTCGCCGGGGTGGCGGCGCTCGCCGATCTCGGTCCCGACGCCCTCGTCGGGTTCGACGCGCCGACCCTGGCGACGGCGCTGACCGGCGTCCGCGCGCCGATCAAGGCGTTCCTGCTGGACCAGCGTCGAATCGCGGGCCTCGGAAATATCTACGTCTCGGAAGCGCTGTTCCGGGCCGGCATTCACCCCGCGACGCCCGCCCATCGGGTACGGCGCCGGGCGGCCGAGCTGCTCGAGGCGGTGGGTGCGGTGCTGGCGGGCGGGATTGCGCGCCGGGGCACCACGCTGCGCGACTACGTGGATGCCGACGGCCAGCGGGGCGACAACGCCGCCGCGCTGCAGGTCTACGGACGCGCGTCTCGACCTTGCGGCAAGTGCGGCACCGCGATCCGCAGGCGGGTCGATGCCGGTCGCGCCACGTTCTTCTGCCCGCGCTGCCAGCCCGCCCGGCGGTGACCGGCGGGGCTTCGGACCTGGGCCCACCGTGACCGATCGGTGGCGCCGAAGGCGACTACGAGATCTTGAGGGTCTCGACCGCTCGGGCGAGTGCCTCCAGCGGCCGCTCGATTCGCTCGTCGTGGATCAGCGCGCGCATGGCGGCGTCGCCCGCCGACGCGGCGATGGTGGTCTCGGCATCGTCGAAGACGGCGTCGAGATCCCGCCGGAGGCCCGCGAAAAGGGGCTCCTCGGGATCGGGTGCGCGGCGCAGCAGCACGTCCCGGATGGCGGCGATCTCCAGACGCAGTCGCGGGAGCTGGTGCCGGAAAAAATCGGGTACCGCGCCGCCTTCGATCACCCCGCGGGCGTAGGCTGCGAAGCGATCGAGCGCCGTGGAGATGGCCTGCGCCGCCGCCGCGCGCGCCGGTGCCAGCGCGACGGGCGCGACGGGATCATCCGGCCCGGGCAACGCGGCGAGGAGCGCAGCCCGCGTCCGATCCGCGGCGCGCGCCACGGCGTCCTCCAGCAGCTCGGCCAGGAACTCTTCGTCCGCGGGGGTCGCCCGGTGATCGCCGAACAGCCAGGAACGCGGCTGCACGAACTCGCGGACCTCGATCGCGGCGCGACGGTAGCCCTCCTGGACGCGGGCCCGCAGCGCGATTCGCTCTGCGTCGAGCACGCTGCCGAGCCGTTCGGCGAGCGCCTCCAGTCCGATTCGAAGCTCTTCGAGGGCGAAAGCCGCGGGCCTGGCAGCGGTCGACGCCTCCCGGGCCGCGCCCTGAAAGCGCTCCAACGCAGCGACGGCGGTGGCGCGTTTCAAGGCGAGCGCCTGGGCGAAAAAGCTCTTCTCGAGAACCGCGCTCAGCGTGTCGAACGCGGGATCCGGCTGCCCAGCGCGGAGGGCGGCCAGCGCGCGCGTGGCCGAGAATGGGACCACCGAGTCGAGCAGCCCGCCGAGCGCGCCGGTCAGGTGGCGGACCACCGCATCGACCTCGGCCGGTTCGGTGCGGTCGATCTTGTTGAGGACGCCGACCACCCGCTTGCCGGCCGCGTGCGCCAGCCCGAGCGCCTCCTTCTCGGTCGCCTTGGCGGCCTGGCCGACGGCGAAAACCCAGACGATGGCGTCTGCGTCGCGCAGGAAGTCACGCGCCACGCGGTCGTGCTCGGGCCGGATGGAATTAAGCCCGGGCGTATCGACGATCTCGATGCGGCGGAGCGCCTCGAGGGGTAGAAAAATCTCCACCATCCGAATGTCGCGCGCGTCGGCGTCGCGGAGCGCGGTCAGGAACGCCGCGACCGCACTGGCCGGGATCGCGCGGGTGGTTCCGTCGTGGTGGACCACGCGCGCCTGCGCTACGTCGCCGTAACGGAGCACGTTGATCGTCGCGGTGGTGGGCGTGATGCCCGTGGGGGCGACCTCGTCGCCGCAGAGCGCGTTGACGAATGACGATTTGCCGGCGTTGAATTCGCCCATCACCGCCACCAGCAGCGGGCGATCGAGCGCCTCGGCGGCGCGTCCGGCTGCCGCCGCCAGGGCGAAGAGCGCCGGGTTGGTGGCGGCGAAGTCCTGCGCCCAGCCGAGGAGCCCCGCGAGCTGGCCGGCGGGCGGCGCCGCCGGCGCACCGGCACGCGCCAGGAACCGGCGGCCGGGCTCACCCGGCGCGAGGCGACCGAGCTCGAGGAGATCCGATTCGCTCGGCCCGCGATCGATGAACCTGCCGAGGGCAGTCTGCAGCGCCGTCTCGGGCACGGAATCTACGGCGACCGCGGTCTGGGCCAGCTCGGCGAGCGCCTCGGGATCTTCGGCCCCGACCGCCAGCGAAACGCGCGTGCTGAGCGGCGCGGGCGCCCCCAGCCGCGATTCGGTGGCGGCGGCCGCCAACGCCTCGGACCAGCGCCCAGCGGCGGCGCAGGCCTCCCGGAGGGCGGCCCACGCGCGGGGATCTTCCGGGGCGTCGTCGCGCGCGCTGTGCCCGAGCGCGATCGCCTCGTCGCACCGTCCGGCGCGGGCCAAAAACCGGACCAGCGCCGCCCGCAGCGAGATGTCTTTCGGCGCCGCCGCGAGCCCCTCGCGGAGCAGCGCCTCGGCGCGCGCCTCGTCGCGGGTCGCGGTCGCCGCCTCGGCGAATACCGCCGGGTCGGCTGTCGCGGCGCGCGCGGCGCGGGTCAACCACTCGGACGCTTCCCGCTCGCCCAGACGGGCGAGGACCCGGCCGTAGTCGAGCGACAGCCGGCGATCGTCGTCGCCGGCGAGATCGAGCGCCTTGCGCAGCTCGCGCGCCGCCTGCTGCAACCGTCCAGTCGCCGCGTGAACCGCGCCGAGCGCCGCATGCGCCCGCCCGCGCAGAGTCGGCCCGCGCGGAGTCGGCGAGCTCGACAGGATCGGACCCATGGGCAAGACCGGATTGACCGGCAAAACCGGATTGACCGGCAAGATCGGATCAACCGCCAGCGCCAACGCCCTCCGAAGGGCGTCGGCCGCGGGCTCCGCCCGCCCGAGGCGCGCGAGCACCTCGCCAAGCGTCACCCAGGCTTCGGCGTTGTTTCCTTCGAGATCGACGGCATGGCCGAGCGGGACCACCGCCTCTTCGAACGCCCCCCGCCGCGCCAGCAGCTGGCCCAGCGCCAGAAATGGCAGCGGCGCGCGCGGAACTCGCCGGGTGATCTCGACCAACAAGCCTTCGGCTACCGCCGTGTCGCCCCGCTCGGCCAGCGCGCGGGCCCGGGCGACCTCCGCGACGATGGTGGCGTCGGCGTCACCGGTCAGCTCTTCGAGCGTGCCCGCGATTCGGTCCAGGATGCCCATCAGGCGTCCGTGGACGGTGGCGCCGGGGCGTCGACCTCTGGCGACCAGACCCGCTGGCGGATGTCGACGATCCGCTCGTCGATGGCGCGCAGACCGGTCAAGGCGACGTCGATCTTGGTCTCTGCGCCCGCGGCGGGCGCGTTGCCCTTGGTCGTGCGCCGCTCGCGCAACGCCAGGTCGAGCACCTCGGCGATGCCGCGCGACAGGGCGTCGCCGGCCTGCGCGACGAACTCGAGCAGCCGCGAACCGAACCCGTCGATGATCTCGTCGAGCTTGGGGCCGACGAGCGCCGCGACCCGATCGATCGCGACCGGCCCCTGGGCCTTCGCCTCGGTCTTGACCTCGGCGGCGACCCGCCCGCGCAGCACGAATGCCAAGAGCGGCGCCGCCAGCGTCAGCACGCCGCCCACCAGGCCGTCGACGAACAGGAACACCGTCGTCCCGAGCGCGCCGAGCGCGAAAATCGACGCGTCGTATTTGAGCGTGTCGACCTTGATCTCGACCTTGGTGTCCGCCGGGCCGAGCTCGGTCGAAACGATGTCGATGACTTCGCGGACATTCTCATTTGCGACCTGGATGACCGTCTCGGCCAGCCGTTCGAGCTCGGCCGCGATCCGTTCGCCTTCTGCTTCGGTCCACGATTTCCAGGTGTCTTGCACGAAGAACGACAGGTAGCGACGGACATCGGCCGCTTCCACCTTGTCGATGTCGGCCGCGAGGCCGTCGCGCAGCTCGGCGGTGAAGTCGGCCAGATCCTGGCGCACGCGGGCCTTGAGCGCGGCCGTCTCGGCGCGCACGCTGGCCGCGGCGGTCTCGAGCACCCTCTTGCCGGTGCGCAGCTTCTCCTGCGCGCGGACGATCCGCTCCTCGAGCTCCGGAAACGACAGCTCGAGCGAGCGGCGGTGAATGGCCAGGCTCTGGCGAACGAACGCGGAGAGACGGGTCGCGTCCGCCAGCGCATGATCGAGAAGCAGCCGACGGCGCTCGTGCGCGACCGTCGCGCCGAGCGCGGCGACGAACGTGTCCAGGCCCGAGCCCGCCCAATCGCCCGCCAGCGCGCGCTTGGCAGAAATCGGATAGATCGCCGGATCGGGCACGATCGCGGTGAGGTGCTTGCGCGCGAACGCCAGCGTCTCGGCCAGCTCCGCCTCGCTGAGCAGATCCGCCTTGGCGACCACGAACAGCAGGCGATCGCGCGTCGACCGCAGGATGCGCTCCTCGAGGAACTGACGCTCGGAGGCGGTCAGGATCTGCGTCGCGTCGAGCAGAAACACCGCCGCGTCGGCGCGCGGCAGGTAGCCGTAGGTGATCTCGGCGCGCTGCTCGTTGATGTCGTTGACGCCCGGCGTGTCGACGATGGTCAGTCGATTTTCGAGCAACGCCGCCGGGTGCGTCAGCTCGACGTGGTGGATTCCCGCAACCTTCCCCGCCGACTTCGCGTCGGCGTGCGGCGCGCGATCGCCCTTCGGCCCCTCGCCCTTCGGGCCGTCGCCTTTGGCGTCCAGCCCGTCGACCGTCAGCCAGTCGCCCAGCGCGGCGGCGTCGATCGACCGGCGGACCCCGTCGTCGCCGACCAACGTGGCGGACGCGCGCGCGCCGTGCGCGATGTGGGTCAAGATCGCCGTCGTCGGCGTGATGCCGGTCGGCAGGATCGCGCCGCCGAGCAGTGCGTTGATGAACGTCGATTTGCCGTGGTTGAACTCGCCCAGCACCACCACCGAGAATCGCTCCTCGTCGAGCTTCGGCAGCCGCGTCTCGCGGACGTCGCGCGCGATCCAGGGCAAGCCCGCCGCCTCCGCGGCCGCGGCGAGGTCGGCCAGCACGCCGCGGATCGCCGCCTTGCGTTCGTCCACCGACGGCGGCGTCGATCCTGGCCCGCTCATCGCAGCACCGAAAGCAATTCCCCGACGCGGGCGTCGCATTCGTCCTTCGAAGTCCCCGCCGGCGGCTCTCCCGCGGCGTCGCCCCCGCCCCGCGCGCTCCCGATCAGGCTCTTGAAATACGCGGTCTCGGCGTAGAGCCGCAGCGCCGACACCCGCTTGGGCAGATACGGATGCGTGCGCAGAAGCTCGTCGAAGCGCCCCACCCCGCGGTCGGTCTCGTCGAGCTGCCTCAGGTATTCCTCGATGTTGACGTCGCTGTAGAGCTTGCGCGATCCGAGCGCCAGCTTGACCAGACAGCCGATCGAGACATCCAGATCCCGGGTGCAGATCAGCCCGGCGCGGTCGCAGGTGATCTCCGCGCGCCGCGCCCAGGCGTTGAGCGCCAACACCGCCGGCTTGACGCTCCAGCGCAGGAAGACGTTCGCGGCGTGGGTCAGAAAGTGCAGCGTGGTCAGGTAGACGACGTGGTTGTTCTGGATGTGGCCGCACTCGTGGCCGATCACATCCAGCAGCTCCGGCTCCGACAGGTGATCGATGAGCGCGGCGTTGACGACGATGTACGGGTCGTCGGCGGTGCCGAAGGTGTGCGCGTTGAGCGAGCCAATGTTGGGCGAGACGTAAAGTGTCGGCAGCGGGATGCGCAGTATGTCGGCGCAGCGCTCGGCCAGCTTGGCGATGCGCGGGAACTGCTTGGGCGTCACCTTGACCGCCGTGCCCAGCATGCGGCTCTTCTCGACCGACTGCCAGAGGCGGACCGTCGCCTCCACCGCCAACGTCACCGGCCGGATGCGGTCGAGGGCGACGCGCACTTTGACGTCGCCGCCGTAGGCGTAGGCGGTGCCCTCGCGGGCCCGGGTCGACGCGTCCCCCTTCCGCGCCGCGACGTAGCGCGCAAATGACAGATCGATCTCGGGTTTCGGCACCGGATGATAATAGAATAAGCCTGACCAATGGCCACCGTCGCTTCCGCCTCGCTTCCGCTCCCCGAATTCGCCGCAGTCTCCGAGCGCGAGCTCGCCTTCATGCGCCGGGCGCTGGCGGCGGCCGAGGAGGCCGGTGGCCGCGGCGAGGTGCCGGTCGGCGCCGTCGTGGTGTTGGGTGACACCATCGTCGCCGTCGCCCACAACGAGCGCGAGACCGCGAGCGATCCCACGGCGCACGCCGAGATCCTGGCTCTGCGCCGCGCGGCGGCCGCGCTCGGCAGCTGGCGCCTGTGCGACGCCGATCTCTTCGTCACCATGGAGCCCTGCCCCATGTGCGCCGGCGCGCTGGTGAACGCCCGCCTCCGCCGCCTCTATTTCGGCTGCGACGACCCGAAGGCGGGCGCGGTGCGTACCCTCTACAATCTGGTCGACGATCCGCGCCTCAACCATCGGGTGGAGGTCGTTCCCGGCGTCCTGGCGGCGGAGGGTGCGGCGCTGCTGCGCGGATTCTTTTCCCGCCTCCGGCAGCCCGAGGGCCGAACGCCGTGAGAGCGCCGGGTTCGGCGGCGCTTCTGCTGGCCGCGCTGGTCGGAACCGCGGGCGGGCAGTGCCAGGGCGACTCGGACTGCAAGCTTTATCCGGCCGGTGTGGGTGAATGCTGTGGCTCCTGTATTCCGGCGACCGAACCGCAGCCACCAACGGTGCAGTGCCTCATCGCCTGCGTGACGCCCCTCAAGAGCTGCACGTGCGTCAGCCATCAATGCAAGGGAAGCAACACGCTGCTCTAGATGGGCGCGCCGAAATCGCCCCTGGTCTTGATCCTGCCGGGTCTCGGCGGCTCGGGTCCCGACCACTGGCAGACCCGCTGGCAGACGCTCTACCCGCGACACCGTCGCGTCGTTCAACTCGACTGGGACCACCCGGATCGCGAGCCGTGGCTGGCGGCGCTGGCCGCCGCGATCGAGGCCGCCGGCGAGACGGTGGTCCTGGTGGCGCACAGCCTGGGTTGCGCGCTGGTCGCGCACGCCGCGACGAGGCCATTTTCCGCCCGGGTGGGGGCGGCCCTCCTGGTCGCGCCGGCCGACGTCGATTCGCCGGTTTGCACCCCCGCGGAGACGCACGTTTTTGCGCCGCTGCCGCTCCTGCCGTTGCCGTTCCCCGCCACCGTCGTGGCGAGCGAGACCGATCCTTTCGTGACGCTCGAACGCGCGCGGGGATTCGCGGCCGCCTGGGGCGCGCACTTCGTCGACGCCGGCCCACGCGGCCACCTCAACGCCGCCTCCGGCCTGGGGGACTGGCCGGCCGGCCGCGCGATCCTCGACACGTTGGTCGCCCGCGCTCTCCAGATCCCGGAGGGCTCGCACCTTTAGTTCGTCAGATTTCGATCCGAATAGATACTTCCGGGCGTCTCCGAACTTGCCGTACAAATCGGGGGCATCGTCGTCCGGGGGCGCTTCTGGCAATATGCGGTCCATGTCCAGCGTGTCGCGTTCATCACGAGGGGGTAGATGTGGAGCCCGTCCCCTCCGGGCGGTGGTTGCGGTCATGGCGGCGACCGTTGCGGGAGGAATCTGCGCCAGCCAGCGGGAAGCGACTGCCGCGCCGATCCCGCGGCCCGCGCCGACCACGACGCCGAAGCCGATCGACGACTGGACGATGCACACCGCGCTCGGGCTGGACATGGGCGTGGGGTCGACGATCTCGGTCTACAACGAGAACGGCGGGCCGAGCGCGACGCTGTTCTACACCTCTCTGCGTGGCACCTACGACCTCCCCCACCACTTCCAGGGCCTGTTGACCCTGCGGCAGTGGTGGCTGCCCAGCTCCAACCACGCGACGATGTTCGGCGTCGGGGCGCGCTACGAGCCGTTCGTTTATTCCTACGGTCGAGTGTTCTTCGACGCGGCGCTCGGTCCCACCTCGACCAGCTTCGCCTGGGCCTTCGGTTACGACTTGGGGGGCGGGATGGAATTCGAGCTTCCCGACGCGCCCGGCTTCGGCCTCGGCCCCTACCTGCGCTACGGGAGCGTCGTCAATCCGGATAGGCGAGACAGCGACGACGGACGCGCCTGGAACATCGGGGTCTCCTTCACCTACCACTTCGGTCGCGCGGCCGCGGGCGCCTCATCGGAGCCCGAGCATCGTGCCACCCCGCGGGGCTCGTTCCACATCAGCATTCCCGACACCGATCGCGACGGCATCGCCGACGACGAAGATCAGTGCCGCGATACGCCGGCCGGGCCGCACCCCGATCCCTTCCGCCCGGGTTGTCCCGAGGCCGACGAGGACGGCGACGGCGTTCCCGACAACGTGGACGCCTGCCCGGTCACGCCGCCGGGCGCGAAGCCCGATCCGAAGCGCCCGGGATGTCCTTTCATCGACAGCGACGGCGACGGGATCTCGGACGCCGACGACAGCTGCCCGACCCGCCCGGGGCCGGCCTCGCCCGAGCCGTCGAAGAACGGCTGCCCGGATCTGAGGAAGCCCCACGTCGTCGTGGCCCCCCCGCCGCCCTCGGCGAAAGACGAGGCGATCGCGCCCAAGCCCGTCAAGAAGCACCACGTGGCCCGTCCCCCCGAAGGTCAGGAAGGTCAGTAAGAAGCGCCGTCGATCGCGTGAGGGGGGCCAAGCCACCCTGCGAGGGTCCCAATCTAGATTCTCAGCCGGCGGCGATCTTCTGTTCGAGCCGTTCGACCACCTTGACCTCGTAGGCGTCGTCGTAGAGGGCGTTGGCCTCGAGGATGCCGGTCGGGCTGGTCACGTTGACCTCGGTGAGCCAGCCGCCGATGACGTCCAGGCCCACGAAGAAGTGGCCGCGCTCGCGCAGCCGCGGGCCGACCCTCCGCACGATGGCGATGTCCCGATCGTCGAGCGTGGTCGCCATCGGTTTCGCCCCGACGTGGAGGTTCCCCCGCAAGTCGTCGGCCGCCGGCACCCGCAGCACGGCGCAGAGC
>Ga0209863_10000316_pt1 | contig 26890 bp, 17 predicted proteins | sample OrgsoiDNA2013046_FD_185796 | JGI IMG/M metagenome (GOLD analysis project Ga0209863, IMG submission 185796) | Permafrost soil microbial communities from the Arctic, to analyse light accelerated degradation of dissolved organic matter (DOM) -... | ecosystem: Environmental > Terrestrial > Soil >...
ATAACAACATGACGCTGGTCCATGGACGGACCGGCAGTTCATGGACACAATTCATATGGCAGAAACGACAACACCACGTTTAATGGCAGCAGCCAAGGAGTTCAACATCGGCAAGGAAACGCTGGTGGACTTTTTGGTCGCCAAAGGATTTAGTAAGGACGATCTTAAACCGACAGCCAAGCTGACCGATGACATGTACCGGTCACTCCAACAGGAATTTCAGGGCGATAAAGTAGCTAAGATCAAGAGCAACCAGATTGACCTTCCGAAAGGCAGTGTGGAAGCAAAGCGTAAAAAAGAAGACGAAACCGTTCTATTCAGGAAAGATTCGGGAAAGAAACCAGTAAAAGAAGAGCCGGCGGTTGTCGTTGAAGAAGTGAAACCAGTGGTGGTAGCGAAGGTTGAAGAACCGAAAAAAGAACCGGAAACCATAAAAATCGAGGCGCCGGAAATAGAAGGGCCGAAAATTATTGATAAAATTGATCTTTCGCTGATCGATTCTTCCACAAGACCCAAGAAAACGGCAAAGAAAAAAGAACCGGAAGAAAAGATCGTCGTACCAGAAGAAAAACCGGTTATACCCGTTGCAGAACCCGAAGTGATTGTTGCAGAAGCCAGTGATCCGCAAGTGGAAGAAGCAGACGAAGCAACCATAGAAAATATTTTAGTAGATAAGATTGAGGGACCTCGTATTCTCGGAAAAATCGACCTGCCACCTGCTGAAGCAGAGAAGCCAAAACAGATAGACGAAAAAAGGAAGAGAAAGCGCATTCCCATAGAAAAAAGGGAAGGCGGTGGAAATAATAACGGAAAGCCTTCAGGCATCGGAACTCCGGTACAGCGCGATCCGACACGTCCGAGCAGTGGTGCAAAACCCATTCTGCGTCGTGACCTGCGTTCACCGGCAAGCGCCACGAACCGCAGTACGGCAAGTCCCCGAGACCAGAAAGAAATAGATAAAAAAGAAATTCAGGAAAAAATCCGTGAAACGCAAGCCAAGCTGGCAGGAACGGGCGGACGCGGAAGAGGAAGTAAAGCCAAATACCGTCGTGCACGCAGGGAAGAAAATGCGGAAGCCAGCGGCAACGAACAACAGGAAAGTACAAAGCTCCAGGTTACGGAGTTTATTAGTGTGAGTGAATTAGCCAACCTGATAGACGTGAGTTACGCGGATATCATCAGCAAGTGTATGAGCCTCGGTATGATGGTGTCTATTAACCAGCGCCTGGAAGCCGACGTCATTGAACTGGTTGCAGGAGAGTTTGGATATACCGTTGAATTCATTGGTATTGATGATGCGCTCGAACTGGAGGAAGATGAGATCATAGATACACCCGAGGACCTGCAGCCCCGCTCACCGGTGGTTACGATCATGGGTCACGTGGATCATGGTAAAACCTCCCTGCTCGATTTTATCCGTGAAGCCAATGTTGTAGCGGGTGAAGCGGGTGGTATTACCCAGCATATCGGTGCTTATCAGGTTACAACGGCCAATGGTAAAAAAATCACATTCCTTGATACTCCCGGTCATGAAGCCTTTACGGCTATGCGTGCCCGTGGTGCCAAAGCAGCTGATATAGCCATCATCGTCATTGCAGCAGATGATGCGATCATGCCGCAAACCAAGGAGGCCATTTCGCATGCGCAGGCGGCGAATCTGCCGATGGTTTTTGCAATCAATAAAATTGATAAAGACGGAGCTAATCCGGAGAAGATAAAGGAACAACTGGCGGGAATGAATATCCTGGTTGAAGACTGGGGTGGGAAATTCCAGAGCCAGGAAATTTCAGCCAAAAAAGGTTTAAATGTTGATCTGCTGCTCGAAAAGATTTTATTGGAAGCGGAAATTCTTGACCTGAAATCTAATCCAAGCCGGGAAGCATCAGGTACTGTGATTGAAGCCTCCCTGGATAAGGGCAGAGGTTATGTGGCGACCGTACTGGTACAGGGCGGAACACTGAAAAGCGGGGATCTCGTGGTTTCCGGACAGTATTTTGGCCGTATCAAAGCCATGTTCAATGAAAGAAATAAGAAAATTGAAGATGCACCGCCTTCTTCGCCGGTATTATTACTCGGGTTGAATGGTGCTCCTCAGGCTGGTGAAAAATTCAAAGTTTTTGCGGATGAAGGGGAAGCCAAGGAAACAGCCAACAGACGCGGTCAGCTGGCTCGTGAGCAGGGCATCCGTACCAAGAAACATATCACACTCGACGAAATTGGTCGTCGTCTGGCACTCGGCAATTTTAAAGAGCTCAACCTGATCATCAAAGGAGATGTGGATGGGTCTGTCGAAGCCCTGAGTGATTCACTCCAAAAACTTTCAACAGAAGAAATTGCCGTCCGGGTGGTTCATAAAGCCGTCGGTGCGATTACAGAAAGTGATGTGTTGCTCGCAACGGCTTCAGATGCTGTTGTGGTCGGATTTAATGTGAGAGCATCCGTTCAGGCTGGAAGGCTCGCCGAAAACGAAGGTGTGCAGATCAAGACCTATTCCATTATCTATAATGCCATCGAGGAAGTGAAGAGTGCGATGGAAGGCATGCTGGAACCGAAGATCCAGGAAAAAGTGGTGGCTAATGTGGAAATACGGAATGTATTCAAGTTCGACAAAGCGACTGTTGCAGGTTGTTATGTGCTTGACGGAAAGATATACCGGAATTCAAAGATCAGGCTGGTTCGCGATGGTATAGTGATCTATCCCATCGGAGAAGGCGCCACGGCAGAGCTGGCCTCGCTGAAAAGGTTTAAAGACGATGCCAAGGAAGTACCGTCAGGCATGGAATGCGGTCTGGTTATCAAAAACTATACTGACTACCATGTGGGAGACATAGTAGAGGCCTATGAAGAAGAAGAGGTGAAGCGAACCTTATAATTGTCAATGGTTAATTGTTAATTGTTAACCAAATTGACAATTGACAATTAACAATTGACAATTGGAGAGTGTATTTTTGAACGTCCAGATTCCCGTTTATGAAGAAAATATTTTTTGCCGTTCTTTCTTTGCTGATTGCATCGGTTGCATTGGCACAGCAAAAGGTCGTTGCAGATAAGATCGTAGGTATTGTTGGCGATAAGATCATTCTGAAATCCGAAATTTTCATCGCGAACGAGGATATTAAAAGGCAAGGTGGCCAGGAACAGGATGGCTGCCAGATCCTCGATGGAATGCTTGTCCAGAAGGCCCTTGTTCTGCAAGCCGAAAAAGACTCCATACCGGTAACAGAAGAAGAAATAGATGCGGAAATAGATCAGAAAATCCGGTATTTCATTTCACAATACGGGAGCAAGGAAGCCCTGGAACAGATTGCCGGCAGGTCCATCTACCAGATGCGCGAAGAATTCCGTCAACCCATTAAGGAGCAGCGCATGGCGCAGGGTATGCGGAATAAAATTGTTGAAGGAATAAAAATCACCCCGACTGAAGTAAAAGAATATTACGAAAAGATCCCCAAGGACAGCCTCCTGTTTTATGAATCCGAACTACAAATCGGGCAAATTGTAGTTTATCCAAAAGCCAGCCGGGATATTGAGTTGCTGGCCATCGAAGAACTCAATGGCTATAAAACTGATGTTGAAAGCGGTCGCAAAAAATTTGAATCATTGGCAACATTATATTCCGATGATCCGGGAAGTAAGGATAAGGGTGGCATGTACCAGGTCAACAAGCTTGAAAAACAATGGGATCCGGTATTCCTTAATGCGGCTTTTCGTTTGAAGGAAGGGCAGATCTCGCCTGTAGTAAAGACCCGGTTTGGATACCATATCATTCAAATGGTAAGTCGTAATGGGGATGATGCAGTTATCCGCCATATTCTCCGTATCCCGCAGATTACGCAACCAGAAATACAGACTGCAACTGAGAAGCTGGATTCCATCCGTCAGCAACTTGTAGCCGGTTCCATTGGATTTGGCGAGGCCGTTGCAAAATACAGTGATGATGAAAACGCGAAATTCACAGCCGGTATCCTGATGGCCCGCGACGGATCCAATTATCTAAAAATTGACGAACTGGACAAGGAAATGGTGCTACTTCTTAAAAAATCCAACCTGAGCTCAGGACAATTTTCCCAGCCAACTGTTTTTACCGATGAACGAGGCAAGAAAGGTGTCAGGATTATTTATGTTATTTCCAAATCTGAGCCTCACCGCGAAAATCTGAAGGACGACTATAACCGCATATCCCAGCGGGCCCTGGAGCAAAAAAAGAATAAAGTGTTACAAACCTGGTTCCAGAGCAGAATATCGACATACTATATCATGATCGATGGGGATTATCGTAACTGCGGAAATCTTTCGAAATGGCAGACCCGCCAGTTTACAAGTTCAAATTAATGAGCGGAAACAAGAAAATAGAAAAATCCGCTCTCATCATCTCGATTTTCATTCTGTTTATAGTAAATTACAAATAGGTAACTCGTATTCGTATCATAAATCCAGTAAATGCCAGTGAAAACCTTCCGGATATGATCAGTATACTAATAGCAGATGACCATAAACTGATAAGAGAGACCTGGACGTATATCCTGAACCGGGATTCCCGGTTTAAAGTGATCGGCTCCTGTTCCAATTCAGAAGAAGCAGTAAAAATGAGTGAAGAAAAGCATCCCAATGTGGTGTTGATGGACATCAATATGGTCCCTTTTTCAGGAATTGAAGCAACCCGCCAAATCCGGGAAGTTTCCCCCGAATCCCGCGTTATTGGCGTTACCATGCATTCCCAACCTGCTTATGCAAAAAAAATGATGCAATTTGGCGCGTGCGGTTATGTTACCAAAAATTCATCACGCGAGGAAATGGTGACTGCCATCCTGGAAGTCGCCAAGGGAAATAAATATGTTTGTGAAGAGATGAAGGATCTTATTTCAGAAAACGCTGAGGATACGAATACTATGTCAGCTGTTAATACGCTCACTGAAAGGGAGATGGACGTAATCAACCTGATCCGCCAGGGCAGTTCATCAAAAGATATTTCAGCGAAACTAGAAATTTCAATAAAAACGGTAGAAGTTCACCGTCATAATATTCTTAAGAAACTAAAACTTAAAAACGCAGCTTCCCTGATTCATTTTATGAATACCAGTACCGCATTGATGTAAGGTTGGCGGTTGGCAGTTCACGGATAATGTCTCCACTCCCATACTCCCATACTTCCCCTCCGGCTTTCGTTTTTGTGTAAAAATGATTTACCTTTGCGCTTCACTTTCGTTCAAATGCCTTTAAATACGGCTGATGGCATGAAAAACGGAAACCTGAGCGGCGGGTCCCTGGTCTGTCGCCTTTAAAAAGAAAAAATTGAGCGACGAAATTAAACATGAATGCGGACTGGCATTCATCAGACTTCGCAAACCTTTCTCCTTTTACCTCCAAAAATATGGTACGGCATTGTATGGCTTAAATAAGCTCTACCTGCTCATGGAAAAACAACACAACCGCGGGCAGGATGGCGCGGGCGTTGCTTCCGTAAAACTCAATATAGAACCAGGGCACCCCTTTCTGCATCGAATACGCAGTAATAATAATCAACCGATCGCTGATATATTTTCTAAAATTAATGACGAGGTAAAGGATCTTGAAAAATATCAGCCCGATATTATCAAACATCCGGGACTTTTAAAGGGTCATATTTCCGTAATGGGTGAACTGCTGCTCGGCCATCTCCGGTATGGAACTCAGGGGAAAAATAACGTTGAATTTTGTCACCCTTTTATAAAAAGAGATACTATCCCGGCCCGCAATCTCGCGCTGGCAGGAAATTTCAACCTGGTAAACACAGACGAACTATTTGCTTTAATAAATATTGAACCCGGAGAATTTCAGAAACAAAGCGACCTGGCCGCCATGATGGAAGTGATTCATCATTTCATTGTACAAGCCGACGAAGATGTGCCGGAAGAACTGGATCTGAAACAGGTATTGAGAAAAGCCCTCCCCTTATTTGATGGTGGATTTACAGTTGGCGGTCTCGTTGGTAACGGAGACGGATTCGTTTTTCGCGATGCACATGGAATCCGGCCTGCTTATTATTTTGCGAATGATGAAATCATCATTGCTGCATCAGAGCGTTCGGCGATCCGCACAGTTTTTAATGTGGGAGAAAATGAAGTGCTGGAATTAATGCCTGGTAATGCATTGATTGCAAAATCAGACGGACGTTTTTCAGTCGAACAAATCATCCCCGCCAAAGAACGACGCGCCTGTAGTTTTGAGCGTATTTATTTTTCCAGAGGAAGTGATGAAAAAATTTACCGCGAAAGAATCGCACTGGGTTATAATCTGAGTGAGCAGATTCTCAATTCAGTAAATCACGATCTGAAAAACAGTATATTTTCCTTCATACCCAATACAGCTGAAGTTGCTTTCTACGGCATGTGGAAGGGTCTGGATGATTATCTTAAAAAGGTTATGATTGAACGGATCATGTCCTGGGGTAATGATCTGACAGAAGAAAAACTTTCGCAAATGATCAACCGGAAAATCCGGATTGAAAAAATTGCAACCAAGGACGTCAAGATGCGCACCTTCATTACAGCTGATGCCAGCCGTAATGAGATGGTTCAGCATGTATATGATATTACGTACGGTACTGTGCAAAAAGGTGTTGATACGCTGGTGGTGATCGACGATTCCATCGTACGAGGAACCACCCTGAGGGAAAGCATTGTACGTATGCTGGCCAGACTTGAACCTAAAAAAATTATCATTGTTTCCTCCGCGCCACAGATCCGTTATCCGGATTGTTATGGAATAGATATGAGCAAGCTCGGTGATTTCATTGCGTTCCGGGCGGCTATAACTCTTATGCATGAACGCGGAAAGGACAGATGCCTTACCGAAATGTACGAGCATTGCAAAGAACTGGAGCGTATGGGTCAATTACAAACCGAGAATATTGTACGCCAGGTGTACAAACCATTTACCACACAGGAAATCTCCGATAAAATTGCAGAGTTGATAACTCCTCCGGAAATTAATACACCGGTTCAGGTGATCTATCAGACCATCGAATCTCTTCACGAAGCATGCCCGACCAATACAGGCGACTGGTATTTTACAGGCAATTACCCCACACCCGGGGGGAACAAAGTCGTTAACAGGGCGTTTATAAATTACATGGAAGGGAAAAATGTTAGAGGATACTAAAAAAAAATTGACATTAAATTTTCGCCCTACATTTTCCCTTATAGTGTGGTGAATGTGGAAGGGTAGAGAATGTAGGAATTCAAAAATCAAGCCCCTGCAAAACGAAACCTCTTTGCAAAAGTTAGAAACCGTGTTTTACGTAACACCGTAATTTCCACATTGTCATTTTCATATTTCATTTTGAATTCCTACATTCTCTACCCTTCCACATTCACCACACTAAAAATCAAAATTTAGCTGTATCACATAAGACAAAAAAAGGTCCCCATAAATGGGGACCTCTAAAATGAATTCGTATGAAACTGGCTTAGCCTTTTTTGGTTTCGAGCAGATTGAAGAACTGATCCAACAGTGGGAGAATCACGATTCTTGTGCGACGGTTAGCAGAACGACCTTCTTTTGTATCATTCGGCATTAACGGAACGAATTCACCACGACCTGCAGCAGTCATTTTTGCCGGAGGAATTCCGTAGGTTTTGTCCAGGATGCGAACAACAGAAGTTGCACGTTTAACACTCAGATCCCAGTTGTCAACTAAAACACCGCCTTTGTAAGGTTTGTTATCGGTGTTTCCTTCAACCATGAATTCAACATCAGGCTGGTTTTTAAGAACTGCGGCTACCTTGGCAAGAACACCTTTGGCGTTTTTAGAAACGGTATAACTGCCGCTGTTGAAAAGCATTTTGTCGGAGATGTCGATGAATACAACGCCTTTTTCAATTTTGATGTTTACATCAGAATCGTTTGCGTTTCCGACAGCACCTTTCAGGTTCATGACGAGTGCCATGTTCATAGAATCTTTGTGTGCCATTGCGGACTGAAGATCGCGGATATACGCATCTTTAGCGCCTATGTTTTCAAGAGATTTCTTGATGCTTTCAGCCTGTGAACCGGAGATTACTGACATATCTTCCAGTTGTTTCAGGGCCTGAGTATTGTTGTCTCTCAGGAAAGCAATTTGTTTGTTCAATTCGTCAACCTGTCCCTGTAATCCTGTGTTCTTAGTAGTAAGGGAAGCTGTCTGATCGTTACAAGTCTTCAATTCGCCCTGAAGTTTTGCATATTCAGCGCTTAATGAATCGAAGCGGCCTTGCAATTTGGCCTGCATTTCCTTAAATTTTTTTGTGCTCACACAGGAGAGCATTAACAGTGACGAAACGGAGAAAAGTAGAATGTACCTAAGCTTCATAAGAATCATTTTAAGAAGAGTTAATTAATAATCGATATACTTAAAAATATATATAACGCAGATAGCAATTGTTGTACCAATCCGCTGTCAGAGTAAATTTTAGTTGATAAATACAGTTTTGATGAATACGTAATAGGGATGCATAAGGTAGGAAATACGGGTGGCTAGCAGTTTAGTCCGGCGAAGATATGTGAAAAAATAAATTCCCAGCATTTCTCTACTTAAAATTATTTTGTTCTTCTTTCCTTAACTAATGAATTGCTTAGCTTTGACACCCAAATTATCTGAATGAAATTTTCTGCATACGTATTTCTGCTGATCTCTTGTATTGTTTCTTCCTGTAAACTTATGCATCCCGACCGGTCAATACCTGATAATAAAGACTTTGCGGTGGTTCTCAACGATTACTACAATGACAGGATGAAATATTTCCCTATTGAGGCCACGCAAAATGGCGACAACCGCTATAATGACCAGCTTCCTGTGGATTTTACGGATAGTTACCTGGATACCCTTCGTAATTTCTATGGGGGCTATCTCGAAAAAGTCATTGTATTTGACCGGGAGAAACTCAACCAAAACGACCAGATCAGCTATGATGTTCTTGACAGGGAATTAAAGATGGATCTTGAAGGGATCGGTTTACACCTGGCGATCAACAATGTTACGATGCCTAATATCCAATACATGCCTTTTAATCAGTTTGAAGGAATTCCCATATTCCTGGGCCAAATGGGCAGTGGAACAGGTATCCAGCCTTTTAAAACAGTTGAGGATTATAACAACTGGATTTCCCGGGCTGGTAAGTTTCAGGCCTGGACCGACAGCGCCATAGTTTATTTCAGAAAAGGATTACAAAACGGGTATATTCTTCCCCGGTATCTCGTTGAAAAAATGATCCCCGAAATGCAGGACATGACGGCAACAGATACCGTAAAAAACATATTCTATACTCCTCTAAGGCTTATGCCGGCAACAATTCGTAATGAGGATAAGCAAAAGATATCTTACCAGTTAAACGAACTGATAACCAAGACTCTTGTGCCATCTTATCAGAAACTGGCGGATTTCCTGCGAACCGAATACCTTCCCAAAAGCCGCAGCAGCATTGGGTTTGATGAATTGCCGAACGGAGTTAAATTATATGATTACCTGATTCGTTACTGGACAACCACCAATAAAACTGCTGAACAAATTTACCAGACCGGTTTTTCAGAAGTAAAAAGAATCCGGGCTGAAATGGAAATGGTAAAAGCGCAAACCGGCTTCCAGGGCGATCTTCCTGCATTTTTTACTTATATAAAAACGGATCCGCGGTTCACGCCTTATAAAACACCGGAAGATGTTTTAAACGCCTTTAGAAAAATTCAGGCAACGATAGATCCCAATCTTAAAAAACTTTTCGGCCATACTCCGAAAATGAAATTTGAGATTCGACAGACAGAAGCATTTCGTGCGGCCAGCGCCAGCGCTGAATACATAGCGGGAGACCCGGGTGGGAGCAGACCGGGCGTATTTTATGTACCGATCCTGGATGCCAGTAAGTTTAATGTCTCTTCCGGAATGGAATCGCTTTTTCTGCATGAAGCCATTCCGGGCCATCATTACCAGAATTCCTTACAAATGGAAGATACGCTGCTTCCCAAATTCAGAAGATTTGCCTGGTACGGGGCATATGGTGAAGGCTGGGCTCTTTATTCAGAATCGTTGGGAAAAGAACTTGGCCTTTATACTGACCCTGTTCAATACATGGGTGCTTTAGGGGACGAGATACACCGGGGCATCCGGTTAGTTGTTGATGTGGGTATGCACCTGAAAAAAATGACACGCGAACAAGCCATCAAATACATGATGGAAAACGAGCCGATCAGTGAAGAGGGCGCTACGGCAGAGATTGAAAGATATATAGCAATTCCTGCACAGGCTTTGAGTTATAAAACCGGCTCCATGATGATCCGTGAATTGAGAACGCGTTATACCAATGAATTAGGAAACAAATTTAATATCGCTGCCTATCACGACGAAGTTTTAAAAGACGGTTGTCTGCCCCTTGAAATATTCGAAAGAAAAATGAATACCTGGGAATTGAATCAGTAAATTTTCAATTTCCCCGCTTCATATATCGGCAGAACATTTGCCGTGTTGGGTTCCAGGCAATAGCGAATATCTTTTTCCAGTCCATACGACATCAGACGGTTGTAATGGGAGGCGTTGTTTTCTTTCATAAAACCAAACATGTCTCCTGCTGCTATGTTGTAAAGATTTGCAGCGAGATGGGATGCGTCACATTCGATATTGAAATGTCCTCTGATTTTTTCAATCACTGCACCTGCAAATAATGTGTCTTCGATATTAATCCGGTCTTTCCATGCGGCACAGGCAAGAATTACATTATTTTTCTGCTGAACAAGATATTCCGTAACTGCATTCAGGTTAGCGAAAGAGCCGGTGACTATTTCCCTCGCGCCTTTATCCAACGCCATATGCAACAAGCGTGTTCCATTGGTTGTGGTAAGCACAAGGATCTTCCCATTTATAAACTCCCGGCTATATTCAAATGGGGAATTTCCATAACTGAGACCTTCCGCGATCTTACCGTCTCTTTCTCCTGCGGTGATACAATTGATTTGTCGTCCCAGCTCGATACACTTTGCGACACTATCCACCGGAACAATATGTTTTGCCCCGTTATTTAGTGCGGTTGCAATAGTCGAAGTGGCACGCAATACATCTATTATGACAACGGTAGCCTGGGATACATTATACAAATGCAGCAAGGCGGGTGACAGGGATGTATGTAAAAAAGGTCTGGTGTTTGGCATCGGTCAAAATAAGTTCAATAAAAAATCATTTCATTTCTTCGAAATCCACAGCCGTTTAAGAAAGGAATGGAAGTTTGACAACCCGGGCCTGTAATAGTTTATCCCTGACCTTGATATAAATTTTTGCGTCGAGGTTAGAAAAAGTATCGCGTACATAACCCAAACCAATGGCCTTATTTAATGAAGGAGATTGTGTTCCCGAAGTAACTTCTCCAATCGTAGCTCCCGAAAAATCCTTGATCTCGTAACCGTGACGCGGAATTCCCTTGTCCAGCATTTCAAATCCAATTAATTTTTTTTGTATGCCTTTGGTCTTTTTCTCTTCAATCAGTTCGCGGCCCACAAAAGGTTTGGTGAAACGTGTAATCCATCCCAACCCGGCTTCCAGTGGAGAAGTGCTGTCATTGATATCATTTCCGTATAAACAATAACCCATTTCCAGTCGCAGGGTATCACGGGCGGCCAAACCCGCAGGTTTAAGACCCAGGGATTTTCCTGCATTAAAAATGGCATCCCATATTTTATCAGCCGCATCGTTCTTGTCTTCAAAATAAATTTCAACTCCTCCGGCTCCGGTGTATCCGGTTGCGCTGATCAGAACATTATCCACTCCCGCAAAAGATCCCTTTACGAAATTGTAGTATTTCAGATTCATGAGGTCCATGTTAGTAAGGGGTTGCAAAATCTTTGTTGCGTTGGGACCCTGAACAGCGAGCAGACAGGTTTTGGAGGAAATATCCTCCAGCCTGACTTCTGTATTATTTTTTTTGATCCAGTTCCAGTCTTTTTCAATGTTTGCAGCATTTACCACCAGCATATACACATCGTGCTTCTTAATACAATAGACCAACAGGTCATCAATAATGCCCCCCGATTCGTTCGGAAGGCAACTATACTGTGCCTGGCCTTCGGTTAATTTGGAAGCATCGTTGGAAGTGAGACTTTGTATGAGATCAAGGGCCTTCGGTCCTTTCAAAATAAATTCACCCATGTGGCTCACATCAAAAATGCCCGCATTATTTCGCACAGCCAGATGTTCGTCATTGATACCTGTGTAACTGATCGGCATATTATATCCTGCGAATTCAGCCATTTTTGCACCCAGTTCAAGGTGTTTATGCGTAAAGGGTGTGATTTTCATAAACTGTCCAACATTTAATAAACCGTGCGCGAAATTAAAACTTGCGCTTCAGGCAGCCAATAAATAATATGGCCCCTTCCTACTCTCGCTGCGGGCGGGACGGAATGGGACCATACAAGGTTAACTGTTCTGGTTAACTCAGGTTAGCCAATAAAACCAGGGTTGCACTGGATTCACTGGATTCAGTATCTGTATTCTCAGGAGTCTTTTCCGGAGCCGGCGCATTTAAGGTCTTGGTTGTTTTTGGTTTATGGTAACGGTATTCTCCGTTTGGATTGTCTTTTTTCTTTTGGTTACTGTCAGGTGCCGAATTTCTGTTCAGTTCCTCGTTTTCATCGTTGTCCTTTTTTCCGGTTCTTTCCAGGCCGTGTTCCGTCATGATATATTCTACATTGGAATCCCAGGAATTATCGTGATCATCGGTGTATTCCCAGTCCATATTCACTCCGTTATTCCGCCATTTCCTGTTCATGTTAAACCAATGGTAGTCGTCCAGGTTTTCTGATAGGAAAATCTTTTTGCCGACCGGCACCTTGATTATAACCAGCACCTGCTGATTCCGGAACTGTTGTTTCGGGGTGATGGCAAATCCACGGGCCAGTGTAAGCAGGCTGTCATGCTGATTAACATCGAAATTGATAGCAGATGCGGTATTCAGCGCTTCTGCTGTGGTTTTGCCACGGCTGAGTTTTTCGATACCCAGGTGCCAGCTGCTGTCTTCACTTTTAACTACATCAATCCGCACATTATTCATAACTACACTGTCGTCAGTAACATCAAAGAAAGGTCCTCTATGATGCCAGTTAATACCCATCCAGTCGGACTCATAAAATTCAGCTCTGCTATCATCCATTCTCACAATCATTTTTCCATTTGCAGGAGAGGTTATGCCAACTTCAGTTTTTTCACCATTGCGTGCATTGAAATTCCTGCTAAAATTTGCCAGAAGGAAAATAAAGCTGATCAGGCCAATCACCCAGAGCCCGCCGAAAACATAACCTAGGTAATTACTTCCGCGGCGTACGCCGATGATACGACGGATCAGCCAGGTTAAGATGCCGATAACAGGCAGGAGCAGAAACAGAATAAGCACGCCCCAAACCAAAATATTCTGCCAGAAACCATGGATAAAATAATTCTTCAACGGGAGCACTCCTGCACCAGTAAATGTCAGGCCGATAAGAGCCATAACCAAGGCAAATGTGATGATCACGGAGATGAATAAAAAGAATGCTTTAAAAAGTACCCCGATGGCATGCCCGATTCCCTGGCGGGGGATATTCGCATTAGAAAAATCTTTCTTAATACTTCCAGACCTGTTTTTCATTTCATTACCAAACTGTTCGGCCTTTTGTTTTATTTCTCCTCCTACTACGGTTGCTTTTTGTTTAAATCCTTCAAGGTCGCTCTTAATGGTATTCTTGATGGACTCGAGATCAATTTTTTCTCCCCGCATTTCCAGTTTTTCCGAAGCGCTTCTGGCCTCAGGTAAAACGATCCAGAGTATGATATAAATGGTGGTTAAGCCGCCACCAAAACCATTTGCAATGAAGGAAAAGGTATTATCAAAATCGAACCAGGCGTGACGAAAAATGGATCTGAGGAGTCCAAGAATCAGCGGAAGACAAAATATGATACGGGGAATCCATATATCTATATTGAAATAGGCAGCGAGTCCGCTGGCGACCCCACCAATTACCCGGTGGTCAGAATCGCGGAAAAGTCTCTTCCGGATATTTGTAACCATGGATTTTGGTGGAAGTACAATCCATAAGACGAGATAAACCAGTATACCTGTTCCGAAACCGAGTGTAAGCAGGGCGAAAAGTATTCGTACAACAGAAGAATCTATTTTAAGATAGGCTGCGATACCACCGCAAACGCCACCGAGCATCTTATCGTTCTCGGAACGATATAAACGGCGTGGTTCTTCTGTTGCCGTTTCTTCTGCAAAGGAGGAGGAGGAAGTTTTGCTGTTCCCGTTTACTTTGTTGTCGTCATCCTGGTCAAAATCTTCCGGACGACCCATGCTCGTGATAATTTCTTCCACGTCTGCATCCGTAATACAGGTTGCACCTTTTTTCAGTCGGTCAGAAAAAAGTTCTGCAAAGCGATTTTCAATGTCATTTACGATCTCGTCGCCACCTTCTTCGCCTGCAAAATGTTTTTTCAGACTCTCAACGTATTTACGCAATATATCATAAGCTGTTTCTTCAATCGGGATAACCCGGCTGTGAAAGTTTATGTTGATGATCTTTTTCATTGTTTGCTAATTTGGAGATTGTTTAGGTTGATTATGGATTCTCTGTTCTTATTTCCGTTTTATTTGCCAGGGCGTCCACTGCGTTGGCGAGTTCTTTCCAGGTCGTTTCCAGTTCCCGGTAAAACGCCAGTCCCTTTTCAGTAAGGGAAAAATATTTACGCGGGGGTCCGGAATTACTTTCCACCCAGCGATAGGTAAGCATTTCTGCATTTTTCAATCTGGTGAGTAAAGGGTAAAGGGTTCCTTCCAGAATGTTCAGATTGGCTGATCTCATTTCTTCAACGATATCAGAAGGATAAGCCTCTCCACGCCGGATAATGGAAAGAATACAGAATTCCAGTATGCCCTTTCGCATCTGACTCTGTGTATTTTCTATGTTCATGGTCTTGCGTTTTTAATGTTTGTTTCCCGCTTCTCAACACAAATATAAGGAGGAATTTAGTACTATGCAAAACAAAGTACCATAGAAAGGTCAATACTTTTTATACTAGCCGAGACTGTAAATCATATGTGGTTGAATATGATTCATTTATAAGCAGACAAGGATTGTTTATACAAAGAAAAAAAATGTAAAGCGGTTATTTTTAGTGATGGACGGAGTCAATCTAAAAAAGCATGACCTAATGCTTAACCTTCGATCAACCTTCGGCCATCTACCTTTAAAATGGGCCTTTGAACGAAGGTTGATCGAAGCTTGAACGGATATATTATAGTGCATGAGGCATCTCCTTCATGCCTCACGTATCAAGCCTCCCGCTTCAGGCTTAAAATTCTGCGTTTTTGGGTGTGCGGGGAAAAGGAATTACGTCGCGTATATTGGTCATACCGGTTACAAACTGAACCATTCGTTCAAATCCCAATCCAAAGCCAGCATGGGGAACGGTTCCAAAACGGCGGGAGTCGAGGTACCACCACATTTGCTCCGCAGGAATATGCATTTCCTGCATCCGGGCTTCCAGCATATTCAGCCTTTCTTCTCTTTGTGAACCGCCCACAATTTCACCGATACCAGGCGCCAGAATATCCATGGCAGCCACGGTTTTGCCATCATCGTTCTGACGCATGTAAAAGGCCTTGATCTCTTTCGGATAATCCAAAACGATCACCGGTTTTTTAAAATGCTTCTCCACGAGATAGCGTTCATGCTCACTTTGCATGTCTGCTCCCCAGAAGAGTTCATATTTGAATTTTTTCTTTTTATAAGCAGATGACTGAAGCAGGATATCGATCGCCTGGGTGTATGTTATCCGCTCGAAATCCTGGCTGGCCACGGATTCCAGCTTCTCTATCAGTCCGGATTCACTACGTTCAATTTGCGGTTTTTGTTTTTCTTCTTCTGCCAGCCGCTGATCGAGGAACTCCAGATCGGCGCGATTATTTTTCAGGACATAACTGATCAGGTATCGCACAAATGCTTCTGCCAGATTCGCGTTATCTTCCAGATCGTTAAATGCTACTTCCGGTTCAATCATCCAGAATTCAGCTAAATGACGTGTTGTATTGGAATTTTCAGCCCGGAACGTGGGTCCGAACGTATAAATTTCTGAAAACCCCATGGCAGCCAGTTCACCTTCCAGCTGTCCGCTTACCGTAAGATTTGTGGCTCTTCCGAAAAAATCATCTTTGAAATTCACGGCTCCTTTTTCATCCCGGGGAGTCCCATCAAAGGGTAAGGTGGTTACTTTGAACATTTCGCCTGCGCCTTCTGCATCGGAAGCCGTGATGATTGGCGTATGGAGATAAACAAACCCGCGTTCATTAAAAAACTGGTGTACGGCAAAGGCCAGGGCATGCCGGATGCGAAATACAGATCCAAAGGTATTTGTCCTGAATCTCAGGTGGGCAATCTCACGAAGGAATTCGAGACTGTGCTTTTTTGGCTGCAGCGGGAATTTTTCGGGGTCACTTAAGCCTAAAATCTCAACGCGGCTGGCTTTCAACTCGACTTTCTGGCCTTTTCCGGGGGATGCCAGTAATTGTCCTACAGCCCGTATCGATGCCCCGGTCGTGATCTTCCGCAGCAGGTTTTCATCAAACATGCCCAATTCGAGCACAACCTGCAGGTTTTCGTTAGAAGATCCGTCATTTAAGGCGATAAACTGGTTATTACGCAGGGTTCTGACCCATCCCATAACCGTTATTTCCGCTGACCCTGCCGACATGCCGAGGACGTCACTAATTTTGATTCGCTTGTTAAACATTGGTATTTAAGCTTGCAGGTGATTTAAGACGGCAAAGATAATCCTTGAAATATTTTTTTAGATTTTCCGTTTTTATATTATCATTGCACCGGAATCAGGCTGATTCGTTTCTTATCCTTTGCTCGCAACTGTCAGTTTTAGTAATTCCGCTCGTCTTTAATCAAAATACATTCACAAATTCTTTTTCTACAGGTCAGTTCTAACTGCCGTAATTCTCAAGCTTTATTATGTACGACATACTTCAACTAAACGACATGCTCGTTCCCGAACTGCTCGATATTGCTGAGCAGCTAAAAATCCCCAATTCAAAAAAACTCGATAAACAGGAACTCGTTTATAAAATATTAGATAAACAGGCGCTCACGCCCAGTGAAAAAACGGATGGCGCAGATACAGGCTCCAAACGGAAACGCATTGTAAAAACCACAACAGCTAATTCCAGTGAAGAAGCTTTTGTAGAAAGTGGTGACCCGGCACCCAGACTTAAAAAACCCGAACCAAAAAAAGATCTTAAAAAGAAGGAAGAAAAACCTATAGTTAAAAAACTTCGTAAGAAAGAAGACGAAGTAGAAAATGAAATAGCAGCCCCGTCAGAATTTAATAAACCACAATCTCATCCGCATCCAAGGCCTGAACCTGCGAATCAGCGCCATACTGAAGAGTCGGATGAATCGGAAGGTTCTGACGAGAACGACAGCAATAGCCAGAACGATAACCAGGAAAACGGAAACGAAGAAAATGGATCGGCGCCTGAGCAGAACCGCCAGGGAAATGGTGATCAGCAACAAAAGGTTTATCCGCAACGCCGCAATGAGAATTTCAATATTGAGTTCGATGGTGTAATCCAGGCAGAAGGTGTTTTGGAGATGATGCCCGATGGATATGGATTCCTCCGCAGCAGCGATTATAATTACCTCTCTTCTCCTGATGATGTATATGTTTCTCCGTCGCAGATAAAATTGTTCGGATTGAAAACCGGGGATACGGTATATGGTTCTGTTCGTCCGCCGAAGGAAGGTGAAAAATATTTTGCCCTGTTGAAGGTTGAAACGATCAATAATAAATCTCCGGAAGAAGTAAGGGACCGTGTGCCTTTCGACTATTTGACGCCCCTTTTCCCTTTTGAAAAGCTGAACCTTTTTGTGAGCCCTTCTGATTTTTCGACCCGTATTATCGACCTTTTTACCCCCATAGGTAAGGGACAGCGCGGACTGATCGTATCACAACCCAAAACGGGGAAGACGATGTTGCTCAAAGCCGTTGCCAATGCCATTGCCATCAATCACCCTGAATGTTATTTGATGATTGTGCTGGTGGATGAACGCCCGGAAGAAGTAACCGATATGGAACGTTCCGTTCGTGCAGAAGTCATTGCTTCGACTTTTGATGAACCTGCTGAAAAACATGTTAAGGTGTCTACCGTGGCTTTGCAAAAAGCCAAGCGTCTTGTAGAGTGTGGCCATGATGTGGTGATCCTGCTGGATTCCATCACCCGATTGGCCCGTGCACACAATACCGTTGCCCCGGCATCCGGTAAAGTGTTGAGTGGTGGTGTGGAAGCCAATGCGATGCAGAAACCCAAACAGTTTTTTGGTGCCGCCCGTAAAATAGAAAACGGAGGCTCACTTACTATTCTGGCCACGGCCCTGATTGACACCGGATCCAAAATGGACGAAGTAATTTTTGAAGAATTCAAGGGAACGGGTAATATGGAATTGCAGCTGGACAGGCGCCTCGCCAACCGTCGTATTTTCCCTGCCATCGACCTGGTTGCCTCTTCAACCCGCCGTGACGACCTTTTACTTGAAAGGGAAATCCTGCAACGTATGAACCTGCTCCGCGTTTATCTCAATGATATGAATACCGAGGAAGCCATGAATGAATTGCTGAAACGTATGCGCGGCACCAAGAGCAATGAGGAATTTCTCGCGAGTATGAATAGCTAACATTAGTTATTAATTATTAGTTATTAGTTATTACCAATGAGAACTACCGCTAATAACTAATAACCAATAACTAGAATATCAGGTGCTCCCGGTGTTTAATTTTCGTGTGAGTCAATTCAGTTACTAACTGTACGCCGGTTATGGATTTGATGGAGTCCACCATCTCAATCATCAATTCATCAGATACCGCGTCTCCTTTCAGCAGCCAGAAAAAATCCAGGTGTCTGAATTCCGGTAATAAAAATTCTCCGTCAAACTGGTTATTATAGAGGTAATGAGTCAGCGTTTTATGTGGCTCCGGGCATTCATAAACCGTAAAATAATACTGTCGCTTTTTTCGGATCATCGGTATTTCTATCTGGTTGGTGATCCGGAAGTCCAGCCGCATCTGGCGGTTCAGCTGCCAGCAAAAGCGATATCCTTTTAAAGGCGCCACGATTCCCAATAACCTGGAGCAATCAAAAAAATCTCCTTCCATATTGTCCATGTCCAGCTTCAACGACTTCATAGAATTATTTAAATTGGACTGCTGCTTTCATTTCTTCGTTTCCTCTTAAAAATACTACCGTCGTTTGATCTCCCCTGTTAAATTTAGAAAGGGCATCCATATAGGTTTGCAGTGAAATCACAGAATAATCTCCCAGCCTGGTAATGACATCCCCGGTTTTTAAACCTGCTTTTTCAGCGGGCCGGCCCTCACTGATTGCATCAATACGAAGCCCGCTTCCCGGAAAACTGTAATCCGGCATGATACCTAACGTGACATTAAATGCCGGTGTCATACCAAATTGTTTGTCGCGCGTTTTAGTGAACACCGGTTTATTCAAACCATCCATCTTTTGAGCAATCGCAAAAATCATTTTGATCACCTGCAGTTCACCCGGATAATTTATTTTATCTGCCTGGTCCGTCGGTTTGTGGTAATCGGGATGAATACCGGTAAAGAAAAACAAAACAGGGATATTTTTAAGATAGAAGGAAGTATGATCGCTGGGACCCGTACCACTCGAGTCAGCATTCAGTACGAATATTTTTTTATTCATCGTACTGCTGATCAGATCTCCCCATTGCGGTGAAGTGCCATAACCCCCGATCGTAAGGATGTGCGTACTGTCGTTCAGCCGGCCAACCATATCCAGGTTCATCATGTAACTGATTTTTGGCAAGGACACCGCAGGGTGTTCAGTGAAATATTTTGAACCAACCAATCCGGATTCTTCTCCCGAAAAAGCAATAAATAAATAATTTGTTTTCAGTGCTTTTGCTTTTTTCAGCAATCTTGCGAGTTCCATCATGGCCGCAACACCACTGGCATTATCATCCGCACCGGGATGAATCATCTTTTCTGTTCCACGATATAAGGAGTTTCCGTCTTCTCCAAAACCAAGATGATCATAATGTGCGCCGATGATAACTGTATAGGGGGCTCCGGCGTCCAGGAAACCAATTACATTATGACCCCATCTTTTTTTCTCCTCCATTACGACGTCGATTTCCACATCAAGCGACTGGGAAATATCTTTCAGGTATTTTCTTCTGCCTGCTTTGGTTACATACAGTGCGGGGATTTTTTCAGGCCGGATACCTTCTGCCGGATCAAATACAATTCCATCATCCGTTTTTGAACTGTTATAAAAAATTACCGCGCTCGCGCCTTTTGACGCAAACCCTTTTGTCTTCTCCCGAAGAAATTTGTTCATGTCAAAGTGCGGATTACCCTGCGCCGACTCAATCGTTTCTTTCAGATCATAAAACCAGGGAGAACCGCTTTCCTGTAATGCAACGGCGGGTGAACCTTCCACTTTCCCTGTAGCGCTGAATGGTAAAGGGATAAATTCCGAATTCAGAAGGAGCGACGAGTTATTAATCTGGAAAACGGTGTGGCTGATGTCTCTTCCGTCATAAATTTCGAAGCGCTGAAGCCAGGTTCCACTATCGCCCAGCGGTTTGAGTCCCGTCTTTGCAAATCCGGCAATGATATAATCCGATGCCAGTGATTCTCCGGGTGTGCCCGACCTTCTGCCCTCCAGTTTATCATTGGATAAATAACTGATATCAGACTGTAGTTCTGTAATGATTTCTTTATCTGCTTTGCGAAGCTTCTGGGAAATGCCGAATGGAATGAAAGCCTGAAAAAAAATCAACAATAATAAAATGCTTCGTGTCATGAAGATCGGTTTACGAACCACCGGGTACAAAGATATATCGACAAAATCCAGTCCAAACTGCTTATGAAATTAAGTTACTTTACAATACATACCCAGCGTACATGAAAATTGTTTTTACGTTTTGCTTTCTGATTTTTACGATGCGGTCTTTCCCACACATTGTTTATACCGGAACGGGCAGCGGATCTGTCATTCAAAATGATATGAAGGGCTTGCAGCCGGGAGATACGCTCGCCGTCCGGGCCGGACATTACGAAAAAGGTGGATCCTTTTCCAATCTAACCGGCGTTACTGTTATCAATTATCATGGTACCGTTTATTTTGGAAATACGGTTACTCTGGGAAATCTCAAAAAAGTTTCCATTTCAGGATCGGGATGTAGAGAAGATAAATATGGAATTTGTTTCATCAATATGAAAACTGATGCATTCCTGCTTGAAGCGCCCTGCAGTTTTCTTTCTGTCTCATATTGCGAATACCGCAACCTGGACGGGATTGCTTTCAATGCCAGCCGCTTTTTTACAACTTATACGGGTGAGGTTTCTACACTTGCCCTCTACAAAACCTCTTTTAGTTATCAGAAACTGGTGCATTCAGGCCCGTTCTTTGTCGGAAGCTGGGCTGCCAATAATCAATTCCAGAACGTGATAGACAGTATTGCCTTTCTGAATTTTATCGTGGATTCAACCAGCAGCGATGGAAACCAGGTACTCGCTCACTCCATGTACCGCATGTTTGCCAGTCACTGGAAGATAACCGGTCCCTGCCCGAATGGAAATCATGATGTCGGTATTTTTCAGACATCCGGAAACGGCACGGTTTGCAATGTGTACAGAAAAGATGGATGGGGGTATCTCTGGCGTGCCTGGAATCTCGGTCTTAATGGCCGTGCTGAAAGCTATTTATACAATTGTATCGACCTAAACACAGATAATTACGGTACCATCGACACGCGTATCGATCCAGCTGATACGACAACCGGCAACAAAGTGCCTTTTTGCAGGGGCGGAAATATGCATGTGCTGAATAACACCATCGGTAACAAGCGAACGCCTAATTATGTTTCCCAGCTTGTTATAGCCGGGAATTTTTGTTCCTCCAGCGGTTATCGGCTGGAGGTGAGAAATAATCTCTGTTTCAATACTATTGCAGTCGGCGCCGATCCCATCATCAAGCAAAATACCAGCGATGCTCTCCGGGATACCAGCAATAATCTCTATTCAGCCAATCCAATACGCGCAGGGATCCTGCTGGACACTGTTTTATGCTACTTAAATCCCTCAGGGACGGCGATCGGAGGTGCTATTGGTTATTCCTTCATATCCGCTGATATTGACGGCGTACCCCGCCCCCAGGGGAAATTATCGGATATTGGTGCCCGGGAGCTCAATCCAAATTCTGTCAAAAAACCAGTGCCTCCGGTTTCCCGTTCCAGGGCAAAATCTGACTGATTCCCGTGCCCTTGGCCGTTCCGGTGGGCAGAATCATCCTGGTAAACTGGAAAAGACCTTTCAAATCTTTCAAGTCATAAAATTTTTCCTTTACTTTTGCAGATTAGCCTTTTCCGAACCGAATTATCCGGTAGAGGCACGTAGAAAATTGAAAAGTTGAATGGCCCTACCGCACCTTATTAAATACGTTTACACTAACGGAACCGATGAAGTCATCCGTCGGGGGAAAAAAATCCATGCGATAGGATATGTTGAACTCATTGAATACGATGAACTTTTCGAAACCGTAACTTTTCGCATAAAGGATGACAGTTATTCCACCTACTATAAGGTTTTTGTTCAAAAATTCCGCGATGCGAAAGCCCTTTCTGTACGGTGCAGCTGCCCGTATAACCTGGGCGATATTTGCCGTCATGAAGCTGCTGCACTGATCCAGTTACAGGAATTGCTTGACAGGAACATGCTGAAGGCCGAAGAGATACAGTATGATCAGTCGCACACTGTGGTTAAGATGAAGTCGATTGATTTGAAAACCCTCCGACTGCTTTGCTCCCGCGAAGTATATGAAGAAGCGGGAAAATATTTACAGTCCAAAAAAGCGAACATACAGCTGGCGGCAGATGAAACTGTAAAAGCGAGCGTCGAAATCGAAGGTGTAAAATACCCGGTATTGATCCGGAAAAATGAAGAAAGGAATTTTGACACCAGTTCCACTTACCCCGATACAGAACACCCGCTTTGTCTTCCTAAAGTGATTTTATTTCTTCAATTATTCCAGGCGCAGGGGTCTTATTATTTCGACAGCATCCGGAACTGGGATAAGGAAAAAAATAAACTTCTGGAAGCCTATGGCTACACACTTTCCGACGACCTGAGCGGAAAATTTGAATTCTCTTATAAAGACGGTAAACCTTTTCTCCGGGTACTGGATACATCTATCAAGCGCGTGAATCCGGCTGCCCTATCAAGGCCCAAACAGGAAATTGAAAGTGAAGTGGTGGAAGAAGTACTGGAACCTGAACTAAAAAACGGATCGGTGCAACGGCTTGGCGTGGTATTTAATTTTAACCACGATTCATATCCGGGTTTCCTCCTTGACGCGATTAGTGGTGAAAGCAATGAGCAACAAACAGCTTATGTAGGCAAGGTTGAAAAACTGGAGTTGGCAAAGTTTGTAAATACGGAAAAGTTAAATGAGACTGACCGTCAACTCGTTTTCTCCCTGCGCAAAACCCAGGAACAGGAAGTAAATAAATATCTTAACCGGAACTCGCCTTTCAGCGGGATGTGGGAAAATATCATTCACACGGAAGGCGAAGAACTGCCCGATGATACCAAGGCGTTGATCATAGAATATTTACATCCCCGTTACCGAAAATTATTTAGCGAACTCAGTGAAAATCCTTTCATTTTTTTCCTGAACGGTCATAAACCGTTCAAAACATCCAATCTTCAGTCGGTGAATCTTTCGCCGGATCCTGTGAGTCCTTCATTTAAAGTTTCTTCCAATAAAAACAATATTGAGATCAAGGCTTATACCCGCATCACGGGGCAGGCTATAGAACTGACACAGAATAAATGCAATAGCGAGGTCATTTTATTTTTGAATAACTGCCTTTATCTATGGAACAAGCCGGAAGATATTGCCGTGATTTCAAAATTTACCGATGGCCGGATGACCATTCCCAGGGCTGACTGGGCCGCACAGCTGCGCAGTTTTGTAATTCCGCTGCAGAAAGAATATCATGTTGAATTCGAAAATGACCTGATCCGCGAAGTCAAGAGCGGGGATCCGGAAAGAAAAATCCTTCTGCAGGAAAAAGGCGATTACTTATTGTTCCAGCCTGTATTTTCATACAAGGGGTTCGAAACTACTTCCATTGGAAAGGACCAGCTCGTGGTGCCGGATGGAGATAAAGTTTTACTCATCCAGCGCAACAAGGAAAAGGAAGCAGCCTTCATAACCCAACTGCAATCCCTCCACTCCCAGTTCATTCAGCCCCAGGGCTCGTCAGGACTGGCTTTGCGCGGGAATGATGTGTTGAAGAATAACTGGTTTTTTCTTTTTATGGATGCCATGCAGGAGATGAAAGTGACTGTGCAGGGTTTTGAGGCGCTTAAAAACTTCCGGTTTAATACGTCCCGTCCGCAAACTAAAATTCACATCAGCAGCAGCACCGACTGGTTCGATGCACGCGTGGATATAATTTTTGGTGATCAGAAAGTGACGATTGCAGATGTTAAAAAGGCCCTGGCGAACAAACAACAGTTTGTTCCGCTGAACGACGGTACGCTGGGCGTATTACCTGACGAATGGGTAAAAAGATATGCACTGCTCTTCCGTGTGGGAGAAGGGAAAAGTAATGAGCTCCGTTTATCGCGTTATCACCTCAGCGTAATTGATGAGTTGTATGAAAACCGGAACGAAGAAGAACTGATCATTCATCTTGAAAAAAAATATGAACAGCTAAAGGAATTTAAAAAAATCAAGGAGATTGATCCCCCCGTTCATCTAGCACAAATACTTCGTCCTTATCAGGTGCATGGATTTCATTGGCTTAATTATCTGCATGAGGTAAACTGGGGAGGTATACTGGCCGACGACATGGGTTTGGGTAAAACGATCCAGGCGCTTTCTTTCCTTCATCATTACAGACAGCATTATGGACACTTGCGTGCCCTGGTTGTTTGTCCCACTACCCTGATTTTTAACTGGGAAAATGAAATTAAAAAATTTGCACCGGGATTAACCTACCGGATACATCATGGCGGCGAACGTTTAAGAAATAAAGAGGCCCTGAATGATTTTGAAATCATCATTACTACCTATGGTACACTGCGCAGTGATATTAAGCTGCTCATGGATATGCCCCTGGATTATGTTGTGCTGGATGAATCGCAGGCAATTAAAAATCCGGCCAGTAAAGTAACCAAAGCGGCCTGCCTGCTTCGTGCCAAACATCGGTTATGCATGAGCGGTACCCCGCTTCAGAACAATACTTTTGACATTTTCGCGCAGATGAATTTTCTTAATCCCGGAATGCTGGGTAGTATTGAATTCTTCAGGCAGGAATTTGCGATTCCGATTGATAAATTCGGTGAGCCCGACCGGAAAGACCATTTGAGAAAATTATTATTCCCATTCATTCTTCGCCGTACTAAGGAGCAGGTTGCAAAAGATCTGCCGGACAAAACAGAAACCATCCTGTTTTGTGAAATGGAAGAGGAACAGCGAAAAGTATATGATGCATACAGAAATGATTACCGGGATAAAATTCTCGGCACTATTGAATCCCAGGGGATACAAAAATCGCAACTTACCATTTTACAGGGCCTGATGAAACTCCGGCAAATCTGTGATTCCCCGGCAATCCTGAATGAAACAGACAAGTACCCCAACCATTCCATCAAACTGGATGAACTGGCGCGGGAAATTTCAGAAAACATAGGTAACCACAAAGCTCTGATATTTTCCCAATTTCTCGGTATGCTCGCCCTGATCAAAGAAAAGCTTATCGAGCTTGAAATTCCATTTGCATATTTTGACGGCAGTACCACGGCAACTGACCGCGAAAAAGCCATCCGGGAATTCCAGGACAATGACAGTTGCCGCGTTTTCCTGATCTCACTCAAGGCAGGGGGGGTAGGGCTCAACCTCACGGCGGCAGACTATGTCTATATCGTTGACCCATGGTGGAACCCTGCCGTAGAGCAACAAGCCATTGACCGTACACACCGTATCGGGCAAACGAAAAACATCTTTGCCTACCGCATGATCTGTAAGGACAGCATTGAGGACAAAATCCTTCAGTTGCAGGACCGGAAGCGCCTGCTGGCAAAGGATCTGATAGCGGACGATGATGGATTCGTGAAGAGCCTTTCCCGCGAGGATGTGGAATACCTGTTTAGTTAGGCTTAAAGATTGAGGCCCTACTATTCTGACTAATTCCGGTTGTAACACTCAAAATTTCCCCCGTTCAACCCTCTTCGAAAAACCGTATTTTCCCTATTGCATCTCGATTTTTTTTGTTTTATTTTAGATCTCAAATCCAATGCTATGAGAAGCACATTAATAACTCTTGCTTTGCTGCTGAATGCTACCTGGCTTTTTTCCCAGGAGGATGTTTTTTCCAACAAGACAAACGTGGCACTCGAAAAAGTGATTCGCGATTATCCCAACCGCTTTCATAATATCCGCGGTGATATGATTTCCCAACACGCACAGGTCGTGGAATACAAGTCAACCATTTCAGTTCCCGGTGCCAGTTACTGTAGTATCTGGAAATATATTGTCTCCAACAACGAAGTATATGACTGGAGTTGTACCACGTTCAATTCACCGAACTTCATGCAGGCCCGCGCAAAGTTTAAAGAAATCTATGACCAGATAGAAAACACCATTATCAAAGTAGACGGACAAAAGCCTTTTATTATTAATGCACAATACCTCACACCAACTGAATTCCATAATATGAATTCTATCAGTTTCGAATTGCTCCCCGCAGTAAATGAAATGAAGAATCTGAAAATCGATCTGTCTCTCGAAAAAGAATCGAATATCTGGAAGGT
>Ga0209863_10000318_pt1 | contig 26857 bp, 23 predicted proteins | sample OrgsoiDNA2013046_FD_185796 | JGI IMG/M metagenome (GOLD analysis project Ga0209863, IMG submission 185796) | Permafrost soil microbial communities from the Arctic, to analyse light accelerated degradation of dissolved organic matter (DOM) -... | ecosystem: Environmental > Terrestrial > Soil >...
ACATTGAAAAAGATCAGAGCCGGGGAACGAACTATCATAAGGTGATGGAATATATCAGTACCGGTAAGGTCATCGTATCCAACAATATCACCACCTATAAGGATCAACCCGTCCTCGTTCGGATGCCCCCGGAAAGAGCATCTAACAGATTATTACCTGCCATTTTTAGGGATACAGTGGCTCACCTGGATAAGTGGAATAATCCGGATTATGCCGAACAAAGAATATTATTTGCACAACAAAATTCTTACGAAAGACAGTTGCATGAAATTAACCGGTTGATAAGCGGAACGAATAAATGAATCAACCACTCGTCAGACACACGTATATCTGGCTTGATCTCATTCGGGCGCTGGCTGCACTGGCAGTTTTTATGCAGCATCTGAGAACCCTGCTATTCAAAAATTATTGGAAGGGCACAACAAGCATATTTAAAAAGATTTTTTATTTTATAACGGGATTTAGTCATGAAGCGGTCATCGTTTTTTTTGTATTAAGTGGATTTTTTATAACAGGAGCCATCGCCAGGGCATGGGAAAAAGGAAAATTTTCCTTTTTGAATTATGGTATAGACAGGCTGATCAGGCTGTGGATTGTGCTGATACCCGGACTGATTTTAACCCTTATTGTGGACCGGATGGGCCTTTATTGGTTTGGAACGAATCCGGCTTATACAGGGGCCATTCTATATACTGGGCATATCGATGTGGCATCCAATCTGAGTGCGGCAAGTTTTTTTGGTAATATATTTTTCCTGCAGGGCATTCTGGTAAACACTTTTGGGTCGAATAGTCCGTTGTGGAGCCTGAGCAATGAATTCTGGTACTATGTTTTATTTCCTGTGTTATTCTTCATTTTCTATTATAAAAAAACAGGAACCCGGATTTTATTATTGATCCTGGCTTTGGGCATTTTTGTCTTTATTGGGAAGGACATGCTTATGTATTTTTTGATATGGCTGCTCGGATCGGTCTTATTCTTTGTAAAAAAGATCTTTGAAACGCCTGCAGTTTGGGTAAAAAATGCTCTTTTCATAGGGGGTTCATTAGCCCTTGCTTTATATTTTTATAAATTAAGAACAGGTGGTGGACTGGATTGGGAAAAGGATCTTATGTCCGGAGTCATTACCGCTGTTTTATGTTATGCCGGACTATTTGCAACTATCCATAATAAAATGATCAGTAAGATCATTTCTTTTTTTTCCGGTATCTCGTATTCATTATATATTATCCATCTTCCCCTTTGTATTTTTATAACTTCCCTGGTGGTCGGATCTCAAAAAGACTGGGGATTAAAATATCTTCTTTTATATTTCTTAATTGCTGTAATTATTTTGGGAGTGACAGTGATTTTCTGGTACTGCTTTGAATCCAGATATATTCAGGTGAGAACGTATTTTAAAAAGAAATTTTTTAGCGGGGCACCGGCGATCAATATGAATTAGTCAGTGAAAAGATTTAATCCCGATTTAAGCAGGGGGATCCGGTTTGTAAATATGAAAATTAATATCCCGGAATGAAAACCAGCAGAATTCCTGCGATTGACGGGTTAAGAACATTTGCTGTATTAGGCGTTTTATGGTCACATATCTGGGGGTTTTTTAACAATATTCCATGGAAAGTGGGTGTCGATTTAAACCGGATCATTTCCTTTGGAAGAAATGGCGTGGACCTGTTTTTTGTAATCAGCGGATTTTGCATGTATCTCATGTATGGATCCAGGATAGCCAGGTTTAGCGGACATAACTTTTTTGATTTTTTAAAAAGAAGATGGTTCAGGATAGCGCCGGCCTTTTATGCTTTGGTAATTATAGAATCAATCAGATTGTTGGTGAGCGACGGAGTCTTTCCGTTTCAGAATTTTTTTTACCATTTGTTTTTTATAAATATTTTTCTGCCAAAGAATTTGTTTTCACCCATCTACTGGTCACTGGCAACGGAATTTCATTTTTATCTGATTTTTCCATTTTTGTTTTTATTTTTAAAAGGCCGGCAGGAACTCTTAAAGCGTGTATTGACCCTGATACTCATTTGTATTGTGTTCAGATTCCTGCTTTTCTACTTTCACAGGGCTGATATAGCTGCAAACGAAACAATCAGCGGGTTTGAGATCTGGTACCGGTTTGCTGAATTTGGATTTGGAATAATTGCGGCCGTATTATTCGTTCAAAACAGGAATTTGCCTGGTTGGATTTCAGGCGCCAGGGGATTTTTAGCCGGACTTTTTATCGCATATATTGGCAGAATATGTATGCTAAGTGAATTTCTCAGCTATTTTGGGAAATGGGCATTTGTAGTCCGGACGTTTAGTGAACCTGTTATGACCTTCGGCTTTGCTTTGTTATTACTAAGTGTAATTTCATCTCCGAATATATTTAGCAGGATATTGTCGTGGAGACCGTTTTTATTTTTGGGTAAAATCTCATATAGCATGTATCTCTGGCATTATCTTCTGGCACAATTCATTGCTGCATTCCTTATTAATCGGTTGGGTATTTCTTTATTCAGCATGAACCTTTGCATATTAATAAGCTTGGCAGTTCTGATACCGGTTTCCTGGGTTTCGTTTAAAATATTTGAAGAGCCCTATTTTAAGAAAAACAAGAAGGCGAAGGAAATGGCTTACGTGGAAGTTTTTTAACTTCAGCCCTTGCTATTCAATCAGCATTCAATTTTATGAACATATGAAAGTTTTAATATTAGCAGGAGGTTTTGGCACCAGGCTCAGCGAAGAGACCGATATTCGCCCAAAGCCCATGGCCGATATTGGTGGCAGGCCAATTATCTGGCATATTATGAAGGGTTATTCGAATTATGGGTTCAACGAATTCGTGGTGTTGCTGGGATACAAGGGATATTATATAAAGGAATATTTTGGCAATTATTTTTTACATCAAAGTGATGTTACGATTGATCTGAGCACAAATGGCATGGAAGTGCACAATAATACTTCCGAACCCTGGAAAGTGACCCTGCTGGAAACGGGTCAGGATACGATGACCGGCGGACGAATAAAACGGGCGAAGGATTTTATTGGTAATGAGACCTTTCTTCTTACGTATGGAGACGGAGTTTCTGATGTGGATCTTTCTGAATTGATCAGCTTTCATAAAAAACATGGAAAACTGATCACCATGACGGCAGTTCAACCGGAAGGCAGGTTCGGCGCCCTGGAGACGGATGGTAACCGGGTAGAGTCCTTCCTTGAAAAACCGAAGGGGGACGGCAGTTGGATCAACGGCGGTTTTTTTGTTTGCCAGCCGGAAGTGCTCAATTATATAAAGGATGACAATACCGTTTTTGAACAGGAACCCCTTCAGCAACTGGCAAAAGACGGACAATTATTTAATTACCGGCACCAGGGTTTCTGGAAATGTATGGATACGTTACGAGATAAAAAAGTGCTGAATGAAATGTGGGCCGATGGGCAGGCTAAATGGAAAACCTGGCGATGATGAATTTACGGAAACTGTTATTTTTCAAATTTAATTCTTCCCTGATCAGGAGTATACTTTCCTTACGGTTCAGGGAAGATCATTTTTACAAGATTCCCTTTGGGATGATCAGCGGATCAAAATTGTATTACCGGAAGGATATCAATTTTCATGCGATGATGGGCGTCTGGGAAAAAGAATCTCTGCGCGTATTGAAAAAGATCTTTTATCGCTTTGGATTAAACCAGCCAAATAAAGTGATCGCTGACGTGGGAGGGAATATCGGATACTATTCCATTTTCTTTTCGAAATACCTCGACCCTTCTGCAAAAATATTTTCATTCGAGCCGTCCATGGAAATCCTGCCGGTGCTGAGAAAGAACCTGATGATCAATAATATTACGAATGTTAAAGTGCTGGACCTGGCCTGTGCAGACCATACCGGGAGAGATGAATTTTTTATAGCTGAACATCATCATGAATCTTCTTTACTGAAAGAATGGTCCAACAATGCGGTCACGGGAACGAAAACGGTTGTGGCGACCATCACGCTGGACGATTTCTTTGAACGGTTTAACCAGAGCCGGTTTCCTGATCTGATAAAAATGGATATTGAAGGGGGAGGCATTTATGCTTTGAAGGGATGCACCAAGTGTATTACCCAGAACCGTCCTTTTATTCTGATCGAATCACATAACCGGGGCGAGGACGTTGCCGTAAGTCACGTGTTGCAGCAATTTAATTATGAAGCGTTCCGGGTAACGAACGACAAGTGGATTATCCATAAGGATAAGGATTATACGGATCCCGATGGGGTATGGGGTACCATGTTACTCATGCCGGCTGAACGCAAAGCGGATTTTATTAATTAATGGATATGTTCAACAACATTTTTAAAAATAAAAAAGTAATTGTAACCGGAAATACCGGTTTCAAAGGATCCTGGCTCAGCTTATGGCTATATAGCCTGGGGGCAAATGTAGTTGGCATTTCAAAGGACATCCCTTCGAGTCCGTCTTTGTTCGAAGAACTGGAACTGGCCAAAAAAACGGAGCATCATTTTGAGAATATCTGCGATGCGCCGAAGATGAAAGAAATATTTACAAGTGTGCAACCGGATTTTGTTTTTCACCTGGCTGCCCAGCCCATCGTTTCTATTTCCTACGAGGATCCCCTGGATACCTTTCAAACCAATACCATCGGTACGGCCAATATTCTGGAAGCGTTGAGATCGGTTACCAATCCATGTTACGCGGTAATCATCACCAGTGATAAGTGTTACGACAACGTGGAATGGATCTGGGGATACCGGGAGCAGGATGCACTGGGCGGCAAGGATCCGTACAGCGCTTCCAAGGGCGCGGCGGAACTCGTGATCAAAACTTATTTTCATTCTTATTTTAATAAACCGGAATCCAAAGTCAGGCTGGCCACCGTGCGGGCGGGCAATGTAATCGGGGGCGGGGACTGGGCGCTTAACCGGATCGTGCCGGACTGTTTCCGTTCCTGGAATGATGCCAAGGCGGTTAAGATCAGGAATCCAAATTCCACCCGGCCCTGGCAGCACGTTTTGGAGCCACTGAGCGGATACCTGCGCGCGGCGCAAATCCTTGCGGAACAAAAAATAAATATTCACGGAGAACCATTTAATATTGGTCCGAATGCTGATCAGAATCATACCGTGCTCGAACTCCTGCAGGCCGTGAGTGTATTCTGGCAGTCCGGATCCCTCAAAGATCATTTTGCCATCGAAGCAAATCCTTCATTTCATGAAGCCGGATTGTTGAAACTGAACTGTGATAAGGCCCTGGCTTATTTACAATGGAAACCCGTGCTGGATTTTTCTTCTACGGCAAGGCTAACCGGCGAATGGTATAACTATTATTATAACAACCGTTCCGCATCCAGCGTAACAGATTATACATTGAAACAGATCGAGACCTACGCGGAAGGAGCCAAAGAAAAATCCATTTCATGGGCGGAATAGAACAGGTATTGCTTACCCCATTACGCATCATTGAAGGTGAATCCGGTAATGTGATGCATGCCCTGAAACAACAGGAGGAATCTTTTCAGGGATTTGGCGAAGCCTATTTCTCCACGGTGCATGAGCGCGCAGTAAAGGGCTGGAAAAAACATCGCCGGATGATCCTCAATCTGATCGTACCGGCGGGTGCGATTAAATTTGTCTTGTATGATGACCGCCTTGGGAGTATAACCTATCAAGCCATTCAGGAAATTGTACTATCACCGGAAAACTATCAGCGCCTGACGGTTCCTCCGGGAATCTGGATGGCATTTCAGGGTATCGGAGAATCAGACAATATATTGTTGAATATTGCTAGCATACCACATGACCCGCTGGAAGCGGAAAGCCTGCCGGTACAAAATGAAACCATCCCATACCTGGGATTCTTATGAATAAAGTATTAATCACAGGGGGTACGGGGTTTGTCGGGGGTCGTTTGGCTAAACGACTGGCGGAAGAAAATGAAGTGTATATATCTTCCAGAAGATCTTTGGATAAAGACACACTGCGCTTATACGGCAAGGTGATTCCGGTTGAACACAAATCATTATTCGATCCGGAAAATTTTCCGGCGGTGGATACAGTCATTCACCTGGCGGCGCTGAACGAATGGGATTCGGTAAAATATCCGTCAGAAGCCATTCAGGTAAATGTTGACGAAACCAGGATCATACTGGAGAATAGTATTATCCGGGGCGTTAATCGGTTTATATATTTTTCCACGGCCCATATTTATGGATCACCCTTAACCGGGAAGATCTCAGAGACGACGCTGCCCCAGCCAACACATCCTTATTCCATTACGCATCGCGCTGCAGAAGATTATGTGGTGGCCGCTGCGAAACAAAACCGGATCAACAGCATTGTGCTCCGGCTTTCCAATTCTTTTGGCGCGCCCATATCGGCAGAAGTGAACCGCTGGACCCTGCTCGCCAATGACCTCTGCCGGCAGGCGGTGGAAAAAGGGAAAATGAAACTCAGTTCAAACGGGTGTCAGTATCGCGATTTTATTTGTCTGACGGACGTGGAAGATATCCTGGCCTCCATGGTCGAAAGGAAGCATCCGCTAAAAGAAATTATTTACAACCTGGGAAGTGGTTTACCCGTGCGGGTCATTGATCTGGCAAGAATCATCGAGAAACTTTGCGTAACGGTATTAAAGAAGAATATACCGGTAGAATTACCGGCTCATGCAAAGGAAACAAAAGAACCCAGACTGGAATTTTCTATTGACCGTCTGCTAATGGAAGGATTCCGTATTAATAATGATGTAAACCTGGAACTGGAGCGGCTCCTGCAGTTTTGTGCGGAACATTTTTAGTGAAAAAGATCATCGTCATATCCCACGCCTGTTTTACGGCCATCAACCGGCATGTATACCATCTTTTTTTACAGGAAGGCTGGAACCTTGAAATGGTTATCCCGGAGGAGATCATTTTTCCTGCCGGAATAAAAAAAGCGGATCCACAGGAAAAAGATGATCCTGAAATTCACAATCTCAAACTCAAAGGATCCAATCCCCGTTCCTATCATTTTGAAGGACTGATAAACCTGTTGAATAAAAAAAAACCGGGCATTATCATTTTAGACAACGATCCGGTCAGTTTGCTGGCGACACAACTAGGCAGGTGGGCAAAAAAAAATCAGGCCTGGTTATTTTGTGTTTCGAATGAAAACCTGCCCCTGGACATTAAGTCGGCTGTGGCGCGTCGCGGAATAAGGGCCCTTCCGGCCATACTTTTTAAAAGAACCTTACTAAACCGGAACAGGGGGTTGGTGGATGGCATATTTACCATCAACCGGGCTGGTGAAAAAATTTTTACAGAGGAGAAATTTATCAATGTCCGCCATATGCCCCTGGGGTATGACCCCGGATTTTTTCATCCGGATCCGGAGGCCCGCGTTTCGATCCGGAACAAATACAAATTAAACGGTAAAGTCATCGCCTATTTTGGAAGACTCACCCCGGGAAAGGGTGTTCATCTGTTGATCGAGGCATTAAAAAACCTGAAGTCGATGGACTGGCAATTGATGATGGACTCTTTCGATATCTATGCATCGGATTATAATAAGGAAATCAGCCGGTTGCTTTCTGATTCGGATATTTTAAACCGGGTGATATTTATAAAGCCCAGTCATTTTGAAATGGCGGACTATATGAATGCGGCAGATATCATTGTTGTCCCTTCTATCAGCACGGCCAACTGGAAAGAGCAATATGGCCGGGTCGCAGCAGAAGCGCTGGCCTGCGGAAGGGAAGTGATTGCTTCCGACAGCGGGGCATTGCCCGAGCTGTTGGATGGCCATGGATTTCTATTCAGAGAAGGGAATGTGCAGGAGTTACAGGAATTACTCGCGACCCGGTTAAAGACTTACCAGGATACTGAAAAAAAATCCGGAGAGATTGCTGCGTACGCATTGGAAAATCTCAGTATTCAAAAACAAAAAGCAGTGATGGAAGCTGCATTTATTTAATATTTAACCCGGTATGAAGGTTTTATTAGTGGGAAGCGACCTGAACGTAGCCATTGAGCGTTATTACAAAAAATATCTTACCGAATTCGGGGTCGAAATCTATCATTACCCGGCTCCGGATATCATATTTAACTTTCATTCAAAAAATATTATTAATAAAATATTTTTCAAAACCGGAATCTACAAAAAGTATGGATTTGTCAACCGGGAACTGATTCGCATTGCGGAAGAATTTCAGCCGGATATTATCTGGATCTTCAAGGGACTTGAAATTTTCCCCCAAACATTAAAGAAACTGAGAACAAAATTCCGTCTGGCGAATTTCAATCCGGATCATCCCTTTATTATCATTGCCAGCAGCAATGGGAACCGGAATGTAAAAAACAGCGTCGGATTGTACCATCTTCATTTCAGTTACCATTCGGCCCTGGTACGCAGGATTTGGGAGGAATATAAGATTACTGCCGTCTTCCTGCCATTTGCCTACGACCGTTTCGACCTGGAATACCAGCCCCCCGAATTGATTGTTGAAATACCAAAGGTTTGTTTCCAGGCGAATCCCGATCCCTGGCGGGTTCAAAAGATAAAAAAGCTGGCCGATGCCGGTTTGGTAGTAGATGTGTATGGCCATGGCTGGAAGAAAACAGCACTAAGGGATTACAAAAATGTGAATCTTTTTCCGATCGCCTCCAGGAATACGTTCTGGTTGCTGAACCAGGAATATCGCGTTCAGCTGAATTTATTCAGAAAATATAATAATGATTCACATAACATGCGCACGTTTGAAATCCCCGCCGTGGGCGGTATTCAGCTGAGCCCGTATAGCACGGAACAGGCGGATTTTTTTGAGGAGAACAGGGAAATATTCCTGTTCAGGGAAGACGGGCAAATGATTTCAATGGCAAAAAAATTACTAAACCTCTCGCGGCGGGAAGCGGATGAAATAAGGAATGCGGCCAGGACCCGTTCTATAAACTCTCCCTATAGTTTTGAGGACCGGGCCCTGACCGTTTATAAGTCATTTCAACAATTGATAAATTAATGGTGACGATATCGGCCAGTACGAAGTTGTGGGCCTTTGCCATGGCGGAGCAGTTTGAGAAACATGGCATATTGGATGAACTCATCACTACTTTCTCTTATTCGAAAAATACCTTTGCCCGGCAGTTTATCAAACGGGTGGATAAGGAAGAAATTCCAATCGGCAAGATCGAAACAAATTTATTGCTGGCGATTCCGACCCGCATGTTTCGCCAGTTTCCCCATATCTGGAATGAATATTTTGACCGTTGGGTATCCCACAGATTAAAACCCGGTAGTCGTGTTTTTATAGGATGGAGTGGCATGAGCTTGCATAGCCTCCGCCGTGCGAAGAAACTAGGTATGGTCACGATCCTCGAACGCGGATCTTCCCATATAGAAACTCAAAATGAAATCCTGAGAGACGAGTACGATCGTTTTGGAAAACAATTTTCCATACATCCTTCCGTGATCAGGAAGGAATTGCAGGAATATGAGGAAGCAGATTATATTGCCGTGCCATCCACATTTGTGAAAGACAGTTTTATCAAGCAGGGGGTATCTGAAAAAAAGATATTCTTAAACCCATATGGCGCCAATCGTTCTTTTATTCGTAAGACCCAGGCCGTCCGGGGATCCAAAGCGAAGTTCCGGATCGTGTACATGGGAACCTTATCGATCCGCAAGGGACTGATTTATTTATTTCAGGCCCTGGCATCCTTACGCGTTCCGGAAAAGGACTTTGAGGTTTTGTTTTTAGGTACCGTTGAAACCGAACTGAAACCGACGATCGCGAAATACAGGAAAAGCAACTGGCGCTTCCTGGGTCATGTGGATTATTATAGCCTGCCCGATCATCTGGCGACCTGCGATATCGGCGTTCAGCCTTCTCTGGAAGAAGGGTTGAGTATGGTGATACCTCAAATGATGGCCTGCGGTGTTCCCGTTATCATTACGCCAAATACCGGCGGTCAGAATATTATTCACCCGGACGATAATGGATTTTTGGTTCCCATCCGCGATCCGGCAGCTATTGCGGAAAAAATAGAATGGGCTTTTCATCATCCGGAATTATTGATCGAAATGAAGGATAAAGCCTCGCATTCCATCAGCAATGAGTTTACCTGGGACGCTTATGGAAACCGCTATGCTGCATTTTTAGATACCATTGTTGCAGATAAAAGAAAACCTTTAATCGATAAAACATTATTAGTTGCGATCTACAATCATCCTGAATATTATCCTCCCACGCTGAATGCGTTAGAGAATTTATCTTCTATGTACAGGGACATTTATGTTTTGCACCGAAACCTGTATGGATTTAACTGGAAGTACCCGTCAAATGTTCACCTGGTGGGAACCAGAAATCAATATTCTCCCCGTGAAGTAGAAGTTGCCTCTGTTATAAAGAAGCTGGCCTGGTACCTGGCATATAGCTGGAAATTGTTGATCATGATGAGGAAGTATAAACCCGACACCCTGCTCATTTACGATTACCTGGCCATACTGGCCTATCGGATGATTTATTTATTTGCACCAAAACCTCGGGTAACCTGGTATCATAATCATGACGTAGCGGAAGAACAATACATAAAGAAAAATACCCTTTCCTGGTGGTCCTGGAAAAGCGAAAAATGGATTTTTCCGAAATTGCAGATTTTCAGTCTTCCATCCCTGGAAAGAAAGGTTTGTTTTCCGATGGAATTGCTCGGGGGGGATTTTTTTTTCCTGCCCAATTTTCCTTCGGGTCTGATATACAATAAGACCGGCCAGGCACACCGATTGGATGAACGGGTTTACCGGATATTGTTCCAGGGCAGTATCGGCCCCCTGCATGGATTGGAGGAGATCATTCCCTTATTACAAGAATCTATTGGCGGAAAAGACCTGGTGCTGGTATTAAAAGGATTTATCAGCCCGACATACCTAACCCATTTACAATCAATCGCCAAAAATCACCAGGTCGCGGAAAAACTGATTTATATCGGACCAACCGATTACCGCCAGGTCATTGAGAACGGGAAAACCTGTCATATTGGGATTGGCATTCATAAGAAGGATGATATCATGAATAAGACATTGGGGACAGCATCCAATAAGATATACGAATATGCCGCGCTGGGCCTGCCCGTCATACTCTATGACAACGCTCATTTCCGCGAAATCCTTGGTAAATTTGACTGGGCTTTTTTTACGGATACACACGAAAAATCGTTAAAAAAATGTCTGGAAGATATCATATTGAATTATCCCACGTTAAGTGATCATGCTGCTTCAGATTTTAGCAGGCAACTTTCTTTCGAACATTATTTTGTGTCCTTAAAAAAAGAACTCGAGGAAGGGGTAAGGTCTCCCCAAACCGGTAATTGATGGGAAAAAAAATAATTTTTGCCGTAATAAACCTGGGTTTCTTCCTGTATTTATATTCCGATACAGAATTAAATGCATGGGAAGCAGTCTCCTGCGCTTTAATGCTCTATTTTTTTCTGGAATTTATTGATAACCTGGGGAACAAGATCGTTATCATGGATCTGGCTATCCTGCTTGGAATATTTACCTGCCTGGTCATGCCCATTCCCTTTTATCACACATTTACAAAAGATAATTACCTGGCGAGACTATGGGTTAAATATATGCCCATCCCTTCTGAAACTTATTATTCTTATGTGCTTCCTGCTCTTATGATGATGGCTATTGGTTTAAGGATTCCATTTAAAAAGCTCAAGGTTAATCCAAATCCTACAATCTATCTGGAAAATGTAAAAGTCTATTTAAAAAATAAACCCAACCTCGGACTGACATTAATTGCTATTGGCGTTGGTTCAGGATTATTGGACTTTCTTTCACCTGATAACCTGAAACAGGTATTTTATCTCTCAGAACACCTTACTTATGTGGGTGTTTTTTATGTTTTATATTCTCCTTCAAGCTATAAAAAATTTATAGTACCCGGTGTAGTGGTACTTATGGTTACCCAGTCATTGGTCACGGGCATGTTTGGGGAATTCGTATATATGATGGCCTGTTCCCTTATATTGATTCTTTTAGGGACCAAAGCCAGTTTCAGGTTGAAACTGACCGTTATTGCGGTGGGCATTTTCACCATTATACTTCTTCAGTCCGTAAAAATGGATTATAGGGCGAGAAACTGGACCCAGGGTGCCGGGGCAGATCCTGCCTATTTTGCTTACCTGATAACGGACAGGATCACCAACCTGGATAACCTGGTAAACACAAATAATCTCTTTTTTACTTCAGTCCGCATGAATCAGGGTTGGCTCGTTGCCCTGACTATGAAGAGGGTTCCTTCTCATCTGCCATTTGCCTACGGCGAAACGATCGTAAATTCTGTTGAAGGGGCTATTCTTCCCCGGTTCATTTGGGAAGATAAACCGAATGCCGGTGGAAGACATAATCTGTTAAGGTTCTGGGGCTACACGATCTATGGGGTAAGTATGAATATTGGTCCCCTGGGCGAGGCCTATGGCAATTTTGACGTAACCGGTGGCATCATTTTTATGTTCTTTTATGGGTTGTTCTTTAATTATATGTTTTCGAGAATTCTAAAGTATTCTGAGAAAAGGGCAACCATCGTTTTATGGCTTCCGTTCCTGTTTTTTTATTCGGTTCAGATGGAGACGGATTTGCTTACAACGATGGGTGCACTCGTAAAAGGCCTTATCTTTATATGGTTCGTATTCAAATTTTTCAAGATCGCGTTGAAGATCGACCTTTAAGCTATGTCAAAATAACTTCAAATGCTTGATAATCAGGTTGATCAGATCGCCGGAGTAGAATCCATTCAATCGGAATCGGGGCTTGCGTTCGATGTCAATCCCGAGATTGTGCGGGAAAGAGTATATGAAAGGCTGGATACCATGCCTCAGCCGGACAATTATACCGGCAAAATTCCCTGGGTCGTTCAACAACAAATCGCTGCCACGAACGGAATCCACTTTGTGAATTCGATCGGTACCCTGTCGGAATATCCCATTCCTGAAATTCCGGTGCCCCATGCAAGAAAAAGCGGTGACCTGCTCCTGGATATCGGAAACGGTTGGGGAAGATGGCTGGTAGCGGCTGCCGATAAAGATTATGTGCCCGTGGGGATCGATATCCGTCTTGAATTTTGCGAAACCGCCCGCAAGGTTTTACAGGCCAAAGGACAAAACGGCTATTCGGTAGTGGCCGATCTTCAAAACCTCCCTTTCCTGAACTCTATTTTTAATGTGGTCTGGTCCTTCAGTGTCATCCAGCATACGCACCTGGACCGGTTCACGCGATGTCTTTCCCATGTAGAAAGAATCCTGGCAGATAACGCCTATTGTTATCTTGAATTTCCCAATCGCAACGGTATCCGCAACCGCTTTGGTCCTGCGGCCAAACCAAATAACAGTGATTTTGATTCCTGGGATGTTCGATATTATACGCCGGAAGAATATGAAAAGATCTTCCGCATATTTTTTGACAATTATAATTACTACAATCATTCCGTTCTGGGTATTGGCATTTTACCAGGAGACGGGAAATATGCGAAGGGATTGAAAAATAAAACCGTCATCACCGCATCGCGCGCGCTTTCCACCCTGGCCGAACTGATCCCGCCGATCAAAGCCATTGCGGATTCCATTTATATAAAGTCGGTCAAACACGGGGTGGCCGATCAAGCGAGCGTGGAGGCAAAAAAATCATTTCAGTCGGCCCATGTTTTGAATCCTTCTGATAACCTGAATATCGTTCACCTGTTAAGGTGCCCCGTTTCAGGAGGAGCCGTTGAGTTATCAGACGACGGAACCGAAGTGATCAGCCGTTTTGCACGCCTCGCCTATCCAGTTAAAAATAATATTCCCATTATGATCGCTTCCGAAGCCAGGTCATTTTCGATTTGATGACGACGATTAATTATTATTTTCGTCATCCGGGAAATATTTACTTCAGTATTGAAAAGCTTTTCCGTCAGATTGCGAATTATGTCAATCACAGGGACCCGCAGCTATTCAATATTTCTTTATATTATTTACCCCTGCCAACAAGTCCCGGCAATATCCGGAAGAATATTTCATTTGTTCAGAAAACACAATATACCATCAACCATATTACGGGGGATGTTCATTATGCGATACTGGGTTGCAGCAGCAGGCATATTAATGTACTGACGATACATGACTGCGTTATGCTTCGCCGGTTGAAACGCAGCAACCCGAAATTCTGGTTCATCAAATGGTTATGGTACGATTTACCGGTGCGTAAAGCTGATATGGTCACGGTCATTTCAGAATCCAGCAAAAAGGAACTCATCTTTTTTACCGGCTGCCCGGAAAACCGGATCCGTGTGATAGGCAATTTTTATGACGACCGGTTTCACAAAGTGCCCCGTCCTTTTCGAAAAGAAGAACCAGTTATTCTTTTTATCGGCTCGGCGGAAAACAAAAACCTGGACAATCTCATTCCGGCCCTGAAGGGACTCGCCATCAAACTTCATATTGTTGGCATTCCATCTGACAAGCAATCCGGAGAATTGCTACGAAATCATATTTCTTTCCAAACCTCAACCGGTTTATCGGACCCCGACATGAGGCAGGCATATATTGATTGTGATATCCTGGCATTTGTTTCTACCTATGAAGGCTTTGGCCTTCCGATCCTGGAAGCCCAATTAACCGGCCGGGCGGTTCTCACCAGTAATATTTATCCGATGAAGGAAGTGGCTGGTGAAGGAGCCATGCTGGTGGATCCGTTTGATCCCCGGTCCATCCGCGAGGGATTACTGAAAATAATAGAAGATGAAACATTTCGCGATCGGATCGTGGAGGCAGGTTTCGAAAATGTAAAACAATTCAACCTGGAGTCCGTGGCAAAACAATATACCGCTCTCTACGAAGAACTATTGATCAAAAAACCTCCCACAAGGTAATGTGCGGCATTGCAGGTATATTAAATAAAGAGTCATTCGGTTCATGGGATCAGATAAAGGCCATGACGGAGGCGATGAGCCACCGGGGTCCGGACGCCGCAGGATATTTTATCAATGGCCCGCTGGCCTTTGGTCACCGCCGGCTTTCCATCATTGATTTATCCGATGCGGCCAACCAGCCTTTTAAGGATCATTCCGACAGATATGCCATCATCTTTAACGGAGAAATTTATAATTACGCGGAGATCAAACCCCTGTTAAGCGATTATCCATTCCGGACGCAGAGCGATACCGAAGTCATTCTTGCCGGATTTATACAATGGGGTCCGGGCTGCCTGAAATACCTGAGAGGCATGTTTACATTTGCTATCTGGGATGGGCAGGAAAGATCCTTATTCATCGCCAGGGATAGGCTGGGCGTAAAGCCCCTGTATTATTACCAGGATGATACGCAATTTGTATTTGCATCCGAAGTACGACCCCTGCTGCTGATGATGAAGGGAGAAAAAAAAATGAATCGGACAGCTGTCGCAGAATATTTCCGCTACCAGTCGATCGGTTTTCCTTTTTCTCCGGTGGAAGGAATAAAACAAATGGAGGCCGGCTCCTGGATGCGCCTGAAAGACGGAATGATGCGCACGGAAACGTACTGGGACCCGATATCAAACCGTTCGGATTTTCATTTTACGGATAAAAAGCAGGTCGAAACCAAAGTAAAGGAACTGATGCTGCAATCCGTTAAACGACGATTGGTGAGCGACGTGCCCGTAGGTGCATTTTTATCCGGCGGAATTGATTCCAGTGCAGTCGTCGGGCTCATGGTGGAAGCCGGAGATCCTTCACCCAAAACTTTTACGATATCATTTGACGAAAAGGAATTTGACGAATCCCGGTATGCGGACATCGTCGCAAAAAAATTTCACACCGACCATACCCGCATTCATTTAAAACCTGAAGTGATGCTGGAAGAACTTACCCATGCGCTGGATGCCATGGATGTTCCGACCGGCGATGGTATCAATACCTATGTGGTATCCAAGGCCATTCACGAACGCGGTATACGCGTGGCCCTTTCCGGTGTAGGGGGCGACGAATTGTTTGCCGGCTATCCGATCTTTTCAAATTATATCCGGCTACAGCAAAACCGGTGGATCTGGAAAACGCCTATGTTGCTCAGAACCCTTGCCGGGGGCCTGTTGGGTAGGAGTGAAAAAAAAGATCGCATGCGCCAACTGATGGCGCTGCCTTCTCCTGCGATTGAAAACAGCTATCCCGTTTTCAGGCAATTGTTATCCCCCGCTGCCTTACATGAACTGACCAGTTTGAATGGAGTGGATAAACAAACACTATCCCGCCAACTGATTTCAAAAAAAAATGAGCTGGCAAAACTTCCCTGGTTCAGCCAGGTAACGGCTGCTGAATATTTGGGATATACGCAGCAGACCCTTTTGAAGGATACGGATCAAATGAGTATGGCGCATTCCCTTGAAATCCGGGAGCCTTTTTTCGACCAGGATCTGGTGGAGTACATCATGTCCGTGCCCGATCATTTCAAAGTGCCCGTATATCCGAAGAGCCTGCTGGTTGAATCGCTCAAGCCCCTGCTGCCCGACGAGATCGTGCACCGGAAAAAGCAGGGTTTCGTTTTTCCATGGAATGAATGGATTAAAAAAGAATTGCGGTCATTTTGTGAAGGACATATTAATCAAATTTCTCAAAGGGATTTTATCCATGGCGGGCAATTAAAAAAAACCTGGAACAGGTTCCTGCAGGGCGATCCGGATATCCGCTGGCAGGAAATGTGGTTGTTTGTGGTGCTGGATTACTGGATGACGAAAAATGGATTATCATGCTGACGAGGGAACAAAAGTTCAGATATTTTTTTAACTCTTTGCTGGCTACCGGTCAAAAAATTCAATGCACCTATTGCGGCAGCGATCAGTGTAAAGAGATTGACAGAAAATATCTGGTCACCCGGTTGATGGAGTGCCAGAACTGTCATTTATATTTCCGGTATCCTGTGGATAAAAAGGAAGTAAATGCAGATTATTATCAGACGGAATATAAAGAGAACGATCATATAACGACAGAGCTGCCCGGCGCTGCTCTTTTGGAAAAATTGAAGGCCGAGAATTTTAGTTCGGTAAATAAAAACGCAAACAAATACCTGGATTTGTTTACCCGGTTGTTTCCTTCGGAAAAGTTTCTGAATATTGTCGATTACGGATCCAGCTGGGGATACCTGACCTACCAGTTTAAAAAAGCCGGACACGTGGTTCAGGGTTACGAGATTTCCCGTCAAAGAGCCGCATACGGAGTGAAAAATCTGGACATTGAAATTTATTCAGACGAAAATCTGTTGAGGGGGAATAACCATATTTTCTTTTCTTCCCATGTAATAGAACATCATCCGGATATTCCTTCGATGATCAGTCTCGCAGAATCACTTTTGAGGAACGGCGGTTATTTTGTTGCTTTTTGTCCGAATGGAAGTGCTGCCTTCAGGCAAAAAAATCAGGAAGCTTTTCATCATTTATGGGGTAAGGCGCATCCTAACTATCTGAACGGGGAATTTTTTAAATATATTTTTCGCGACCGTCCATATTTTATCGGAAGCAATCCCGTCAACCGGGTACATGTACTTCCTCTCCAGCAGCAGGATAAACAAGTGGATGATCTTTCGGGGGAAGAATTGCTTGTTATTTCGAGATTTAACGGATAATGGTTTATGGTTTATGGTGTATGGTTTATGGTTTATGGGGTTTCTCTTGAATCTCGCCGAACAATCCATACACCATACACCATACACCAAAGAAATAAGTTTTACAATTGACTAAGAAAAAAGTCCTACTGCTGACCGATTGGTACGAACCCGGCTATAAAGCCGGCGGACCGATCCAGTCATGCCGGAATTTTGTTGCGGCCATGCATGAGGAGTTTGAAATTTCCGTGTTGACTTCGGATCGTGACCTGGGAGAGGACCACCCTTATCCGGAGATCCGGACCGATGAATGGAATACACGCGGACCGGGCATTTCCGTATATTATGCGGATATAAAAAAACTCACGTCAAAGAAGTTATCCAGCCTCATCCTCGGGCGGCAACCGGATTTTATTTATCTGAACAGCATGTATTCGTATCGTTTCAGTATAATTCCGTTATTATTTAGCTGGCGCGATAAAATTGCCGCGCAGGTTGTATTGGCGCCCAGGGGCATGTTACAGGAAGGAGCCCTGCAATTTAAGACCGCGAAAAAGAAATTTTTCATCAGCATGTTAAAGTTCATGAGTGTTCCGCAAAAGATTATTTTTCACGCTACCGACGAACAGGAGAAAAAGGATATTCTGCAGCATTTTCCGAAAGCAAAAGAAGTCGTCGAGATACCAAATTTTTCGGCGCCACTGCCCATACATTTGAAAAGCATTGAAAAAAATCCGGGCAAACTGCGGGCAGTTTATATTTCCAGGATCATTGCCAAAAAAAATCTTGTTTTTTTTCTCCGCGTCATTGGCAAATTGCCGGAGGATATAAACCTGCATTTTGATATTTATGGAGAAGTGGAGGACGCTGATTATTGGGATCAGGCAAAACAAGTCATCGGTTCTTTGCCTTCAAATATATTTGTCCTGGATCATGGTGCGCTGCCCCATGAAAAAGTAAATGAAACGCTGGAAGCCAGTCATATTTTTGTGCTGCCCAGTAAGGCCGAAAATTTCGGTCACGCGATATTTGAATCCTGGTCCGCCGCCCGGCCCTGCCTGATCAGCGACAAAACCCCCTGGCACCACCTGAAAAAACAGCTCACGGGCTGGGATCTTCCCCTTGAAAATGAGCAACCCTGGCTAAATGCACTCATCGAGGCGGGAAACTGGGATCAGGCGGCTTTCAACAGCTGGAGCAGGAGCAGCCGCGAATTTGCTGCCCATCATGTGGAGCAATTTAATTTAAAGCAGGCCTATCTGAAATTATTTAGCTGATATCCAAAAAAGGGGCCTTTTCCCCTTGACAGGTAAGGATTTGATTTATAAATTTGTGCACCATTACAAGATCCATAAGAATGGTATTTCCCGTTTTGGGAAATTAAGATATCCCACAGTTAAATGCCTTCACGGGCGAACAAAATCCAGTATTCCAACAGTATTTTTTACGTGGTTCATTGATAATGAACAGTTTGTAAATTTCCAGGATGGACCGGGCAACCGGTGTCCGTGGACCGGGAAATGGGGATTTATCGGCGGCCACCTGGTTAACCGGCTTAAAAGCGAAGGCTACTATGTAAAAGGCGCCGACCTGAAAAGGAACGAATATGGTAATAATGCCGCGGATGAATTTGAAGTGGGAGATCTGCGCGATGCCGCCTTTTGTGAATCCGTTTTGGAGGGCGGTTTTGATGAGGTATATCAGTTAGCCGCCGATATGGGAGGTGCGGGATATATTTTCACCGGTGAACACGATGCGGATGTTATGCGAAATTCCGTACTCTGCAATGTAAATGCGTTGGAGGCCTGCAAAATTCATAAGATACCCAGAATATTTTATTCTTCTTCAGCCTGTATTTATCCTGAATACAATCAATTGGATCCGAATAATCCGAAATGCTCAGAAGCTTCAGCATATCCTGCGGCACCGGATAGCGAATACGGATGGGAAAAACTTTTTAGCGAACGTCTGTATTTATCTTACCAGAGAAATTACGGAGTGGAAGTCAGGGTGGCCCGCTTTCATAATATTTTCGGACCACAGGGTACCTGGATGGGAGGAAAGGAAAAAGCACCCGCTGCGATGTGCAGAAAAGTCGCTGAAGCAAAAGACGGGGGTTTTATAGAAGTATGGGGAGATGGTATCCAAACCCGGTCCTTCTTATATATTGATGAATGTCTCGAAGCCGTTCGCCGTTTGATGAAATCCGATTTTACGGGGCCCGTCAATATCGGTTCGGAAGAAATGATTTCTATTAATGATTTCGCAAAAATGGCCATCGAGATTTCCGGAAAGAACCTTTCCATTAAAAATATCAAGGGGCCAACGGGCGTGAGGGGCCGAAATTCAGACAATCATTTACTAAAGGAAAAATTGGGTTGGGTTCCTTCCCAGCCATTGAGAAAGGGAATGGTTGAAACCTATGGCTGGATCAAAAAACAGGTGTCCGAAAAAATGGCCAGACCAGTAGCGGTTTAAATTAAGCCCATCCCCAAAGCCGGTATCAAAAAAAATTGGACCTGGAATAAGAGTATAAAATTATTTTGTTGAATGTTTATTCTGGGTATTAATGGATATCACGCGGATTCGTCTGCGGCGATATTTAAAGATGGCATGCTGATAGCGGCAACAGAGGAGGAAAGATTTCGCCGCGTAAAGCATTGGGCAGGTTTTCCTTCCCAGGCCATTGAATTCTGTTTAAAAGAAGCCGGGATTTCTTTACACGAAGTGGATCATATTGCCATCGGCCGTGATCCATATGCCAAGCTGGCCAGGAAAATTTTGTTTCTTTTAAAGAATCCGGGCGGTGGCCTGCGCGCCGTACAGGATCGTCTTTCTAATGCAAAGAAAGTTTCCTCACTGGAAACAGAATTCAAAATGCTCGATGGCTCCATCGACGAGAAAACAATTAAATCCAGAATACATCACATAGAGCATCACCGAAGTCACCTGGCTTCCGCTTTTTTTGCTTCACCATTTGAGGAATCGGCCATTCTTTCCATTGACGGTTCCGGTGATTTTACCACAACGATGACGGCCACCGGAAAGGGAAACCATATCCGGGTTTTGGATTCGGTTGATTTTCCACACAGCGCAGGATTATTTTATACTGCCTTTACCCAGCTGCTGGGGTTTCCGCATTATGGAGACGAATATAAAGTCATGGGTCTCGCACCGTACGGGGAAGCCAGATATGTGGAGAAATTAAAAGATGTTTTGATTTTCGACGCGAATGGATTATTTCATCTCAATCAAAAATATTTCCGGTCGGCCAAAAGCGGAATTATTTCTTATGGGGATGACCATATACCTGTTGTGGCCCCGCTGTATTCATCATATATGTTGGAGCAATTTGGGGCGGAGAGAAAAAAGGATGAGCCCCTCACGCAATATCATAAGGATCTGGGCGCCTCTGTGCAGCGGATAACAGAATTACTCATCTTTCATATCCTCAATGCGCTTCAAAGGAAAACCCGATTGAAAAACGTTTGCATTGCCGGCGGCGTGGCACAGAATTCGGTGGCAAACGGCAAACTCACCCGGAATACGGGGTTTGAAAAAATTTATATTCCTTCTGCCGGCCATGATGCAGGTATTTCCATGGGCTGCGCCTTATATGTATATAACCAGATTTTACGACAACCGCGACGGCCGCCGATATATTCTGCATTTACGGGAAGCCGGTTTAGCAATGAAGAAATAGAAGTCTATCTGAAGGGCCGCAATATTCAATATACCCGATATCCGGAATCCGAAATTTATGAAATTGTAGCGAACCGTCTGATCAACTCGGGGGTCGTCGGATGGTTTAGTGGTCGTGCGGAATTTGGTCCCAGGGCACTCGGTGCGCGTTCCATTGTTGCGGATCCGCGGAGGGCCGACGCCAAGGATCTCCTCAATTCTAAAATAAAAAGAAGGGAGAGTTTTCGTCCTTTTGCTCCTTCTATTTTAAAAGAGTATGTGGCCGAATATTTTGAAGTAAATGATGACGTGCCCTTTATGGAAAAAGTTTTTCCGATACGAAAAGAAAAACAGGCATTGATTCCGGCCGTCACCCATGTTGACGGGACGGGCCGCTTGCAGTCCGTGGACCGGGACACGGCGCCCCGCTATTATCAGCTGATTGAAACCTTCCGCCAGAAGACGGGCATACCGATCCTGCTCAATACTTCATTCAATGAGAACGAACCGATTGTCAATTCTCCCGAACACGCGCTGGACTGTTTTTTAAGAACATCCATGGACATGCTTGTTCTTGAAAACTGCGTTATTACGAGATAAGCTTAACGCTGAACGCCTAACGCCTAACGCTTAACGCTTTTCGTTTATCGTGTATCGTATTTCGTTTATCGGTAGTCATAACCCATAACCCAAACTCATAATCAATAATTCATAATTCATAATTCAAAAGTGCTCGTCTCCATAGTCACCGCAACATATAACAGCGCTGCGACGGTTGCCGAAACCATTCGTTCAGTGGGAGAGCAGGACTATCCCCGGATCGAACATATTGTGGTGGACGGATTGTCGGGCGACAATACCCTGGAGATCATAAAGGAATTTCCTTCGGTCAAAGTAATTTCAGAAAAGGATAAAGGAATCTACGACGCCATGAATAAGGGCATCCTTGCGGCAAATGGCGATATTATCGGTATTCTGAATTCTGATGATATCTATGCGGATTCAAAAGTGATTTCTAAAATCGTGGAGGCATTCCAGGATTCAACGGTTCAATGCTGTTATGCAGACCTCCAATACATGCACGCCCTGGATAATTCCCGGATCACCCGGACCTGGAAATCCGGTAATTACCGGCAAGGTTCATTTTACTGGGGCTGGATGCCTCCCCATCCCACTTTTTTTGTTCGGAAATCGGTATACGATAAAGTAGGTCTCTATAATACCAGCATGCGTTCGGCTGCGGATTATGAAATGATGCTGCGCATTTTCGTAAAAAATAACCTGCAGACGGCCTATGTTCCAGCTGTCATCGTGAAGATGAGGACGGGCGGAATCAGTAATGCGACTGTCTGGAACCGGATCCGCGCCAACCGGGAGGACCGGGAAGCCTGGCGGGTCAACGGACTCAGACCATATTTTTTTACATTATATTTGAAACCCCTGCGGAAGATTACGCAATTCTTAAAGAAATAATTATGTCGAAAGTTGCACTAATAACGGGCGTTACAGGACAGGATGGGGCCTATCTCAGCGAGTTCCTGTTGGATAAGGGGTACCAGGTTCATGGCATTAAAAGGAGGAGCTCACTTTTCAATACCGACCGGGTGGATCATCTTTACCAGGACCCGCATGAAAAGAATGTTCATTTCCGGTTGCATTATGGCGATCTGACCGACAGCACCAACCTCATACGCATCATTCAGGAGATAAAACCGGACGAAATATATAACCTGGGCGCGATGAGCCATGTGCACGTGAGTTTTGAAACCCCGGAATATACGGCCAACGCCGATGGCATCGGCACTTTGCGCATACTCGAGGCTGTTAGGTTGCTCGGATTGATAAAAAAGACGAAGGTATATCAGGCTTCCACCTCGGAACTATACGGACTCGTCCAGGCGGTTCCCCAATCTGAAACCACTCCCTTTTATCCCAGATCCCCCTATGCCGTTGCGAAATTATACGCGTACTGGATGACGATAAACTACCGGGAAGCCTATAATATGTTTGCGACCAACGGTATTTTATTCAACCATGAATCTCCTTTGCGCGGAGAAACATTTGTGACCCGTAAAATTACCCGGGCCGTTGCGAAGATCGGGCTCGGACTGCAGGAAAAACTTTTCCTTGGGAACCTCAATGCACGCCGTGACTGGGGACATGCGAAGGATTATATCGAGGCGATGTGGATGATCCTGCAACAGGATGAGCCGGAAGATTTCGTCATCGCCACGGGAGTAACGACATCCGTACGTGATTTTGTAAAAATGGCATTTGCCGAAATCGGCGTCCAGCTTGCGTTTAAAGGCATTGACGATGCAGAATACGGGGAAATCGTGAGCTGCAGTAATCCGGCTTATCAAGTGGAGAAGGGAAAAAAAGTAGTCATTGTTGATCCCAAATATTTCCGCCCTACAGAAGTGGATCTGCTGATTGGGGATGCTTCAAAGGCCCGAAAAAAACTGGGCTGGAAACCAAAATATGATTTGCCCGCACTGGTAAAGGAAATGGTACATGCGGACCTTGATCTTTTCCGGAGGGAAAAAATTCTGAAAGAATCGGGGTTTGAAATTAGAAACCAATTCGAATAATTGTTAATTGTCAATTGTCAATTGTCAATTGTTAATGCTGAAATAATACGTTAACAATTAACAATTGATCAATCACGATATATGAACAAAGAAGATAAAATATACATCGCCGGTCATCGCGGCATGGTGGGCTCTGCGATCAAAAGAAAACTGGATCAGGAGGGATTTAAAAATCTGGTTTATAAAACATCTGATGAACTGGATCTTCGCAGCCAGCATGCCGTTCACGATTTCTTTGAAAAAGAAAAACCCGACTATGTTTTTCTTGCGGCGGCAAGAGTTGGGGGTATCCATGCCAATAATACGTTCCGGGCAGATTTCCTTTATGAAAACCTGATGATCGAAAGTAATATCATCTATTCATCCTGGAAATCAGAAGTCAGGAAATTATTGTTTCTTGGTTCATCCTGCATATATCCCAAAATGGCCCCGCAGCCCTTAAAAGAAGAGTACCTGTTGACCGGTCTGCTTGAACAAACAAATGAACCGTATGCCATTGCAAAAATCGCCGGTATTAAACTCTGTGATGCGTTCAGGGCGCAATATGGCTGCAATTTTATTTCTGTGATGCCGACTAATCTTTTTGGACCGAATGATCATTATGACCTGAAAAATTCTCACGTCCTTCCTGCCCTGATCAGAAAATTTCATGAAGCCAAAATCAATCATGAACCTTTTGTAATTATTTGGGGAACGGGTGAGCCGAAAAGGGAATTCCTGCACGTGGATGACGTGGCTGAAGCCTGTTTTTTCCTGATGGAAAATTATAATGAACCGGGACTCGTGAATGTAGGTATGGGTTCCGATCTGAGTATTATGGAGCTGGCAAAACTAGTCGCCCGCATCATTGGATATACAGGGGAGATCCGGAGAGATCTGTCAAAGCCGGACGGCACGCCCCGTAAATTAATGGATGTTTCAAAAATTAATGCCATGGGATGGAAGGCCCGCATATCACTGGAAGATGGCATCCGGTCGGTGTATGGGGAATACCAGAAATTGATGACGGTTGGCGGTTGACAGTTGGCAGTTGGCGGTTAACAGTTGGCGGTTGGCGGTTGGCGGATCTTAAGTATCAGTTCAAAATGCTGGGATGCAACAATTATTATTTAACTAACTTTCTCAACAACTAAACGGCCAACCGCCAACTGCCAACCGCCAACAAAATGTATGTTTGGATTTTTTAAAAATAAAGAAAAAGAACAGCTTGACCTTTCCGGACTGGTTGCGGATATGCATAACCATCTGATTCCGGGAATTGACGACGGCGCTACGGATATGGAATCATCCATTGTGATGATCCGCGCCATGCACAGCCTCGGCTACCGCAAATTTATTGCCACGCCCCATGTGCAGTGGGAGATGTTTAAAAATACCCACGAGATTATTGAAAACGGGGCACAGGGTGTACGGGAGCGTCTGGCGGAGACGGAAATGAAGGTTGAATTCCGGGGGGCCGCCGAGTATTTTCTGGATGAACACGTGGACGAGCTGCTGGAAAAAAATATCCCCCTGCTTACCATCCATAAAAATATGGTGCTGGTTGAATTCTCTTTTATCAGGCAGCCGATGGACCTGAAAGAAAAGCTTTTCCAGCTCCAGATCAAAGGTTACCAGCCGATCATTGCCCATCCTGAACGGTATTTGTACTTCGGCGCCCACAAATATGTCTACGACGAATTGCACGATATGGAATGCGTATTTCAGTTGAACCTGCTTTCTCTTTGTGGTTACTACGGGAAAAAACAGGAGGAGCTGGCCCAATATCTCATCAAAAAGAAATACGTAAGTCTTTTAGGTTCAGATCTTCACAACATCCGGCACATCAATATCCTTCGTGCCTCTTCCACCATTTCCACAACTGTTAACCGATTGTTAGATGCCGGCGTTTTATTGAATCCCGAATTATAAATCGCCTTTTAAGCCTAAAGCTTAAAGCCGAAAGCTTGGGCCTGACGTTTAAGCTTAAAACGTTGGCCTAACGCGCAATGCCCAACGCTGTTTTAATAAGGGTTTTTATGTATGGTGTGAATCCGTTTTATCTTGAAAAAACGGCTAGGTTCATATGAATATTAGTTTTAGGCTTTAAGCTTTACGCTTTAAGCTTAAGATGGCGTTAGGCGTTTTTGCCATATAGTCGTGACTCAATGACGTATAAACTCATTGTTAAGTTTTCTCCGCTTGTCCTTTTGCTGACATTCCGTCTTGGCATTATTTTTATCTTTATATAGTAAATCACAGATAACATGGGTGCTCTCGAATTCAACCAGCTTTTGGTAACTAATGCTGAATTTTTGAAGCCGTTTGCGATCACTTTAACCAGGGATAGCGAAGAAGCGAAGGATCTTTTTCAGGAAACATTATACCGGGCAATAGCCAATAAGGATAAATATAACGTCGGAACCAATATCAAGGCATGGTTATATACGATCATGCGCAATATTTTCATAAATAATTACCGGCGCCGCGCAAAGCAAAAAACAATTTTTGATTCCTCTCCAAACGACTACCTTTTAAATAACAGCCAGTCGACGGTGATTACCGGTAATGCAGAAAGCAATCTGCGGATACGCGATATCCAGGGAGCCATTCACGGACTACCTGATATCTTCCGCAATCCTTTCCTTCTTTATTTTGACGGGTATAAATATCATGAAATTGCCGACATGCTGCGGGAACCTCTGGGAACCATTAAGAGCCGCATACATTTTGCGCGGAAACTTCTGAAATCCCAGATCGCACAATTCTAAGCTTTCATTATGCAAACGACATTATAAGTTTTAGCCCTGCCTGCCGGCGGGCAGTTTGTAAGCATTAGGCTTTGGGTTTAATGTACTTTTAGTTTTGGGCCTGTCTGCCAGCAGGCAGGCTTTACGCTTTAGGCTTTAAGCTTGAAAAGGTTTTAAGCTTGAAAAGGTTTTAGGCTTTACGCTTTAGGCTTTAGGCTTGAAAAGGCTTTAAGCTTGAAAAGGTTTTAGGCTTTATGCTTTAGGCTTTAAGCTTGAAAAGGCTT
>Ga0209863_10000319_pt1 | contig 26849 bp, 18 predicted proteins | sample OrgsoiDNA2013046_FD_185796 | JGI IMG/M metagenome (GOLD analysis project Ga0209863, IMG submission 185796) | Permafrost soil microbial communities from the Arctic, to analyse light accelerated degradation of dissolved organic matter (DOM) -... | ecosystem: Environmental > Terrestrial > Soil >...
ATGCCACTGCTGCGTTTTCTCCACGCTCTAGACATTCGATGTTTCGTTGTCAGCTTTGGCGAGCCGGAGATTCAAAAAGCAAAAGTACATTCCCTCGGATTGGATCGAACTCCCGCCATCGACCGCATCTTTTACGCCGATCGCCAGAATCTTCTGACCAAGGAAGCCGCCTTCCGGCAGATCAAACAGGAGTTCGGTTTCAAGCCGGCAGAGATATTGATTGTGGGCGACCGGGCCATGAGCGAGATCCGCGCCGGCAATGAACTGGGTATGCACACGGTGCGTCTCCGTCGCGGCGAATTCGCTTCACAGGAGCCGCACGGCAGGATTGAACAGGCTGACTACACGGTGAAAAACATCTCAGACGTGAGGAAGCTGCCTTATGAGTGGGGCACAAAACGCGAAGCACCAAAGGCCTGAATGCCGGTCAATTGGTTCGAAAGTCATCGCCGTTAAAAAATCGCCGTCATGCCTTGTCGAGGTATCGAAAATGAGTGCCCGACACGGGGTGGAGCAGGCATTTATGCCTGCGGTAAAAGGATCAAAATACCTCGGCTTTAGCCGCTGAGGTTGCCGGGGGTGCAGGCATTCATGCCGCGTCGAGATATCGAGAATGCTCGGCCCGACACGGGGTGGAGCAGGCATTTATGCCTGCGGTAAAAGGATCAAAATACCTCGGCTTTAGCCGCCGAGGTTACGCGGTGAGGCCGACTCGCGCGCCGAACCGCGTGCGAAAAGTGCCCGACCAAATCAGCCACGATAGAAAAGCTCCTGCGGTTTGGAGCGAAGCGACAAAAATCAATGGGTCACAAACTTCGCCGTCGCCACATTGTCCACGCGGTCAAATACCCTCACCACCACAACATGTTCTCCTGAAGGAACAGGAACATTCGCGGCCGGCCGCTGCTTGCCACGCTTCTGATCAGGCTGCGGTTCGGGTGCAGCCGGGACATTCAGCAAAACGTTGAAGTCATAGTTTTCCGTCTTCGCATCGGAAAGCTGGCCCACGGGTTCCAGGTATTGCCAGTCACTGGCGTCCACGGAATATTCCGCGCGTCGAATCGGACTCGCCTCGTCCGTCGCATGAAAGGTTACATGCAACTGCTGGCCCTCCACGCGAGCCGCCAGGTTCTCAATACGCGGCGGCGTGTTGTCCACTTCAAAGCGCTGGCTCTGCTTTTCGTCCGTCAACGCTTCTTCCGGCGTGTGTGAAGGTGCGTCGCTGGCCAAAACCCGCACCGTGTAACCGCCGTCAGGGAGCAGGCCGGAGTCAAACGAATAAAAGTGGTCCACAATGCCTGACCGCAGCAGCTTCCAGTCGCGTTCATTGTCGCCGCGATAGTAAAGCGAGAAAACTAGATTATCGTCGTTGTCGTCGTGGGCGTTCCAGCGAACAGCAATGTAGGAACGATCATGGGTGGAAGTTGGCGTAACATCCAGGTGACCAACCAGCGGCGCGGTGCCAAGATTCATCACAGCGTCATTGCGTGACTGCGGTTGATAGCGTGTACCCTGAAGAACGCTCACGTCTTCCATTACCGGTGCAACATTCCTGGGCAGGTAGTTGATGGTTACGTCATTGATTTGTGTGGGCGGATTGGCCGGCTTGAGCACGGCACGCCATTGCACGAACCGTGCCGCTGGAATTTCCAGGCGGGCATCGCGATTGAGGTCGATGCGCGTCCACGCGCTCCAGTTGCGATCAGGATTGTCGACGTTGCCGCTGCGCGCGAACAGTTCATAGTTGCCGTGTCCGCGAACTTCAGCGCGGCCCCAGCGCGAAAAAGTTTTTGCGTCCTGAACGTCGCTTTCAAAAGTTCCTTCCGCTTCCGGCGAGTTGCTGATCAGCAGGATCTTGCCCAGATTGCTGCTGGAGCAATAGAGCGCTCCGCTGGGGGCCTTGGCGAATGAGGTCACCTGGCCCGCGCTGGCACGCAGCAGATCAGAGTAGTCACCGTTCTTTTCGATCGCGTAGATGCGGCCCTTGTTTCCGGTTCCGGCAATCAACCGGCCATTGTTATCAAAATCGAGCGCGTAAACAACGTCATCGTGGGAAGACCACAACTTGCGCGGCGCACCATCGGTCGAGATCATGAAGACGTCAGAACCTGCAAGGTTCACATTGCCGACAAAAGGCACGGTCACTGGCTGCGCGCCGGGCTGCGTGATCACAGGAGCCGAAGGCGCATTGTTGGCAGGTGGTGTCGCGCGCTTTTCTCCAGTGGCGGCAGCGTAGATGTTGCCGGCCGCATCCACTGCCAGCGCGGTGACTTCTTTGCGCGGCGCGGCATAGAGAACAAAGCCTTCGCCCGCCGGAGTGATGCGATAGATCAGCGCTCCTCCGTCTGAACCGGCAATCACGTTGCCTTTTGGATCGAAAGCCAGCACGCGCATGTGCGCTTCGTCTGACTTGAAGAACACGGCGCCTTGGCCGGTTTTCTCCACGCGGAATATCTCGCCGTTGTCGCCGGTGGCAATGTAAAGGCGGCCATCATTATCGAACGCCATGTCCCAGATGTATTTGGTTTTGGGATCAAAGAAAACAGAAGAGGTGTAGTCAGAAGCAGCCGGCTGGTCCGCTTTGGCCGGCGCAGCGGCATTGCGTGTAATGCGGTAGACCTTGCCGTCAGGCGACGTGGCGGCGTAAATGGCGCCATCTTTTCCCAACGCCAGTGTCTGGACCTGGAGTTCCTTGGGTTCAAAGATCACTGATGATTTGCCATCAGGCGTAATTCGATAGACGCGTGCTGGAGCTCCCGTAGCGGCGTACACTGCACCATCCGCTGCTGAAACAATGCGCCAGATGAAGGTGGAAGGAGTGGTGGTGAGCACCTTGAAGGCCGGCGCAAGTTCCAACTGTCCGGTGCTGCGGATGGCCACTCCGCGCGTAGCGCCGCGTTCAAATTCTTCGTAGCCGGTTTCTTTCCACTGCCGTGTGCCTTCAGCAACGGCCAGGCCCATCAGGGCAAGAGTAATAAGAGCAAAGCAGGTCTTTTTCATTAGGTGGTATTCCAGATGATCAGATTAACAGCAAGCGCGTGTGCCCGGGAACGTGTGCGAGAGAAAGTGTGGGCAGGGCGTGCGCCGCAAGAACTAAGGGGCCGCTTGGCGGCGGCCCCATTTTGAAACTACTTAATCGTCAGACTGATGACTTGTGATCCCGTGACCACGTAGCCAACGGGTGTGTTGGATTCATTGACCGCTGACTCATTGAACACCACCATTTGCTGCGTTGCGCGCATGCCTTCCATCACGTTCATCACGGAAAGCGGCACACCGGGCATGACTTTGTCTTCCACGGTCGCCTGCGGGTTGGGTTCCAGCAGGGAAACGTAGAGATGATCGTTCAGGTGTTCCTTGTTCAGGAGTTCGATGGTCGAATTAAGGTCCAGTCCGCGCACCGATCCGGCCCCGCGGCGAGCGCGGTCCAGAGTGTCAGCGTCGCTGACCAGGATGCGAAGACTGCCTTTAGGAACTGAGGTAGGCACGCGCACCGGGATGCGGCGCACGATGCGGTCTCCACGATACGGGCGGAGAACGGCTTCAATAGTGATCTCATCGCCGGGGCGCGCTTCCGTCACGTCGGTGCGGGCATTCTCCAGCACGGCAGAGTGACGATCCCGTTCCAGGTCAAAGTCCAGCGAAACGCCATTCACCGTGGGCGCTTCATAAGGATTGTCGTAGATGCGTCCAAAATGTTCGCCCAGCGCAGTGGCAACGGCAAACGCGGTCGGCTGGCTGTCAGTGGGTGAGAACATGTTGGCCAGCTTCACGTCAGGATATCCGTTCACGTGGATCTTACCGTTCATGCGATACGTGGTTTCTTCACCGTACTGGTTCATTCCCATGAGGGCGTTGAATACGGTTGCCATCATCATGAGTGGCGTAAGTTTGGGATTGTTCAGCACTTCGTAATGAAATTCCCGGGGACCGCTGGGACCATGGATGTTGAGCGTGACGGGAATCATCTGCGGTGTGCGATCAAACATTCCCATGATGCCGGTCTTGCGGTCCTGAACAAACGCGCCCACGGCTTCCGTGGCATTCACGATCTTGAAAGCGTTCAGCGGCGAAGCCAGCGTGGCAATTACGTTCGCCTTGGTCATGGGCATATCGACCATTCCGTACTGCGTGAGTGGATGTCCGCAGGCCAGCAGGTGGTCCTTGTCCATGTAGGTGACGGTACAGGTGGCGGCCACATCCATGTCACCGCGAACCATGATGGCGCTCACGGCAGAGCCGGGCACAAGGGGCTCAGGTTGTTTTGCATTGCTCACTGAACCAACGCCCATTACCGGTGTTATTCCGGCTGCTGCAAACTCGGCTCCAAACTTCTCAAGGGAGGCTTGCGTAAATCCATTGAAGACAAAAGGTGAATCGATAGGCTGAAGATACTGCGCTACGCCGCGGAAGGCGCTCATGTCAGTGGCGCCGGGGCCGCTGGTTTTCTCCGGACTAACGGTCTTGTTGGCCGCGGCTGCGCCTTGTTGCGGAATGCTGGTATCAAACTCATTGATCTCGAGCATTTGCGAAATCGGCGTTACGCCGGCGATCGGTTCTTTTGAGAACTGGCCAATGCGGTACGCTATGGCGCCCAGCATCTTGCCGTCAATATAAACCGGACTTCCGCTCATCCCGGCTACCACGCCCGTGTACTCAGCTTTTTCTCCGTGCAGGCGCACCAGCACCACGTCACTCTTGGGACCGTTCATGTTCTTCAGTACGCCAAGTACTTCCACGCCCATAGGTTCCGGCTGCGTTCCCTGAAATACCGTGTAAGCTACTCCAGTCATGCCGGGACGTACTTCATCCACGGTCATGATCTGAGTTTTCTGGTTTCCAGAAGCAGCCTTGGCAACTGTTAAGTTTTGTTCAGGTGCCGGTGCAGTAGGGGTTTGGCCGAAAGATACCCCTGATAAGATGACGAAAGCGGCGGCTAAAACGGTTATTCTCATACGGACAAGAACCCTTTGCCGAAATACACCTCGGCCCGCAAATGGTGCTTTGAGCCACTGAAAAGGTGAGTTCGTGCATCTATACTAGAATACAAATTTCCAAAAAGGCAGCCAGAAATGTCCTTAACACCGCCTCGAAATCTGTCTAACATCTCTAAGGTAATCGCCCGGTTTCTCTTTGTCCCCGCGCTCATAATCGGCTTTGTTATCTTCAATACTGTTCCGGTTTTTGCTGCCGGGAACCCGGGTCAGTCGCAGGACCAGCAACCATCGTCACCACAGCAGCAACAGGGCCAGCAGCCATCCACGCAGCAGCAACAGCAGCAACAGAACCAGCAGAACTCCACGCCATCGGCCGGAGGCCCACAAGGTGACATAGGTCCCATCGCGGTGCCAAAGAAGAAAGATCAGCCGCCGGCGAAGGAAGACACGCCCAAGCCGCCCAAGAAGATTGAAGGCATGCCCAACTTCACCTTGCGTGTGAACGTTCCGCTGGTCTCCATTGACGTGGGCGTTCTCTCCAAACAAGGCATGTTCATCCCCGGATTGAGAAAAGAAAACTTCCGCGTGCTGGAAGATGGCGTGCCTCAGACCGTCACGGGCTTCAACCAGACGGAAGCGCCAATTACGGCGGTGATGCTGGTGGAGTTTTCTGAAGGCTTCTATCCGCTGGAATACGATTCACTGTATGCATCCAGCGTGTTTGCCAGCACGTTGAAGAAGGAAGACTGGATCGCGCTGATTACCTACGATATCAAGCCGCACATTCTTGCCGACTTCACCCAGGACAAGCGCGAAATCTATGAAGGCTTGCGCAGCCTTCGGTTTGCCATGTCCCGCGAGGCTAATCTCTTTGACGCGCTCTATGAAACTCTGGACCGGCTGGATGAAGTGGAAGGCCGCAAGTACGTGATGCTGATCTCCAGCGGACGTGACACGTTCAGCAAACATACGCTCGACCAGATTTACAAGAAAGTCCAGGGCGCCAAGGACACTGCCATTTACTCCATCAGCACGGGCGCAGCCTTGCGGGAATGGGCGGAATCCCATGGCGCTACCAGTCAGCTTTGCAATATCACGTCCTTCAGTTGCAGGACTGAGTGGCTGCAATATGACAACGAGATGAAAACGTTTGCCAAGATGACCGGCGGCAAGTTCTATCAGCCCATGTTTGCCGGTTCTTTCAAGGATGCGTTTGTTGACATTGCGCAAACCGTTCGCAACCAGTACACGATTGCCTACCGTCCCACGAACCCGAAGCAGGATGGTTCATTCCGCAAGATCAAGGTTGAACTGGTAGGACCGGATGGAACCCCGCTTAAGATGCGCGATGAAAAAGGCAGGGATGTGAAGTACCAGATCATTGCTCGCGATGGCTATTCAGCCAAGCACCAAGTGGAGTAAGTATCTGGGGATTTTCATCCCGAGCGCAGCGAGGGATCCCTATGAATATTTGAATAACCCCTTTGTTCGCGGCGAGTCGGCGGGGCTGAAGGCTGGATGGCAGATAAGAATCTGGACGCACCGGGCGCAAGCTTTCTAGTGAAAGAAGTGCTGTAACACCAGAAACATTCCTACTCCGGCGAAAACCGCCAGGGCCACGCCGACGCCTCGTTCGCGATTCACTTCCGGAATCAGGTCGGAAGCTGCTACGTAAAGAGTTACGCCCGCCGAGAGCGGCAGCCCTGCCGACAACGACCGTGTGAATACCGTTACAGTAAGTACACCAATCACGGTGGCGATGCCCAGCACGGCCGACGCTCCCCACGCGGCGGCTTTGGTATGTCCTGCAGCCAGCATGATGGAAGACGCGGTAAACCCCTCCGGCACCTTGTGCAGAATCACGGCCATAAAGATCAGCCAGCCAAGCCAGTTCGATACCAGAAAGCCGGACGCAATGGCCACACCATCAAAGAATGTATGAATGATGAGGCCAAAGAGGACCGAATATGTGCGGTGGGACTCAGTAAATTCTTCATGGTGGGTTTCTTCACCAAAGTGAAAATGTGAAGTCACCGTGTGCTCAAAGAAATGCACAATGAAATATCCGGTCAGCAGAAGCAAGGGAGCGTTTGGACCAGCCAGGTGAATGCTCTCCGGCAGCATTTCCAGCAGGGCTGTGCCCAGCATAAAACCGGCGCCCAGTGCCACGAAATAACGCAGGTAGCGCTTGTCCCAGTCTTTTTGCACGATGACGGCGCCGCCGAAACCATTGGCCAGCGCCGCGGTTATGCCTAACAGAATGCTTGTTGTGATTGAGGTCATCAGGGAATCAATCAGGATAACAGCATTTATTGATTGATTCGCGTGATCGGCAGGTCAAAACGCGCTATTTATTTTTCTCGCAGCTATATCAAATCGCGAAATTTCCTTCACGTCGATCGCGCGAGCTAGCCGCTGTGCCGGATGTGCATGACATCGCCATCCTGCACAATGTAATCCTTGCCTTCCAGCCGGAGCTGTCCTTTGGAGCGCGCGTTGGCTTCTGAGCCGGCTTCCAGCAGCGTGTCCCAGTGAATGGTTTCCGCGCGGATGAAGTGCTTTTCCAGATCAGAGTGAATGGCGCCCGCCGCGTTTTGCGCGCGCGAATTGCGCGGGACCGTCCAGGCGCGGCATTCATCTTCGCCAATGGTGAAAAATGAAATCACGCCCAGCAGTTCGTATGTCTTGCGGATCAGGCGTGTCAGGCCGCTCTCCGTCAAGCCGTAGCTGGAAAGAAATTCCTGTGCTTCTTCATCACTCATGTCCGTGAGTTCGGCTTCCACCTTGCCGCAGATCGCCGTGGCGCCGGCGTTTTTGCGCGCCGCAATCTCTGTCATCTTGAACTTGGTCACGGCGTTTTCAAGGTCTGCGCCAAGCGTGGATGACTCATTCACGTTGACCACGTAGAGAATCGGCTTCTGGCTCAGGAACATGAATCCGCGAATGCGCTTTTCGTCGTCGGGCGTGATGTCCATTTCGCGCAGTGGCAGTTCTTTTTCCAGATGGGCCTTGGCGCGGATGATCAGATCATTTTCGCGCTCAAGTTCCGCCGTCTTCATCTTCTTCAAATCTTTTTCCAGACGCTCCAGTCGCTTCTCCACCTGTCCCAGATCGCTCACGATCAGGTCGAAGTCAACATTCTTCGCATCGCGCAGCGGGTCGTTCGGTCCGACGTGGGGTATGGACGGATCGTCAAAGGCGCGCAGCACATGGGCCAGCGCGTCCACCGTGCGCAGGTTGGTGAGGAACGCCGTTTCCTTGAGCGCGTCCTGCCCGATGGCTGCCACGTCAACGTATTCCACCACCGCATGCGTGAGCTTCTTGGGGTTATATTGCGTGGCCAGACGGTCCAGACGGTCGTCCGGGACCTTGGCGATACCGAGGTGCGCTTCTTTCGGGTTGGAATGACCACGGCTGGAGATATCAACCTTGGTGAGGATCTTAAATAATGATGTCTTGCCTACCTGAGGCAGGCCGATAATTCCTGTTTTCATTGTCCCTGTCGCTTCGCTCCAAACCGCCTGGAGAGATTCGTGAATTTTTGAAGTTTTTTGCGCTTGTGGGCAGCGGGCTCGGCGCGTGGACGGCCTCGCCCTTGTCGTCCAGTCGCCACCAAACTGTTAAGCGCAACCTTTGATTGTAAATCAGGGAACTGAAACTCGACGAAGGGGCCGCGTGTGAGTATCTATCGGGCAGAATTGGCGGTGCACTGATTGCGGACCGCTGAGCGGCTAATCAAACCGTCGCGCTGTCAACACAACCACGACAAGCCCACAGAAGAAGACGCTGCCTTCGGCGCGGGTGGACCAGGCATGGAGATGATCGAATTGACTCCGGTGTTCGGTGGAGATGCCCTGGGCTGACGCCATTTCAATCCTGAGATCACGGATTTTGGGAGTGATAACGGAGTGCGAGATCCAGGTGAGCGCCAGCATTACCAGGACAAGAGCGTGAGTGGCCAGCAAAGATCTGTTGCCGCCGCTTGCTCGTGAACCAGTCTGCTTTTGTCCTGATGTCTGGATGATGATTGACGACAGTAAAAATACCAGCCCTGAAACCAGTCCCATCCAGTGAAGTCTACTCAGGCTTACGCTCACCACGTCGCCGGCGAGCCTGGTTGTAGGAAGAACCGTGAACACCGTCGGCGCCAGAACGAAGGAGAAAAAGATGATGCCGCCGATCCAGGTGACCAGCGCCAGCAGCATCAACGCCCGTAGCCAACTCATACCGGAACGGGAATGCTCTGGACGATATCGCGAATGATGGTTTCCGCCTGGTCGGCTTTCTTCATGGTCGAAGAATAGCGCGCATTCACCACCACGCGATGTGAGAACACGGGAGTAGCCAGGCTTTTGAAGTCAGTCGGCGTAGCAAACTTGCGTCCGTCGAGATACGCCATGGCCTGAGCGGCCCGATAGAGCATTAATGATCCGCGTGGTGAAACGCCCAGCGCCAGCGATTCTGACTCACGCGTGCGCTTTACGATCTCCAGGGCGTAGTCAACCAGGCTGTCATCAACTTTCACCAGCTTGACTTCTTCCTGCATGGAGATGATTTCTTCGCCCGTGGCGACGGGAGTGATCTGATCGAGCTTTGCCGCTCCGGCTTCGGAGCGCAGAATTTCCCGTTCGCTGTCTTTCTGCGGATAGCCCATGTGCAGTCGCAGAAGAAAACGATCCAGCTGTGATTCCGGCAGAGGGTACGTTCCGTGATGTTCCACGGGATTCTGTGTTGCGATCACAAGAAAAGGCTGCGGCAGCGGATGCGAATGGCCGTCCATGGTGACCTGGCCTTCGTTCATTGCTTCCAGCAACGCCGACTGTGTCTTGGGCGTGGTGCGATTGATCTCATCAGCCAGAAGAATGTTGGTGAACACCGGTCCGGCCTTGAATTCAAACTGCTGTTCCTGAGCTGAATAAACGGAGATCCCCAACACATCAGAGGGCAGCATGTCACTGGTGAATTGCAGACGCTGGAAGGTGCATTCCAGCGTGCGCGCAAGGGCGTGAGCCAGGGTCGTTTTGCCGACGCCCGGCACGCCTTCAATCAAAAGGTGGCCGCGGGCCAGCACGCATACCATTGCCATGCGCACCACTTCGTCATTGCCGCGAATAATGCTGCGCAGGGACTGCTCAATGGCGGTGGCGCGCGTCCCGGAGGCTGAGTGGATCTGTGTTGAAACCATGTACTTGGCTCTATTGTAACGTGATGTGGCTAGATTGTGATGGGCACATGCCCCTTACCAGGGGCTTGTTCCTTCTACTATGCGCACAGTGCACAAATATCCTCAAGAACACGGGCGTACGCCATGGTGCCCAAAGTAACCTGCTTTGTGCCGTCAACTGTGCCACAATTCACTTTATGTCAGTCAGTAAACGACCTTGGTCCGGCTGGAGGATCGCGCGCTACGGCATGTTTTGCTGCATGCTGCTGGTGCCGGCGCTTATGTTGAAGCGTCCCGCCCTGCTGGCTGAAGCCGCGCCGGTAACAACCGTGCAACAGGAGAGCCAGAGCTTCCAGGCCAAGTGGGTCGACCTTGAACAGGCCCATCTTCGCGGTGAGTCTTCAGAATTTCGTTTCACCGCTGAAGAGGTAAACGCCGCGTTTCAGGAAGCCCTGTCCGGCGCCAGCGACGTTGCTTCTCAAAATCGCGCGGACGCAAAGGCTGCGCAGGTTTTCTTTGCCGGTGAACGCGTTACCGGACAATTTGTATCCAATGTTCACGGCAAAGATGTTTATCTTACGGTTTCAGGTAAGCTGCGCGACGTGGATGGCTACCTGACCTTTGATCTTGACGATTTGAAGATCGGCGATCTGCCTGTGCCTGTTTCTCTGGTCCGCATGGAACTCCAGAACAAGCTGCTTGAGCCGGAGACGCGCGAAAAGATGAAGCTGCCTGCTTACGTGGCTGATTTACGCGTGGAAAACGGGCAACTTGTGATTCTGGAAAAGTAAACCCTAGTGGCCTTCATTCCGAGCGGGAATCCCTGCTCCCATCAACGTTAATCGCGAATTCCTTTTAAGACGGTAGGGATTCCTCGCTTCGTTCGGGATAAAAAACTTTACAGCGGCTTTGTCGTATGGCCGGTGAGGCGCTCAATTCTCTTGTAAATCGGTGGATGGGTTGAAAAAAGGTTGCCGAAATCCGCTCCCATCATCGGCTTAATGATGAAGAGGTGGGCCGTGGATGGCGTTGCCACCATGGGGACGCGTCTTGAATAGGCGTCCAGCTTCTGCAAGGCCCGCGCCAGAGCAAAAGGATTGCCGGTGAAATGCGCGCCAGTAGCGTCCGCCTCATACTCGCGTGTGCGGGAGACCCAGAGTTGAATCAGCAAGGCAATAAACGGCGACAGGATCATCAAGATGACAGCGCCCAGTCCGCCGCCACGGCGGTCGCGATCTTCTCCGCCGGCCCCGAACCAGAAAGCCATACGGGCGATCATGCTGATTGCGCCGGCGAGGGTAGCGGCAATTGAGCTGGTAAGAATGTCGCGGTTCTGCACGTGGCCCAGTTCGTGGGCCAGGACGCCTTCCAGTTCGTCGTCATCCAGCAGTCCCAGAATTCCCTGGGTCACGGCGACCGAGGCATGGCTGGGGTTGCGTCCCGTGGCAAAGGCGTTGGGAGAATCGTCTGGGATCACGAAGATTTTAGGCATGGGCAGGCCGATCTTCTGGGTGAGTCTTTCCACTACCGAATAAACCCGCGGCAATTGCTCACGTGTAACGGGAGTAGCGCGGTACATGGCCAGGGCGATCTTGTCAGAGAAAAAGTACGAAATAAAGTTGGTGACGGAGGCGAACACAAATGCCAGCACCATTCCGCTGCGCCCGCCAAAATAGTCGCCAATGCCAATGGCCAGCAAGGTCATGAGGGTAAGCAGAAACGCAGTTTTGAGACCATTCATATCTAAATAGATGCTCTCAAAAAACCAAAGTTTCCCAAAAATGCCAGTCAGAGACCGTTGCCTGCTTTTCGCCGTGGCATTTTCCGAGGTCGCTGCTGAAACTGTTGAAAGAAAGCTGGTTGTTTTTACCGCCTCAGGCCGGAGGTGAGGCGAATATTTTACGAATGCTTTGCGACCCCTGCCACATTAGGGATTTTAATGTTTTTCTTATTGTTTTCTCATGGCAACTTTCGCATACTCTCAATCGGCTTAATGTCGTAAGACGGAATGTCGCACTAAGACATTCTTCGATCTTCGATCTTCCGGGCTTTTCGCTCCGCAAAGCTAGCCTAACAGCGGGGTTTTAGTAGAAACCTTGAACCAGAGGTCTGAGAGCGTTGCCCCCAAGACAGCGCTCCATGAATAGGCGAGTGATGCCCACTCGCTTTCGGTACACGCTGCAGCGCATTGAACGCTGTGGCGGCCCGGCTCCGGTCAAGGCGTAAGTAGAACTTAAGGAGCGTAGCCAATGAGTTTTATCTATTTACCCAAGGATGCTTCCCGTGCAAGTGTGAAGGAAGCCGAGAACGCCCGTAAGAATCGAGCCGAGATCGTAAAGGCTTTTTCTCACGGGAAAGTCTCGCGTCGCGACCTCATTAAATGGGGTCTGATTTCATCCGCCGGAGCCCTGGCGCCAATTCACGGACTCAATCCGTTTGTCACCAGCGCACACGGCCAGGTTCCCACCGGCACACCACGCAGCCCGTTGAATGGCGTGCAGCCGTTTTCCACCGCGATGCCGCGCTTTGACGTGATCGATCGTAAGCCGATCATTTCGGGTCAGCCGCATCCGTTCGGTGCCATCGTTCCTACGGCCCAGGCCAACCAGACTCCTCAGCTTCTGGATTCGGCATTGGTCGGCGGCGCGACTAATTTGTATGGTCCTATCGAAGGCCGTCCGGGCGGACCAATCTGGGCGCACCAGCAGTTTACTAAGTTCCCGCCGCAGATCGCCATCGAAATGAGCCAGGCCGGAGCCCAGGCCAACACCGCCTACAATCCCGGCGTTGCCAACCACATGAACAGCGAGATCGATCCGACCTCATCGTTTCCTTTGCAGTTCCACCCCGGTCTACCTAAACAAGATTCGAATTCAGTGTGGACATTCCAGGGAACGGTTCCTCCAAAGCTGGTTATGGGCAAGTACGGCGAACCGTTGATTTTCCGCCATCACAACAAGCTGCCTGCTGACGAAACTGCCAACAACGGCTTTGGGCGTCACACCATTTCCACCCACGAACACAACGGCCACCACGGCGCAGAGAATGACGGCTTTACCGGTGCATTCTTCTTCCCGGGTCAGTTCTATGACTATCACTGGCCAATCGTGCTCGCCGGTCTGAACAGCATCAACACGGATGCCTCTGACAGAATGGCCAGCAGCCCGGATGGCAGCGGTGGACTCATCAACCAGCCCGGTGACTGGCATGAAACCATGTCCACCCACTGGTTCCACGATCACATGTTCAGCTTCACTTCGCAGAACGTGTACAAAGGCAACGCTGCCATGTTCAATCTTTACAGCGGCCTTGATCGCGGCAACGAAGGCATCAATGACGGCGTCAACCTCCAGCTGCCCTCCGGCACCATCAAGGATTGGGGCAACCTGGAATATGACGTCAACCTCCTGCTCTCTGACAAAGCTTTCGATTCGAGCGGTCAGTTGTTCTTTGACATCTTCAATTTCGATGGCTTCCTCGGCGACGTGATGACGGTCAACCTGACCTATCGTCCGTACTTTGAAGTGGAGCGTCGCAAGTATCGCTTCCGCATCCTGAATGCCAGCGTATCGCGCTTCTTCGCGTACGGTCTGTCTGACGGAACGCCGATCATCCAGATTGGTAACGACGGCAACTTGTTGCCGACGGTTGTGCCGCAGCTTGTCTCTGACGAGCAGGGCATCGCCGAACGTTATGACTGGGTCATCGACTTCTCCAAGTACGCGATTGGCAGCAAGGTTTGGCTGGTCAACGTGGTCGAGCACCAGGACGGCAAGAAACCGAAAAAAGACCTCAGCATCGCTGCGGCGCTTTCCGGTTCTTCGCCTGACCCGTGCGTTGGCAAGATGCTCGAGTTCCGCATTGTGCGTGACCCGGCGCAGCCTGACAAGAGCCGCGATCTGACGAAGTTCCCCAACCTGATCCCGAACCCGGATCTGTCGAAGATTCCAGTTGCACGCCAGAGAACGTTCATCTTCGGTTCAGGCGCCAGCCAGCCACTGCCGGCCGGCGATCCAGCCGCCTACTACACCGGTGCAGGCAATCAGCCTGGTCCGTGGGGAGTTGCAACCGATGGCGGTAAGACCAACAACGCCAGCTTTGGCCGCATCTCTGCCGCACCGAAATCCGGTACGCGCGAGATCTGGACTCTGCAGAACGGTGGCGGCGGTTGGGATCACCCAATCCACATCCACTTTGAAGAAGGCCAGATCCTGGCCCGCAACGGCAGCGCTTCCAACGTGCCGGCGTGGGAAAAGGGTCGCAAGGACGTGTATCGTCTGCGTCCGGGTGGAAGCGTGACCTTGACCATGCAGTTCCGCGATTGGGGCGGCATGTACATGGAGCACTGCCACAACACGGTCCACGAAGACAACGCCATGCTGGTACGTTGGGAAATGAGCGATGCAGGAACACCGTTCCTGAACAGGCTCCCAACCCCGATTGCTACACCTCAGGGCGTCACCTTCGCTGCACCGGATGACATTGCTCCCACAGCTTTCTAATTGAAGGCTGCAGGAACAAACTAACCAGATGGGCGGGCCGCAAAAAAATGCGGTCCGCCTGTTCTGTATCAAGCGCCATTCACAGGTACCCAGGGAAAAGAACCCAAGGACAAAACGATGAATTTCAAGCTGAAACTAAAAGTATCAGTAAAACTGGCGCTCACGGCGGCCCTGGCCGTGGCACTGGTGCATCCGGCCTCTGCCGTGCTTGATAACAAGCGTTGGGGAGCAGATTATTTCCCGAACGTGGAACTGACCACGCAGGATGGAAAAGTTGTTCATTTTTATGATGACCTGATCAAAGGCAAGGTCGTTGTCATTAATCTTATTTACACCCATTGTGTTGATGCCTGTCCGCTGGAAACCGCACGCCTGGTGCAGGTCCAGAAGATGCTGGGCGATATGGTTGGCAAGGATATCTTTTTCTATTCCATTACGATTGATCCCAAGCGCGATACACCCGCCGTGCTCAAAGACTATGCTGACAAGTACCACGCTGGTCCTGGCTGGACTTTTCTTACCGGCAAGAAGGCAGATATCGACCTGCTCAGCAAAAAAATAGGCCTTTATCAGGAGCCGGATCCGAATGACCGCGACGGTCATATGCCGGAACTGCTGATCGGCAATGAACCTACAGGGCAGTGGTTTCTCAACGGAGCCGCTGACAATCCACGCTTTCTGGCCAGCCTCATCGGCGACCGGGCCAATGCATGGAAACTTACCCTGGCCAACAAGAACCATACAGTAGCGCAACCGCAGGCAATCAACATCGAGCGCGGACGCTACGTTTTTTCCACTCATTGCGCTGCCTGCCACACGGTGGGGCACGGAGACAAGATTGGTCCTGATCTAATCAACGTGACAGACATTCGCGATCCGAAATGGCTGGCTCAGTTCATTCAGACACCAGAGAAGATGATTTCAGACGGTGACCCGCTTGCCAAGGCTCTGTTTGAGAAATACAGACAGATCCGTATGCCAAATCTGCGCATTGGCGACGAGGACATCGCCGAACTTATCGATTTCCTGAACAAGCAGAGCAAAAATCCTGAAGGGGCTCCCGCGCAACCAGGAGACGGTTCCAGGGAGCCTGCGGACCTCTCTCACCATCCGGCGGCTGCGTCCACGGCGACAAACATGAGCGCGGACCCTGCGCCCGTGGCGTCTACGGCGACAAAGAACAAGAATTAGCTTTCAGTTGGCTGCACTCCGGCCGATTTTTAGCGGAGAGGGTCCTCGAAGCTGGGGAGTCCCTCTCCCGGTCGGGAAGCTCTTCTTCTGTTGTGATCAACTTACGTGGTGAGCGCCTTGCGAATCGCCAGCAGCTCGCGCAGCGTGGGCTCCAGGTTCTTCAGGTCCAGCGCATTCGCGCCGTCTGACTTGGCCTGAGCCGGATTGTCATGCACTTCCATAAAAATTCCATCAATACCCGCTGCCACAGCCGCCCGTGAGAGCACAGGAATGAACTGTGGCTGGCCGCCGGACACAGCTTCGCCCTTTGCGCCCGCGGAAGGAAGCTGCACGGAATGCGTGGCGTCAAAGACCACCGGAGCGAACTCACGCATGATGGCCAGTGACCGCATATCTACCACCAGGTTGTTGTAACCGAATGAACTGCCGCGCTCGGTGAGAAAGATATTCTGGTTGCCGGACTCGCGCACTTTGTTCACTGCGTGCTGCATGTCCCAGGGAGAAACGAACTGCCCCTTCTTGATGTTGATCGACTTGGCATGTTTGGCGGCGGCTACCAGCAGATCAGTCTGGCGACAGAGAAAAGCCGGTATCTGGACCACGTCAACGGCGTCGGCCACTTTGGGAACGTCCACTGCCTCATGAACGTCAGTGAGAACCGGCACGCCGACAGTCTCTTTTACTTTGCGCAGGATTCGTAGACCTTCATCCAGGCCCGGTCCGCGAAAGCTCTTAAGTGACGTACGGTTGGCTTTGTCATACGAGGCTTTAAAGATATATGGGACCGCCAGCTTTTTAGCGACCGCGCTGATCTCCTGCGCCATGCGGATCACATGCTCTTCACTCTCAATAACGCAAGGGCCGGCGATGAGGAAAAGGGAAGAGCCGATGTTCAGGCCAGGCAGCGTAAATGACGGTTTCGATGACATATTTTTCCACGAATTTCCGCGCTACCTTCTTACAATCCGCTCTGGCCGGCGAAACTGTTCGTCTTCTTCATGCACGCGGCTATCGCGTCGTGATAATCCGTTCGCGTACGAAGCTTTGATAAAACTGCTGAACAGCGGATGGGGCTCCAGCGGCTTTGACTTGAATTCCGGATGGAACTGGCAGCCGAGGAAGTATGGGTGATCAGGAATTTCCACGATTTCAACATAGGTTCCATCAGGCGTGCTACCGGTCAGGCGCATGCCCGCGCCGGTGAGGATGGCTTCATACTCACGATTGAATTCATAGCGATGGCGGTGGCGCTCACTGATCTCGGTTGTGCCGTAAGCTTCCGCGGCGTGGCTGTTTGGTTCCAGCTTGCATGCCCAGGCGCCCAGGCGCATGGTGCCGCCCAGTTCATCAATGCCACGCAACTCGCGCAGCTTGTAGATCACGCGGTGAGGTGTTGCCGGATTAAATTCACTGGAGTCGGCCTGGTCCAGTCCGCAGACGTTGCGGGCATATTCAATACAGGCGGTCTGCATGCCGAGACAAATGCCAAAGTACGGAATTTTCTTTTCCCGGGCATAACGGATGGCGTTGAGCATGCCTTCAATGCCGCGCTTGCCAAAGCCGCCGGGGACGAGGATGCCGTCGAAACCTTCAAGTTGTATTTCGTAATCGCGGTTGTCTTTGTCCTTGCTTTCCAGACCTTCAGCTTCTACCCACGTCACGTTCAGCTTTAGATTTTGCGCGGTGGCGCCGTGGACCAGCGCTTCCTTCAGCGATTTGTAGGAATCTTCGTACTCCACGTACTTGCCCACAATGCCGATGTGGACTTCATCCTTGGGGTTATAGATTCTGTGGACCAGTTCTTCCCAGCGCTTCAGGTTGGGTTCCTTGGCGTCCACGCGCAGATAGCGGAGCACAAGAGCGTCCACGCCTTCATGAGCAAAGACCAGCGGTACTTCATAAATGGAAGCAACATCTTTGGCGGTGATCACGGCTTCATCTTCCACGTTGCAGAAAAGCGCGATTTTGCCTTTGAGCTCTTTGGAAAGGAAACGGTCTGTGCGGCAGAGAAGAATGTCCGGCTGGATTCCGATGCTGAGCAGCTCTTTCACGGAGTGCTGCGTAGGCTTGGTCTTGAGTTCTCCGGCAGCGCCGATCCACGGAACAAGTGTGACATGAACAAAGAGTGTGTTATCGCGGCCCATTTCCTGGCGCATTTGGCGGATGGCTTCAAGGAAGGGAAGAGATTCAATGTCTCCGACAGTGCCGCCGATCTCAACGATGGCAATATCCACGTCCTGCGCGACTTTCTTCATCGCTGCCTTGATTTCATTGGTGACGTGCGGAATCACCTGCACCGTTTTGCCGAGATAATCACCGCGACGCTCCTTGGTGATGATCTGTTCGTAAATGCGGCCGGTGGTCCAGTTGTTGTCACGCAGGAGACGGGAATGCGTAAAGCGCTCATAGTGGCCGAGGTCAAGGTCGGTTTCAGCGCCGTCGTCGGTCACAAAGACTTCCCCGTGCTGGAAGGGAGACATGGTGCCCGGATCAACGTTCAGGTACGGGTCAAACTTCATGATGTTGACCTTCAGTCCGCGGCTTTCCAGAAGACACCCAATGGACGCTGCCGCCAGACCTTTGCCCAGGGAAGACACAACGCCGCCAGTCACGAAAATATATTTCGCTGCCATGAACTCCTCATCTCAGTTGTTTGGGGATTGAACTTGCTGATTTTTGGGGGTGCTGATCCCAGGCGCGATGAAGGGTGTTGCCCTTGGCCTTGGAAGCAATTGGGGTGCACGATCAATTATACAAAAAGAATCTGTGGAAAGCAGCGACAGAATTAACCGGGTTTGCAAAAATGTTGGGATGAAGAAACTCGGGATTGTCGGCGGTATTGGTCCGGAGTCGACGATCGAGTACTACCGCAGGCTGATTGCTTCCTATCGGCAGAAGAATAAGAATAAAGATGGCAGCTATCCAGAGATCATCCTCAACAGCGTTGATCTCACGGAAATGCTGGCTTTACTCTCTGCCAACCAGCTTCCGGAACTCACACGTTTTCTGCTGGGGCACATCGGGACCTTGGCCCATGCGGGAGCAGATTTTGCCGTGATCGCCGCCAACTCGCCCCATCTGGTGTTTGATGAAGTGGAACGGGCTTCTCCCATTCCACTCATCAGCATTGTTCAAGCTGCTGCTGATCACGCGAAACATTCAGGACTGCACAAGCTGGCCCTCTTCGGCGCCAGGTTCACCATGCAGGCCGATTTCTATCCTCAAGTTTTTTCGCGATATGGGATTTCATTGGCTCTTCCCACCGCGGAAGAGCAGGATTACATTCACGAAAAATACTTCGGTGAATTGATCCTTGGTGCGGTCATTCCAGAAACACGCCGGCGTTTGGAAGCAATTGTCGAATCCATGAAGTCCCGGGATGGAGTGGATGGGCTGATCATCGGCGGCACGGAACTGTCACTGATCTTCCGCGAGCCGGAAGTCTGTGGCATCCCAGTCTTAGACACCACTCAGATTCACGTAGAAGCAGCCATTACCCGCATGCTGGCGTAAAAAATTCTGCAAGAAATCCGGCAACTTCGTTCTTAGATCAGTTACCACCACCGGGCCCCTGCCATAAAGGGACAGAACCGTGATTCCTGATTGCGTGTGCCGCAACGGCGCAATTTGCGCCGCGAATGTACTTCCTCCCCGCTTCGCACACGTCTGGCAAGCCGTTTTCATCTCGCACAAGAAAGGCATTCTCCATGAGAAGGTCGCATGCATTGCTTCGTTCCTTCGCACTCTTATTGCCCGTCATGTTTTTCATGACGGCGTTGACTTCTTCCGCGTTTTCCCAGGCTGCCGGCAATGATGCAGGCCCGGGACCGGGCTGGGTAGTGATTCCCGTGGATGAATACCAGCAGTTACGAACCCGGGCTTATCCCGCGGACCGGCCGCCTGATCCACCGCCGGTGGAAGTAACGCTGACGCGCGTTGATTATGACCTGCACATCAACGGCGACCTGGCTACCGGTCGCGCGACGCTTACCGTGGATGTGATCAAAGACGGTTGGGTGCGCGTGGCCATTCCCAGCGGGCTGCTGGTGCGTGAAGCGCGCTTGGATGGCAAACCACTGGCGCTGGTGCCGGACCAGAGCAAAGGCGGCCATCAACTGTCTGCGGTGCTGGCGCACGCCGGCCGCGCCATGCTGTTGCTGGATATCGCAATGCCGGTGAACGCATCCGCGGGCGATGAGAGCATTACGTTGCCGGCAACTCCTTCCGGCGTCACGCGAGCGTCGGTGGAATTGCCGCGTAAAAATATTGAACTTACGCTGAGCGGTGGCCTGCTCAATGAGAAGAGCGAGTCTGCGGGGATAACCAAGTGGCTGGCTTATGGTCACGGCAATGAGCCGCTGAGCTTCTCATGGCGTCGGAAGATTGAAGCGCAGACGCACATCGAATTGCCGCTGCGCATGCGCGGCTCGCTGGTGGAAGCCGTAGGGCTGGGCGAAGACCTCACCACCGTGACAGCGGACGTAGATCTCGCTATCACGCAGGGATCGGCCAAGGAGGCCCGTATTCAAATACCGGAGAAAGTCACTGTGAACCAGGTGACAGGCGCCATGGTGGGAGATTGGGAGGTCAAAGCCGGCGAGCTGGTTGTGACGATGGTGGAACCGGTGGAACAATCCACACGTTTTGTGATCAGCGGAGAGGTGAAGACGCCGCGCGAAGGCGAGATTGGCATTCCAATTCTCCGGCTTCTGAACGTTGAGCGCGATAGCGGCGGTGTTGCCGTGGACGTGCTGGGCGCAGGAGAAATCAGGGAGAAGCTTACGCAATCAGAAGGACTGGAAGGTGTGGATGCGGCGGGATTGGGCGAGATGATCGCCAGCCGCCAGTCACCATCACTGGAGGCGTTTCGTTATCGTTCCGGAGAGACTCTGGGGCCTCGCTCACTCACCGTGAACGTCGCCCGCTATGAGCAGCAGGCCGTTCTGCTGGCCAATATTGAAGAAGCCCGCTACAAGGTGCTGATGAGCAGTGAAGGCAAGACATTGGTGCAGGCAAATTACGCGGTGCGCAACAATCTTAAAAACTTTATCGCCATCAAACTGCCCCCAGGGTCGGTGGTGTGGAGCGCGACGCTCAACGGGGTTCCCATTCGTCCGGGAGAAGCTGACGATCATAGCCTGTTGCTGCCGCTGGAAAAGTCTCATGCGGGAAATGACGCTGCAGCGTTCGCTGTTCAGGTGATGTACCTGAGCCGCGAAACGGCATGGACGGAGAAAGGCAAAGCGCGGCTTGTGCTGCCTACGGTCGATATCGCCATCTCACGCACAGGCGTGGAGTTCTATCACTCACCGCAATTCCGCGTGACGCCTGAGCCCGGAGCGTTTCGACCAGAACCGTACGCGCAGCCGCTTTCGCCCGCACTGGCAGAGGGTTCCATGCGTGATGCGGAGAAACCAGCTTCGGCGGCCTACGCAGCAAGAGTCGGCGAGCCCGAATCCAAGGACGCGGCGCAACATGCGGCGTTGGTGGATGAGTTCCGGGCCAAGACTTCCGGCGGGCGTACATCGCGAACGCTGCCTGTGGCTTTGTCATTCCCGGCATTTGGCAGTTCACTTTACCTGGTGGCCGAATTAACGGCGGAAAATCACGCTCCGGAAATTGAAGTGAGCTATCAGAAAGAAAAGAAAGAAGGCAAAAGATGAAAACGCCTAAAAGTGTTTTTGTGTTCGCGATAATGTTTGCAGTCGCCCTGGGTGCGCGGGCCGCAGATCGCAATCCAATCAGCAATAGCAAGCTCCCTTTACCAACCACGGGCAACGTCACGCTGCCGCTGGCGGAATACAACAAGTTGGTTGACCTGGCCGGCAAATCCGTTAAGGCGCTGGATCCGCCGCCCAACAACTACACACTTAAGCGGGCCGATCTCAAGTTGCATGTAACCAACAGCAACGTTCTTGGCACCGAGGTGCTGGATGGCGAAGTGTTCCTGAAGAACGCAACCAAGGTCCCGCTGGCTTCCGGGGTGACGGTACTTAGCGCGCAGCGCGAAGGCCGCCCGCTTCCTCTCCTGCAGGAAAATGGCATGACTACGGCTGTGCTGCCCGGTGCGGGTGAGTTTGCGGTGACCATGGAAACGGGCACACCGCTGGTAATTGAAGCCGGACGAGCGTCATTCAACCTGCCTGTTCCTTCCGCAGGCAGCGTGAAGATGACGCTGATTGTTCCCGGCGACCGGACCAACGTTCGCATTAACCCCGGCCTTATCATCGGGCGTGCTTCTGCCAACGGCCAGACCACGATTGAAGCAGCTCTCTCTCCCGGCCAGCCGGTCAATATCTGGTGGACGACGCGTGAGATTGTTGCACCCGTGGTGCCGAAGGAAGTGCACTTTCTCTCTGACCTCAAGACTCTTGTGTCAGTGAATGAGAGCGATTTTCGTATTACTGCCCTGGCTGACATTACGGTGTTGCAAGGGCAGCCAGGACGGTTTCTGGTGAACATACCCCAGGGTTATGAAGTGACGAATGCATCCGGTGCTACGGTTTCCACCAGCGAGATCAAAGACGGACAGCTCATTCTGTATCTCAATAACGGCAGCGCGCGCACGCACCAGTTCCTGATCTCGATGGAGAAGGCGTTTACGGGTACCACGATGGATGCGCCATTCATCAGCTTTCAGGACACGCAACGCGAAACCGGTGAGGTGCTGGTGGAAGGCTCCGGCGCCATGGAACTTACGGCGAAGGAAGCTGGAAGTCTCAAACGCATGGACGTAAAAGAAATCAATCCTTACCTGCGCGCGCTGGCCCGGAGTCCATTGCATGCGGCGTTTCGCTTTCATCGTCAGGCAAATGAATCGCCCAGGCTGGCACTCGACTGGAAGCGCTTTCCTGATAGCGCGGTCCTTGCCGCCGTGGCTGAACATGCCGTGGTGACCACGCTGGTGACGTCAGAAGGTCGGTCGCTAACGGAGGTTACGTTGACCATCAAGAACCAGGCACAACCTTTCATGAAAGTTGACCTGCCGCAGGGTGCGTCGATTCTCTCGGCGGACGTCGCTGGAGAGAAGGTGAAGCCGGTGCAGGGAACAGATGGAAGCCGCGTGCCGCTGCTGCGGGCCAACTTCCGTCCAACCGGATCTTATACCGTGTCATTCGTCTTTGTGCATTCGGGCAGTCCGTTTGCACGCAAGGGTGGATCAGAACTGTCGCTGCCGAAGATGGATGTTCCCATCAGCGTGATGGAATGGGAGGTGTTTCTGCCGGAACAATACAAGGTGAAAGACTTCGGTGGCGACGCGATTTCCATGAACGAGTATCGGGCGGCCAATGACGTGGGTTCTGGCGGCGCGATCGGCCTGTCTAGCCGCGCCGGCGGAGGAATTGGCGCTGGCTCCGCTGCAGGGATTGGCGGCGGAATTGTTACCGGTTCATTTGGTACCCCGTCGGGGGATTTCAGCAACACCAACGGCGGCATCGGGTTCAACGCGGGCGTTGCCGGCTACATGAGTGGAACTGTGATTGATCCACAAGGCGCCGTGATCGCGGGAGCGCAGGTGAGGATTATTTACACCGCCAATGGGTCAGTGTGGTCCGCAACAACCGATGGCAATGGCAGATGGATGGTCTATGGAGTTCCATCGGGGGAGGTGCGGATCGAAACTTCCGCGCAGGGCTTCAACACCTCGTCCATTCGTGGGAAGTCACATCAGGGCGGTCGTGGCGAGGACTATGGAAGCATTAAGCTGGGCGTGGGGTCGGCCTCGACCACTGTGGAGGTCACAGCCGCGGCACCGATGATTGATACGACCTCTTCGTCGGTCACAACCACTTTCAGCGGGACCAACCTGACCGACAACGCTGGTATGGCAAACAAGGGTACGAGATTTGGTGGTGACTATAAAAAACAGAAAGAGCAGCAAGTGCAGAACCAGGCTTCTAACAACGTCTACAACTTGCAGAAGAAAGTTTCCGGGGTGTTGCCGGTGCGCATCGACGTGCCGCGTGCGGGCAACTCATACCATTTTGCCCGGGCGCTGGTGCTGGATGAAGAGACAAAGCTGACGTTCAATTACAAGAGTGACGTGAAGATGGCAAAGAAGTAGGACCTGGGCCGCGAATTGCGCGAATAAAACTCGAAGTCAAATTTTTTTATTCGGGTTCGTTCGGGTTCATTCGCGGCTCAATTTGTTTTTTGATCTCTGCTATTTCACATACTTTGGTTGTTCGCCTTTGCCCCAGGGATCGTACTGGTGCGCAAACTTGACGCGGTCAGGAATGGAAGGGTGATCGTAATACCAGAAGACCACCAGCGGACTGGGATCAGGATAAGACAGAGAGAGTTCACCAAGCACCTGAAACGCATGCGCTGCGGATTCCTGCGGGTTAGCGTTGATGCCGTGTGTAACTTCCAGTCCGTACACGTCAGCGTTGTGTTCAATCAGCCGGCCTACGGTTGCGTTAATGGGTTGGCTGATGAAGCCCAGGATGCTGAAGATAAGAAAAATCATGGGCAATGCAGCCCAGTCGCCAAGTTCGCGAATATGCCAGCGCGAGCCGAATTTATTCAGGAACCAGCCCGAAAGCCAATAAAGCAGGAACATACCGACGAAGAGTCCGGCTGCGCCTGAGGCCAAACCGATGGTTACATGGTTCAAAACGTAATGTCCCATCTCATGACCAAAGACAAACAGGGTCTCTGGCGTGGAGGCGTTCTTAATTGTCGTGTCCCAGACCACCACGCGCTTGGAGGGGCCGAACCCGGTCACGTAAGCATTAAGAGTCGTGACCTTTTCACTGGCCTTCATCAGGAACATGCGGTCGCGAGGAATGTTGAGGCCGCCTTTTGCGGTTACCCGTTCGATCTGCGTGACCAGTTCAGGATTGTTTTTTTCCAGCGGCTCAAACTTGTTAAAGAGAGGGTCAATCACGTAGGGCGTGATCAAGACGAACAAGAAAAAGAAGGGAACGGCGAGCAGCCAGAAGTAAAACCACCAGCGACGCGGACTTTTTCGAATCAGGGAAATCATTCCGTATAACGACAGAGTTGCAATGACCAGCGAAATCATTTCGCCCTTTAAAAAGTCACCAAACCAGGAACTCCAGCCCTGTACAGAGAGTCCATATTGTCGACTGATGCTGTGCCCGTAGGCGTCAAGTGGCAAGTCCAGGAGATTCAAGGTAAGAATGAAAAGAGGAACCACAACCATGGCCTGAACAAAACGGTTTTGCGATAGCTTTTCCGCCCAATCGCGGTACCGCGCCACCACTCCCAGATACAGCAGCGCTATCAGCACTACGAATGACCAGACGGTTCCGATGATCCGCAATGTCCCGCGGAGATCATAGAGAGCTTTTGATTTGGCAAGCTTATCCGGAGGCAGGGTGTACACCGCCGTTTGTGTCGCCGGCGTCGACGGGCCTGCGGCGGGAGGTTGGCTTGCCGCTGGCGCGGGTGTCTGGCCCAGGCACGGAGAAACGTTGCCCATCATCAGAACGAGCACGATCAAGACAAAGAAGAAAGTTAGGGCCCGGCTGAGCTTGGTCAAAGAAGCCTCCTGGCTGGCTGGAGAATTGTTTTCGGAAACAAGCACAATACCAGAAAAGCGCCGTGGAATGATGGGGATTCTGTTACCCGGCGATGCCTTCCTGACTTGATGTTCAGCCCCAATCGGGCATTTAATTGGAGATCAGGAATTCCTCTATGCGGCCAACGAAACTTAGTCGTCTCCTAACATTGCGCTTCGTCATCCTTATGTGCGTCGCTTTTGCGTGCCTTGGCGCTTTTGCCCAGCAGAACCCGCAGCGACTGGTGCTGAAAGATGGTTCGTTTCAGACCGTGACCAAATATGAAGTTCAGGGACCGCGCGTGAAATATTACAGCGCGGAGCGCTATGGCTGGGAAGAGTTGCCGTCAGACCTGGTCGATTGGCCGGCCACGGAGAAGTACAACAAGGACCGCGATTCCATGCGCACACAGGAAGTTTTAAAAGCGGCCACACCTGGCGTGGCGGAAGAACCGGAGCCGCCGATGGTTGCGCCGGGGCTTTACCTTCCTGATGGTGGCGGAGTCTTTCTGATGGACAGCTACCAGACGCATCCTGAATTGGTGGAGCTCACGCAAAATGGCGGCGAATTAAATAAGCATATGGGGAAAAATATTTTGCGGGCCGCCACCAATCCCCTGGCATTGTCTTCCAAACAGACCATCGAGTTGAAGGGAGACCGCTCAAGAACGCAGTCGCACGTGGCTCAGCCTGCGATTTATGTGAGCGTGGAGCAGGCTCCGGAGGAAAAAGCCAATCAGACGGCCGGCCAGAAGCAGGATGCGGCTGCCGCGTTGAGCCAGGCTTCAGCAGGCCCGGGGCGAGCGCCGAAAGCGAAGGCAGCTCCGACGCCCTCAATCCAGCAGGATAAATACAGGATTGCGCGGATGGAGAAGAAGAAAGACGTTCGCGTTGTGGGTGACTTGAATGTTGCGATCTATGGCAAGGTCAGCCAGAAACAGAACTGGATCAAGACTTCAAGCGAAGCTGCCGGAGGCGACTGGATAAAAATCACACCCGCCGAGCCGCTGACGCCGGGTGAATATGCGGTGGTGGAACTTCTGGATAAAGGCCAGATCAACCTGTACGTCTGGGATTTCGGCGTTGATCCTTCCGCGCCGGAGAACGCGGGCGCCTGGAAATCACGGACCCCGGCCCCGGGAGAGGATGACAAAGCTCCCGTGTTGGGTAAGCGGCCGCCTGGAAACTGATTTCTTCTTTTAATCCCGAGCGAAGTGAGGGATCGCTACCATCCTTGGATTGAGTATTTGAGTAGTTTGGTAATTGTGTAAATGAAGCCAGCTAGAGAGCGCGGGAAACTTGTCCCGCCATCAATTAACAAATTACACACTTATTCAATTATCAAATTTTGATGGCTATCATTCTGCAAGATTTGTAGGGATCCCTCGCTTTGCTCGGGATTTCAGAAAGGTATGCCCGGACAGTAGCAAAGAGAAGACTATTTCAGCAGTCCCTGCTGGGCGACGGCGATGTTGTCACGGCTGGAGTTCTTGACCATGTACATCATTTCGTCGGCTTGGCGGATGATT
>Ga0209863_10000320_pt1 | contig 26843 bp, 22 predicted proteins | sample OrgsoiDNA2013046_FD_185796 | JGI IMG/M metagenome (GOLD analysis project Ga0209863, IMG submission 185796) | Permafrost soil microbial communities from the Arctic, to analyse light accelerated degradation of dissolved organic matter (DOM) -... | ecosystem: Environmental > Terrestrial > Soil >...
TCCGTCTTGGGACGCAGCTTGATCTCCTTGAGGACGATCGTCGACTGATGCTTGCGCGAAGCCTTTTCCTTCTTCGACGTCTCGTACTTGAACTTGCCAAAGTCCATGATCTTGCAAACCGGCGGCGCGGCCCGGGGATTGACCTCGACCAGCTCCAGACCCATCTCTTCGGCCATCCGGAGGGCCTCGTGGGTGGGGATGACGCCGACTTGCGCGCCGTCGGCGCCGATGACGCGCACCTCGGGCACTCGGATGCGACGGCCGACTCGGTAGTTGTCCGTCACGCTCGGGGGGGCTTGATTGAATGGCCTTGGGATGATCTTTCTCCTTTTCTGGGGTTGTTAGGTTAGGTCACTTCATTCTAATGCTTGCGGGGCCGTCGGGGCAGCGCCGAGTATTCGATCTTACTTGCCGATCTTCGGAATTTTGGCTTCCTCGGCCAGACGTGACGCGAATTCGTCCAGAGGGGTGGCGGGCTGCTGAACCCCCTCGCGGGTGCGCGGCGAAACGACGCGCGCGGCCAAGTCTTTTTCGCCCACGACGACCATGTAGGGGATCTTCTCCAGCTGGGCCCGTCGAATCTTGGCGCCCAGCTTGTCGGCCGCCAGGTCGGCCTCGACGCGCAGGCCTTCGGCCCGCAGGCGGGCCACAACCTCGTTCGCGTAGGCCTCGGCTTTGTCGCTGACCGACAGGACGCGCGCCTGCACCGGCGCCAGCCACAGGGGGAACGCGCCCGCGAAGTGCTCGATGAGCACCGCGATGAACCGTTCCACCGAGCCGAGCAGCGCCCGGTGGATCATCACCGGCCGCTGGCGGGTTCCGTCGGCAGCGACGTACTCCAGCTCGAACCGCTGCGGGAGCTGGAAGTCGAGCTGGAAGGTCCCGCACTGCCACTCGCGGCCGAGGGCGTCGCGGATCTTGAGGTCGATCTTCGGGCCGTAGAACGCGCCCCCCCCTTCGTCGACCTCGAAGGGCCGGCCGGTCGCCTCGAGGACGCGGCGCAGGGAGGCCTCGGCGCGGTCCCAGGCGGCGATCTCGCCCATGAAGCTCTCCGGGCGCGTCGAGAGGAACAGCTTGACCTCCGTGAACCCGAACAGATCGAGGATGTCCTGGCCGGCCTGCACGCAGTCGCGCACTTCGTTTTCGATCTGATCTTCGAGCACGAAGAGGTGTGCGTCGTCCTGGGTGAAACCGCGCACGCGCAAAAGGCCGTGCAGCACGCCGGAGCGCTCGTAGCGGTACACCGTGCCGAGCTCGGCCAGGCGCAGCGGCAGATCGCGGTACGAGCGCATCTGCGATCGGTAGATCGCGATGTGGAACGGACAGTTCATCGGCTTGACGAGGTACCGCTGCCCTTCCAGCTCCATCCCGCCGAACAGATTTTCTTTGTAGTGCTCGAGATGCCCCGAGGTGACCAGCAGCTGCTCGCGCGCGACGTGCGGGCTATAGACCGGCTGGTACCCGCGGCGGACCACCTCGCGCCGGATCAGATCTTCGATCATCTGCCGGACCAGCGCGCCCTTGGGGTGCCACAAGGCAAACCCCGGGCCGACCAGATCGTCGAAGGAGAACAGATCCAGCTGGCGACCCAGTGTCCGGTGGTCGCGTTTCTTGGCCTCTTCGATGCGCTGCAGGTGCTCGTCGAGCTCGGCCTGCGACGGAAACGCGGTGCCGTAGACGCGCTGGAGCTGCGCGTTGCGCTCGTCGCCGCGCCAGTAGGCGCCCGCGAACGACAGCACCTTGAAGGCCTTGATGTCGCCCGTGCGCTCGACGTGCGGGCCGCGGCAGAGATCGATGAAGTCGCCGTGCTGAAAGTACGAGACCTCTTCGCCTTCCGGGATCGATTCGATGATCTCGACCTTGTATTTCTCGCCGCGCGACTTGAAGCGCTCGATGGCCTCGGCCCGCGGGACGACGTGGCGCACGAAGGGGAGATTCTCGGCGACGATCTTGCGCATCTCCGCCTCGATGCGCTCGGCGTCCTCGGGGGCGAACGGCTCGGTGTCGAAGTCGTAATAGAAGCCCGTCTCGATCGACGGACCGATGGCCACCTTGGCATTGGGCCGCAGCCGTTTGACCGCGTCCGCCATCACGTGCGACGCCGAGTGGCGCATGCGCGACAGCGGATCGTTCGGAACGTCCCCCTTTGCGCGGGGGCGGACGACCTTCTGCCCGCTCACGTGGTCAGCTTGGTCAGCTTGGCCGCGACAAGCGCTTGGGCCGAGGTGGTAGGCACGGGCGGGATTGAACCGCCGACCCCTACCGTGTCAAGGTAGTGCTCTTCCACTGAGCTACGTGCCTGTGCCGCAGATTCGAATCCGCGTACGTTACGGCTCCCGCCGTTGGTGTCAAGGGAAAGCCGAATGGACGGAGCTTTTGCTCTGGGATAGCCTGCGCCGACCTTGGCGATGGACGAAGAGACCGCGCGGCCCGTTCGTGCAGCCGGCGCCGGTCTGGGTCGCGCGCCGGACCGCATAGAGCTGCTGGTTCCCGACGACGACTGTCCCGATCCGGAGGTCTCGCTGGTCGTTCCCGCGCTGAACGAACCCATTACGATCGGGCGGTTCGTCGATTGGTGTCGCGAGGGGCTGAAGGCGGCCGGCGTGAAAGGCGAGATCCTGATCGTCGACAGCTCCAGCGATCGCACGCCCGAGATCGCGGTCGAGCATGGCGCGCGGGTCCTGCGCGCGCCCAAGCGGGGACTCGGCCGCGCCTACATCGATGCCCTGCCCTACGTCCGCGGCAAGTACGTCATCATGGGCGACGCCGACTGCACCTACGACTTTCGCAACATCGCGCCCTTCATGGAGGCCTTCCGCCGCGGCGCCGAGTTCGTGATGGGCTCCCGGTTCAAAGGCACGATCGATCCCGGCGCCATGCCGCCGCTGCACCAGTACTTCGGCACGCCGCTCACCACCTGGATCCTCAACATCATGTACGGATGTCGCTTCAGCGACATCCACTGCGGGATGCGGGGGCTCACCCGCGCGGCCTACGAGAAGCTCGGGCTCAAGGCGCAGAAATGGGAATACGCCTCGGAGATGATCATCAAGGCGGTGAAGCTGGGCCTGCGAACCGAAGAGGTGCCCATCCACTTCTTGAAAGACATGGAGGGCCGAACCAGCCACCTCAAGGCCAGCTGGTACGCGCCCTGGGTGGCGGGCTGGCAGAACCTGCGGGTGTTCTTCCTGTTTCGTCCGGACTTTTTTCTGCGCTGGCCGGGCCGGGTCCTCTTCATGGTCGGGACGTTGCTGGTCTTCGGGCTGGCGTTCGGACCGGTGACGGTGGCGGGCGTTCAGCTGGCGCTCTACTCGCAGGTCCTGGGCCTGTTTTCGTTCGCGCTGGGGAGCAGCTTTCTGGGGCTCGATGCCCTGACCACGCTGTATCTCAAGTTCGACCGGCGGCTGTGTCTGCGGTTGCAGCGGGTCTACGACTACGACGTCGTCTCGCCGCTCAGCGCGCTGTGCGTCGCCGCGGGCGCGGCGATCTGTCTTTCGTTCGTGAAAGACTGGATCAAGGACGGGTTCAAGATCTTCCACCTGTCCCACGGGTTCATCGCGGGCCTGGGCCTGGCGATGATCGGCTTCCAGCTGTTCCTCCGGACCCTGACGGTCACGCTCTTCAGCTTCGGCAGCTCGCCGGACGACGCGCCGTAGCGGGGGTCGACCGTCAGGATTTTGGGGCCTGCGACCGCCAGTAGGCGAGCGTGGCGTCGACCGTCTCGGTCAGCGAAAAGCGCGGCGAATAGCCAAGCGATCGCATGCGGCTCCCGTCGCCGACGATCCGGGGATCGTCCGCCGGCCGCAGACGTGCCGGATCGGACACCGGTTGGAATGGCCGCTGCGCCAGCCCCTGCAACAACGACAAGACCGATTTCAGCGTCGCGCCGCGGCCGTTGCAAAGGTTGTATGTGGTTCCAGCAATCCCCCGTTCGGAGACCAGGATCAGCCCAGCGACGGCGTCCCGCACGTCGACGAAATCGCGCTCCGAGGTCAGCGGGCCAATCGAGAACCGATCGGTTTCGCCGCGCTCGATCGCGACGACGTTCCGGCAGAAGTCCGACAGGGCGTCCTTGGTCTTGCGGGGACCGACGATCGCGAAAGGGCGGACGTGCATCGCGCGCAGGCCGTGGACCTCGGCGTACACGCGGCAGAGCTGACCCTGACTGACCTTGCTGACACCGTAGGGGCTGGTCGGCACGAGCGGCAGCTCTTCGGTCAGCGCCGGCACCGCGGCGGCCGTCTTGCCGTATTCCGCGCTGGAACCGACCGACACGACGCTGGCAGCCGGTGCCGTCCGCCGGACCTCATCTAGCAGGTTCAGTGAGCCGATGACGTTGGTTTCGATGGTGCGGGCCGGATCGTCGAACGACTCGCGGATGTTGTTGAGCGCGGCCAGGTGGAACACGCGGTCGGGACGGGACGCCGCGATCGCATCCGACAGGGCCGGCCGAGAGGTGAGATCGCCGAGCAGGCGGACCACGCCATCGTCTTGGCCGTCGTCTAGCCCCTCGCCGGGCGAGGCCCGTCGGGTGAAGCCGAAGACCTGGTCCCCGGCGGCGAGGAGCGCTTCCGCCAGCCACGATCCGATGAAGCCGTCGACCCCGGTGATGAACGAGCGCATCACCCGGCCGAGGGGAGAATGACCGCCTGCCCGCTCTTCGCGGCGGCATAGACGGCGTTCACGATCTGCATGGCGTGGAGGCCGTCCTCGCCGTTCCCGAGAGGCTGGCGGTGCCCGTCGATGGCGGCGACAAATTCCTCCCACTCCGCCTTCCAGGAGACGTCGCCGCCCCGGTATTCGATGGTGCGGTGGCTGAAGGGCCCGTTCGGATCGTGCTGACTGATGATCAGCTCCTCGACGCCGTAGCTGGTTCCGAGGCCGCGCACGGTCAGCGAGCCGCTGCCGCCGTAGATCTCGAATTCGAACAGGTTCGTCCACTGGGTCAGGCTGGAATGGACGCTGGCGATGACGCCGCCCGCGGTCTCCAGCAGCGCGAAGCCGTTCTCCTCGAGCGGCTGGATCGGCCAGCGGCTGGTGCTGGTGAATCCGGTCACCCGGCGGATGGTCCCCAGAAACCAGGCGAACAGATCGACGACGTGAATCCCCTGCTCCATCAGCTGGCCGCCCGACACGATGGCCGGATCCGATCGCCACTCCGTTTCGATTCCGGCGCGGCCGCCGATGCCATAGCGGGCGCGCCCGAAGACGGCCTGGCCGATGAGGCCGCTCGCGAAGAGGCGGTGCGCTTCCTGGATCGCCGGGTGGTGGCGATGGTTGAAGCCGCACTTGAGCGTCCGGCCTGTCCGCCGGGCGGCCGCGACCATCGCGCTGGCCTCGGCCTCGGTCCGGGTGAGCGGCTTTTCGCAGAGCACGTCCTTGCCGGCTTCCAGCGCCGCGATCGAGATCTCCGCGTGGGTGTCCGGGTAGGTCAACACCAGCACGACGTCGATCGCCGGATCGGCAACCACCGGACGCCAGTCGGTGGCGACGGTGGCCCCGAGCGGCGTGGCGACGCGGGCGGCCTTCTTCTGGTCGCGGTCGACGACGACGGCGATCTGGAAACGAGGGTCCTCGGCGATCGGCGCACCTCGCCGTCTGGCCTGTAGACCCGCGCCGATGATGGCGACCTTCTTCATGCGGCCTCCGCGGACGCCGCCAGCGACCTGCCAAATCCCTGGTACTCGAAACCCGCGGCCGACACCCGGCTCGGGTCGAGAAAGTTCTTGCTGTCGACGATGAGCGGACGTTTCATCAGCTTCGCCAGCGCCGCCCAGGGCAGCTCGCGAAACTCGGGCCACTCGGTCACCAGCACCAGCGCGTCGGCGCCGGTGGCCAGCGCGCGGACGCTCTTGGCGCGGGTGAAGGATTGCCCCTCGGAGGCCAGCTCCTCGGCGCTGGCCTTCGGGTCGTAACCCGCGCAGATCGCGCCGGCCTCCGCCAGCTTGTTCATGATCTTGAGCGCGGGCGACCGCCGGACGGTCGAGGTGCCCGCTTTGTAGGTGAGACCCAGCACGCCGATCTTCTTGCCGGCCAGCGGACCGAGCTTGGCGGCAAGGCGCACGACGATCTCGTCGAAGGTGCCTTCGTTGACGTCGACCACGGCGTCGAACAGCTTGGCCCGATGGCCGAGCTCGGCGGCGAACCGCCGGAGCTGCGTCACGTCGCGGGCCAGCGTGCCGCCCGAGAAGCCGAGCCCGGGCATCATGAGCGCGGACTTTCCGATCCGCTTGTCGAGCTTGAGCGCCCGGCCGACGGCCACCGCGTCGGCGTGGAGGCGGTCGGAGAGAGCGGCGATCTCGTTGATGAAGGTGATCGAGGTGGCCAGGAAGGCGTTGAGCGCATGCTTGACCATCTCGGCGCTGCGCAGATCCATGGGGAGCTTCTCGGTCTGAAAGGGCCGGTAGAGCGCCAGCGCGGCGGCGGCCGCCGCCGGATGGCTGGCGCCCAGGACCAACATGTCGGGCTCGAGAAACCGCGCGATGGCGGAACCGAGGCGGAGGTTCTCCGGCGTGTAGACCACGCCGGATCTCCAGCCGGGATTGGCCTTGCGAACGTCTGTCTCGATCGTCTCGCTCGAGCCCAGCGGCAGTTGACTGGTGATGACGATGGGCGTGGTGCTCCGCAGGAACGGGGCGGCCAACCGGGCCGCCTCGACGATCGGCGAGATGTCGACCTCATCCCGATCGTTGACCGGCGAATCGTAGGCGATGACGACGTAGTCGGCCTCCGCGACGACGCGCGGATCGGACGAGAAGCGGAGCCGTTTGCTGGCGAGGTGCTTTCGGGTCAGCGCCTCGAGGCCCGGCTCGAAGAGCGGAGGGACGCCCCGCGCGAGCCGGCTGGCCTTCTTCCGACTGAGCTCGAGGCCCACGACCTGGTAGCCCTTCTCGGCGAACCCGGCCGCGTTGACCGCGCCCAGGTGCCAGATCCCGATCACGCACACCGTCGGTCTTCGCTTCATGACAGCGTGTCGACGGTGAGACGGAATTGGTCGGTCCCCAGGAGGCGCCGGGCGGCCGTTCGAACCGCATCGGTCGAGGTGCGTTTGGAGTACCAGCCGAGCTCGTGGATCTTGTGGGTGTCGAGCAAAACCACCGGCTGATCTCCCGGCCAGCCCCTGGGCGTGCCGGTGAACGCATACCGCACGTCCGCCAGTCCCATCTCCTCGATGATGATCTTGCTGATGTCCATCACCTGGGTGGTCGAATCCGTGCCGAGGTTCACCAGCACCGGGAAGGGTCCATCCGGGACCTTGCCGTGAACGTAGAGAATGCCGTGGATGCATTCTTCCACCAGGAAGTAGTTCTTCTCGCCCCGGCCCGTTCCGAGGACCTCGAGCTCGCGCGGGTTCTTCTTGAGCTTGGCGATGAAGTCGTAGATCACGCCGTGGTTGGTCCGCTCACCGATGACGTTGCCGAAGCGGTACATCCAGGCGCGCAAACCGAAGAGGTTGCAGTAGGCCGAGACGAAGGCCTCGGAGCCGATCTTGCCGGCGCCGTAGAGCGAGACCGGCAGCAGCGGTCCCGAGGTTTCGCTGAACGTCCCCTGGATCGATTCGCCGTAGACGGCGCCCGTCGACGAAAAGAGCAACTCTTTGACGCCGGTCTTCACCATGGACTCCAGCACGTTCCAGGTGGCCACCACGTCGTTGTCGAGATCGATGCGGTGCTTGGTGAAGCCCGAAGGAATGTCGGTGTTGGCGGCGAGGTGAAAGACGATGTCGTGGCCGGCCATCGCTTCGGTGACGGCGGTCAGATCCAGCAGATCCTTCTGGTGAAAGGTGATCCGCTTGTCGCGCACGTATGAAGCGAGGTAGCGATCGGTCGACAGGCTGAGGTTGTCGTAGACGGTGACCTCCTGTCCCGCCGAGACCAGCAGGTCGACCACGTGGCTGCCGATGAAGCCGGCGCCGCCGGTCACGAACCAGCGGCGGGGCTTCCCGCTGAGCGCGGCCTGGACGGAGTCTGGGGAGGGCGACATTCTGTTTTTCCTATGTCTATTCTTACTGGGCGGCGAGACGATCGAGACGCGGGTCTTTCAGCAGCGCGGCGACGGTCGCCTCGACCGCGCCGGCCGAGGTGTACTTGGCGCGCCATCCCAGCTTGGCGATCCGGGTGTTGCGGAGCCGGATCACCGGCACGTCCCCCTTCCATCCGATCTTTCCCGCCGTGTGGGTGCGCTTGACCTTGGAAAGCCCCATGCCCCGGATGACCAGGTCGGCGATTCCATTCACGGTGATGAACGAGGTCGACGACAGATTGAAGAAATTGACTTGCCCCTTGGCCTTGCGCTGCACCAGCAGAAACGCGTCGATGACGTCGTCGACATGCAGATAGGCCTTGCTCTGCTTGCCGTCGCCCAGGATCCGGAGCTGGGTGGGATCTTTCTTCAGCCGGCGCATGAAGTCGAACACGACGCCGTGGGTGGCGCGCGGGCCGATGATGTTGGCGGGGCGCAGGATCCAGGCCTGCATGTCGTAGAGGTGCGTGAAGGCCGAGACCAGACCTTCGGCGCCCAGCTTGGAGGCGCCGTACATCGACACCGGCTCGAGGGGGCCGGTGCTCTCGGCGAAGTAGGAGAGCCCGCGATCGCCGTAGACGCCGCTTCCCGATGTGTAGACCAGCTTCTTGATGCCGTGGTGGCGCATCGCTTGCAGCATCGAGAAGGTGGCCACGATCGAATGCTCGAAATCGAGCGTCGGATCTTCCACGCCCCGCGCGATGTCGGCGTTGGCCGCCAGGTGAAACACCAGGTCGACTTGCCGGCTCATCGCCGAGACGAGCTCGTTGGTGCGGCGGACATCCTGAACGACCAGGCGGAACCGGGGCGAGGCGCGGTGGTGATCGAGAAAGCTCGGATCGCCGCCGCTCAGATTATCGACTACCGTCACCGAATGCCCGGACGACATCAATCGGTCGACGAGCGTCGAGCCGATGAACCCTGCGCCGCCGGAAACAACGATGTTCATGGAGCGGAAGGCCCCCTAGATACTCTGTCCGGTCTGGGGGGGCAACAGCGAATCATGGCGGCACGAGCCCGCGCTCAGAGTACGACGATCTCGGTCGTTTGCGAGCGGCCCACCAGGGCCGGCACCCGCTCTCCCCGCGGAGAGACGAACTTTCCGAAGAACCTTTCGGTGCCCGGGCGCTTACGGTAGGTGAGCTTGATCGAGTAGATGTGCCCGGGGCGCCAGAGGTCGGTGGGAATCGACGGTGGTTGATCGACCTCGATGACGACCGGATCGAGCGGGAGGGTCGATAACCGCGGTCCGGCGATCACCTGGGCGGAGACCGCGAACTTGGCGTGCGCCGCGATGCCGTGCGGACCGGCCAGAAAATAGAGCGTGAGGCTCCGCTCTGCTCCCTTTCCCCGGATCGCACCCAACAACGTGGTGCCGTCGTCGAAGGTCGCCGTGCGCTTGACGTTCAAGCGCGCGGCGAGCGCGCCGCGCCAGCGCGCCACCTCGGCGGGATTCGCGGCGACGACCGCGACGTTGTGCGCGACCCGAATCTGCTCGGGCGTCGCGGGCGATTCCGCGGGCGGCGTCGCGGGTTGGCCGAGCAGCGTGCGCCACTCCCAGCTGACCCAGGGATCGGCGCGCACGGTCCGCACCGGCTCGGTCCCGCCGCCGACGTACCACTGGAACAGGCCGGGCTCTCGCTCTTCGAAGCTGTAACCGGTCAGCGGCGCCGGCGGCGCGTTGCGATCGATGAACCAGAAGCAGCCCACGGCGTCGACGTGGAAGCTTCGGACCGCCTCGCGCAGCTCCCCGGTGTCGGCGAAGCGGCTGTCCATGACGTATGCGCGGGGGGTGGTGCCGTGGCCGCCCAGCGGCTGGCCGGGGAGGAGCTGGTGCGGACGCATCTCCCAGTTGAGCGACCAATGCACCGGGGTGATGCCGGGATGAAACGCGACCCGCTCTAGCGGCGCCAGACGTGGGAGCCACCAGACAAGGGCGTCCACCCGATCGATGTCGCTCTTGATGTCGGTCGAGACGAAACGCCCCCCGCTCTCCCGCGCCAGGCGGATCATCGAGGCGCCGTCCTTTAGGACGAAGAGCAGCGGGAGCGCGACCAGCCCCGCCGCCACCCAGGTCCCCCGGCGCTCGAGGAACGTCCGGAGCCGCGGGTCCAATTGGAATCGCCGCCGTGCCCAGCCAAGCGCATCGCCGGTTCCCGCCACCAGCGCGCCCATCGCCATCGCGAAGTACTCCGCGAAGTATTGCGGCCAGAAGATGTGAACGTCCGCGCCCTGCTTGAAGTGCAGGTACTGAAAGCTCGCGGTGAGCAGGATGACGATCGGTATGAGCTCGAGATCGTTGCGCCGCAAGAGCAGGCGGGCGACGATCACGGGGAGCGCCAGTGTGCCGAGCGCGATCGCGAGCCCGGGGAACATCATCTCGATCCAGACGTGCCTGGCCTCGAGCACCGCGCTCACCGGCATGAGGTTCCCCGACGAGCGAACGGTGTACATGTTGAGCAGGTCGGAGATCTTGTTGCTCTCGATGAGGAGAGCGACGAACGCGGAGAGCGACGCGAGCGCGACGGCGACCATCAGCGCCCAGTAGCGGCCGAAGGCGCGGGCGTCGACGGCGCCGACGAGGCGCGCGGGAAGGACGAACCCGCGCAGGAACAGCCAGCTCAGAAACAGCGCGCCCCAGATGTAGCCGACCCAGTCGTGGTTCAGGGCCCAGAAGAACCCGAGCACGCTCGCGAGCGCGTAGAGGGTGCGCCAGGTTTGCGTGAACCGTGCGTATCCCCAGCAGGCCACCGCGAGCCCGAAGATCACCGGACCTTCGAGCGCGTGGAAGTTCGAAAAACCGAGGGTGATGGGCAGCGCGACGAACGCCAGCGCCGAAACCGCCCCGGCCAGCGGTCCCCAGGCCGCGCGCCCGTACCGGTAGAGAAAGAGCGGCGTGAGCGTGCTGTAGACGACGGCGGGGAGCCGGACCACCCAGTCGTGCGCGCCGAAGATCTTCAGACAGAGCGCCTCGACCCAGTACACGCCCAGCGGGTGGTGCATGTAGTAGCCACCGACGGGGCCGCCTTCGGCGTAGTAGTGGAACGGCAGCAAGATCTTGTGCCGCCACATGTTGTCGGCGGCCACGGCCATCGCGGCGGACGCCGCGAAGTGGCCGTCACCGAAGCGGCCGCCAATGCCCCAGAGGGCCACCGCGAACATCCAGAGGACGGCCGCGCCGGCGAGCGCGGCGCCGGCGCGCTCCTCGAGGTTTCCGGCCGACGGCAACCCGGCAACGAGCCCCGCCGCGAAGCGGACCCGCGCCTCCTTCAGCCGGCGGACCAAAGCGCCCGTGGCGGCACCACGATTTGTCGTTTCGTGCTGCGGCTCTGCCACCTCAGATCCGTCCAATCCAATGGGCCTGGCCACACTGCCGGAGCGTGCGGTCGCCGGGACCGCCAACGTACTCGCACAGGTCGGAGTTCCAGTAGTGCCACAGGCTGAAGGTGAGCCACAGCGCCAGGACCAGCGGCCGCCGTGTCGAGAGCACCGCGATCACGAAGAAGAGCGGCAGGCCGAGCAACAGATATCGGTTCATGCCCGCGAAGGCCAGGCCGACGGAGCCATAGGCGGCTACCCCGATCGACAGGATGAAGAGCGCGTAAAGAAATACCCGCTCGACGCGCGGAAAGCGGTCGAGCGTCTGCCGATGCCCGAGGGCGAACCAGAGCAGCGCACCCGCCAACCAGACCCCTTCGTGCAGCGGGTGCTCGAGCGACAGGAGAATCTTCTGGGGATCGGGCGCGAGGAGGTTCAGCAGAGAGACCTGGTGGTGAAACGATTGCGCGTGGGCGTGCAGATAGAGGAAGGGATCGCCGAAGCGCAATGCGTAATAGCCCATCAGCGTCAGGACGCCCCACCCGCTGACCGCGATCTCCAGCCCCCGCCGCAGCCAGGCGCGACGCGCCTGCGGCCGCTCCCAGAAGGTGAGCGCCAAGAGCGCGATCGCGTAGGCGAGGCCGGTCGCGACGGCGGTGATCCGGATGGCGGTCGCCGCGCCCGCCAGGACCGCGCCGAGCCGCAGCCGACGACGCGCGAGCGCCAGGAATGCCCCCAGCGTGAGCGCCAGCGCCAGCGGCTCGGTCTGCACCGTCACCAGCAGGAAGCCGGTGGTGAACAGATTGAAGACGAAGAACGAGACGTAGGTCGGCCCGAGCCCGATGCGGTCGACCAGGACCGGGCCGGTCCACAGAAAGAGGAACGCCAGGCTCGCGGCCAGCGAGAGTCCCCACAGCGCGTAGTCGATGGGAAGGCGGGCGCCCAGGCTGGCCAGCCAGCCGAGCACGGGATAGGTCGGATAGAAGCTGAAGTTGCAGGTGCCGCCGAGCGCGGGCAGATTGGCGCCGCGCAGGCTGGAATCCGGACAGAGGGTGTACCGCCGCAACGCGATCGAGATGTAGTTGCCGGAGTCCCAGCGGCTCACCGCGAGGCGATCCCAGTGCTGCGCCACGGCGTCCCGCGGGTGTGCGAACGCCGGCGGCTGCCCCGGCGCGGCGTTGAAGGGCGCTTCGAACCTCACCGCGCTCGACACGGTCATCGCGACGAGGTGCCCCGCCAGGCAGAACGCCGCCAGGGCCAGCCGGAACCAGACGGTCTGGGCCACACCCCGCAGCCGGGGCATGCGCGGCAGCCCGTCAGATGATCTTGGTGCCTTCATAGTCGAAGCCGAGCTTGATCTCCATCAGCCCGGCCTCGTGCAAGGCCCGCCGCAGCCCAGCCTTTTGTTCGGTGTAGAACATGAGAAAGCCGCCGCCGCCCGCGCCGATCAGCTTGCCGCCGAGCGCGCCGTTTTCCATCGCAAGTTCGTACCATCGATCGATGTCGGCGTTGGTCATGACGCCGGAACGGCGTTTTTTGTGCTGCCAGTGCGTGTGCATGATGCGGCCGAACTCCGCCAGGTTGCCGGTCTCGATCGCCTCCAGGCTCCGGTACCCGAGCTCTTTGACGAAGTGGAGGTTGTCGATCATCGACTTGTCGTTCTGCCGGCTCTTGTCGTCCTGTTCCTTGAGGACCTGGGAGGCCGCCCGGTAGATGCCGGTCGAGACGATGACCAGGTTGTCTTCGAGGAGGTCGAGCGTCTGTTCGGAGGCGTTCACGGGACGCGCCGCCACGCTGCCGTCCGGGTTGAAGTCGAAGGCCGTCACGCCGCCGAACGCGGCGATGTACTGGTCTTGCTTGCCGACCGGCTCGCCCAGCAGGTCGAGCTCGATGTGACAGGCCATCTCCGCCAGCTCGCGCGGGTGAATGAAGTGACGCTTGTACTTGTGCAGCACCTTGAGCAGGCAGGTGGTGAAGCTGCCGGACGAGCCGAGCCCGGTCCCGGCCGGGACGTCCGCCATGCTGGTGATCTCGATGTTCGGCTCGGTGATGCCGGTCAGCTTGAGCGCCTCCCGGACGATCGGGTGCTTGATGTCCTCGGCGCGCGCGACGCGCTCGATGTGCGAGTACCGGACCACCAGCTCTTTGAGCGGCGTCCGGTGCATCGTGACGTGCACGTACTGCGTGATCGCGGCCGAGACCACGAACCCGCCGTGCTCGCGGTAGTAAGACGGCAGGTCGGTTCCTCCGCCACCGAGCGAGATGCGAAGAGGACTGCGGCCGATGATCACGGGGCCCTCACGGCGCCTGGATCGCCCGCGCGACGAGCTGCCAACCGCGCAAGGTGTCGGCGTTGTTCCAGCGGAAGAGCCAGTCGAAGGCGCGCATCGCCGCCCGCGCCGCGATCGGCAGGGGTCTCGAATCCGCACCGTCGATGTCTTTGATCAGGGCGTCCCCGCGCGCCACGACGGCCAGCCGATACAGATTGAAGAAAGGGAAGCCCGCGCCGCGGATCAGATCCACCTCGAGCCCGGCGCCGCGGATGACCTCCGCGAGGAGCGGGGGTGTGAAGTGACGACGATGGCCGATGTGATGATCGAACTTCGACATCGGGCCGCCGGGCACCGTGATCACGATGCGGCACCGGGGCGCCAGGAAGGGTCGGACGTGGCGGAGCAACGCCGAAGGCTCGTCGACGTGCTCGAGGACCTCCGAGCAGACGGCGTGGGTGGCCCACCCCCGCAGCTCATCGGGCAGCTGGAAGGGCTGCATGAGATCGCGCTGAAAAAACCGGCCCCCCGGGACTTTCCGGGCCGCGATCTCGACGCCAGCCTCGCTGAGATCGAGGCCCACGATCTCGACATCGGGGTGGCCCGTCACGACGTCGCGGGCGAAGTCCCCCTGCCCGCTCCCCAGATCCAGGAGACGCACGGGTCGCGGCGCCGACTCCAGCGCGAGGAGCTCGAAGACCAGCTTGCGTCGGTAAGTCTGCGCCGGGTTCTTGGAAGCCGCCTCAGCGTATGACGACCAGTGTCGATCCCAGTCGTCGTTGGACGCACGGGCGTTCGGATCCTGCGTCGGCGCGGTCACGAAACGCCCAAACTAGTCGTAGAGTTGCGACCGGTCAACCTGGCCATCGGGAGCGCATCGCGGGCCGGGCTTGAATTCTTGCAGCCGTTGTGCGCGAGTGCGGTTCGGATGCGCTCAGCAGCCAGGGTGACCCTGATGACCACGGCGCTCGCCCCGCTGGCTCTCTTGCCGGCTTCGGCGATCATCGTGCCCGGGCTATGGGGCGCCCTCGGCGCCGCGGCGATCTGGGGCCTCGGCATGGTGGTCTGCTTCGCCGGTTGGGGGAGCTGGCTCCGGCGGCGTCTCGCCCCTTCGGTCGCCGTCGATTGGGGCCTGCGGGCGGCGTGGGGATTTGGGCTCACGTTGGCGGCGGGTGGCTTGCTCTGTCTCCTGGGTCTCGCCCGCCGTCCGGTCCTGCTCGGCTGGACCTTTGCGGGAATTGCGCTCGCCGCGCGGGAGCTGGCGCGCTCCGCCAACTGGCGGCGGGACAGACTGCTGCGGCCTTGGCGTCTCATCCCGCGCCGCTGGGATACGCCGCTGATCGTCGGCCTGCTCTGCGCCACAGGTCTGGTCTACGTCGGCGCGGCGGGCCGTGAGATCGCAAACCCCAGCGACGATTGGCTGGCCTATCTCCCGTTCATAAAGATGATCCTCAAAACCGGCACGTTGCTCGATCCCTTCAGCGTTCGCCGGATGGCCGCCTACGGCGGACAGTCGTTCCTGCAGGCGCTGACCTCGCTGGGGGCGGAGGATGCGCGCCTGCAGATCTTCGATCAGGGGATCTGCCTTCTCCTGCTGGTCTGGCTGATCTTGGGTTTTGGGCGTGAAGCGCAGGGCGCCTCGCGGTTCATGATCGTGCTGGTGGTGCTGGTGGTGCTCATGCTTCCCGACACGCGCATCAACAGCGCCAGCGAGATGTCGGGGGTGCTGGGCTTCGTCGTGGTATTTCGGACCATCGTCCTCGTCGACCGGCGGGGACTGCGTGGTCTCGGGCCGGCCTTGTTGATAGCGCTGCCTGTTGCGGCGGTCTGCACGCTCCGCCAAAACTACCTGGCGGTCGCCGGGTTCATGGTGATGGCCCTTGGTCTGTCGGCCGGCGATGGCAGCTCGGCCGATCGGCGCCGCCATCTCGGCCGCGTCGCCCTCCTGACCGCCGCCTGTCTGCTCCCCTGGTGGGCGCTCGCGCTCCGCTCCAATCACACCTTCCTCTTTCCGATCTTCCCCGGCAACTACGATCCCGCGTACGCGGCGCTGACCGCGCCGGCCTCCTGGGAGGCGCGCCTCCACCACTTCGTCTCCGCGGCGCTGAACGACACGCCGATCCAGCTCATGCCTCTGCTGGTCCTGGCGGCGCCCGCGCTGGCGCGGCGCTGGCACCGGGGCGCGATGCTGGGGCTGTGGGTCGGAATGGTGGTCGGCTTCGCGATGGTGGCGCTGAGCCTTCCCGACGCCGACACCTTCACCATCGCGCGCTACGGGTTTGCCTTCGTCGTTGCTTTTGCCATCGCGGTGGGTCTGGCCGCCTCCGAATACCTGACGGCGGCCCCTTCAAAGCCGGATTTGGCGGTGCTCGGCATGGTGCTGATCGCCTTCGCCGTTCAAGTTCACGGAACCCGGGCCGCAGCCCTCCACAGCGTCGACGGGGCACTCGCTCGGATGCACGGTCCCGATCCCAACCACCCGCCGCTCGGAGCCGGCGCCGACGAGCTGCTCCGCATGCAGAGCGTTGTCCCGCCCGGGGAGCGCCTGCTGGTCATGATCGAGCGTCCGTTCTTGCTCGACTACGCGCGAAACCGGATCACCCACATCGACCTGCCGGGCGCGGCCAGCCCGCCACCCCGCCTCCCCCTGACGGCGGGCGGCGAGAGAGTCGCGGACTACCTGCTCGCCGAGGGGATTCGGTACTTCGCCTTCGTGCGTCCCGATCGGGCCCAAAGCGAAATTTACAGCCGCGCCCATTGGACCAGGCTGCTCACCGGCTCGGCGCGGGTCTGGCGAATCACCGCGCCCAGCTTCCTGTCGACCTTCGACGACGTCGACCAGCTGGCCCAGAGCCGGCATCGTCTTTACGACGACGGGCATTTCGTGGTCGTCGACCTGGCCGCGCGCGCGGGGTAAACGATCGGTTCGGCCCGGTTGACGGTCCGGCTGGCGTTGTCCGGCTACTTGGTCGATTCCCACTTGGTGGCGTGGTGCTTGAGGGCCGGGTGCGAAACCAAGAGGTGCCAAACCACGGCGCACAGCCCCTCCGTGTGTGGCGTGATTCGATCGGGGCTCACCGTGGGGATGACGACGCAGGCCTTGGCCGCCGTCTTGGTCGCGCCGCCGTCCTTGCCGACGATGCCGAACACCGGCGCGCCCACCGCCGTGGCGATCTCGAGCGCGCGGACCAGGTTCGGCGAGACGTTCTTCTCGCGATTGCCGCCGCCGACCGAGAAGATCAAGACGGCGTCTCGGGGTCCGAGGCGCGACACCTTCAACCACTCCGAGAAGCTGGTCTCCCACCCCTCGTCGTTCACGCGCGCGGTCAGCTCCGAGACGTTGTCGGTCGGCGCGTAGGCCTCGAAGCCGCAGATCTTGCGGAAGTCGTTGACGGCGTGGCTGGCGTGGCCGGCCGAGCCGCCGACGCCGAGGATGAAGAGGCGCCCGCCGGCGTCGCGCACGCGCGCCAATCCCTTGGCGGTGGCGTCGATGACCGCGGCGTCCAGCTCCCGCACCGCCCGCAGGGTTTCCTGGAGATAGAGATCGACGAAGCCGCGGCCGGCGTCACTCACAGTTTGAACCCGGCCGCCTGCGCGTCGCGGTAGAACATCTGCACGGTCTCGAGGCTGAACTCGCCCAGGTCCTTGCCCACCAGCTCCAGCTTCTTCAGCAGGTCGGGCGTCACCGTGATGATGTCGCAGCCGATCTCGGCCGCCTGGATGATGTTGAGCAGCTCGCGCGGGCTTGCCCACAGGAGCTCGACGGTGGAGCCGGCGCCGCGGCAGATCTGCAGCGCCTCCTTCATGAGCGGAATCGGATCGCGGCCGGTATCGGCGATTCGCCCGGCGAAGACCGAGACCACCGAAGGGGCCCCGCCTTTGAGGGCCTGCGCGGTGTCGCGCACCTGCTCGAGCGTGCAGATGGCCGTCACGTTCAGCTTCACGCCGGCGGTGCTGAGCTCGCGGATCAATCCCGACGCGGGCTCGCGACGGGTGTTGGTGATCGGGATCTTGACGTAGACGTTGTCGCCCCAGGTCGCGATCTCCCGCGCCTGGCGCCGCATCTCGGGGATCTCGTCGGCGAACACCTCGAAGGAGATCGGCTTGTCCTTGATGGCCGCCAGCACCTCGTGGGCGAAGGCGCGGTAGTCGGTGAGACCGGCCTTGTGCATGAGCGTCGGGTTGGTGGTGAACCCGGCGATGCGCGGATCGCGCGCCGACGCCAGCATCGAGGGCAGCGACGCGCCGTCGGCGAAGATCTTGATCCGGTCGAGCGAGGGCAAAGGTTGCATAAGTGACTCCGGCAGTAGGTCGGCTAGTGTCCCAAATCAACTGGGTGAAAGAAAGCCGAATTGCGTGTCCGCTGATAGAGTTCGGCCCCGGTGGAACCCCTTTGGCGCTTCGCGCGCGCGGCCCGGAGCTCGGCGCCGCTGACCGGCTTTCTGCTGATCGTGACCGCCGCCTACGTGTTCATCATCTCGGCGGGCACCTGGACGCACTGGTGGACCTGGACGACCTTCTACGACGCGCAGGCCGAAGGTCTTCGCCAGGGGCACCTCTACCTGCGTGAGGTGCCATCCGCCGCGTTGAAGGCGTTGCGCGATCCCTACAACCCCACCAACATGCGGGTCTGGCGTTGGGACCACGTCTATTTCGCCGGTCATTTTTACGTGTACTGGGGACTGGTCCCGGCGCTGTTGTTGGCGGCGTTCAAGGTGATCTTTCACGTCCATGGGCCGATCGGCGACGATGTGATCGTCTTTCTGTTCTTTGTGGGCCGGCTGCTGGCGGGCACGCTCCTGGTCCGCGGGCTCGCTGCCCGAGCGGAGCCCCGGCCACCAGGGTGGGCGGTCTGGCTGGCGGCGGCGGTGTTCGCGATCGCGCACCCGACCCCTTACCTGCTTGCCCGCAGCGGCGTCTACGAGGGCGCCATCGTGGGCGGCGTCTGCTTCATGGTGACCGGGCTCTATCTGGCCCTCCGTGGAATCGCGGCTGCCGAGGGGCGCGCGGCCGGTCGTTGGTTGGCGGCTGCCAGTGTGAGCTTCGGCCTCGCGGCCGGCACGCGGGTCAGCCTGTTCCCCACGGTGGTAGCTCTGGTTTGCTTCACGGCCTTCGTCCGCTGGCGAATCGAGGGTGGCGATCGGAACCGGCTGCCGCGCATCGGTCTTTGGGCCTGCGGTCCCGCGGCGGCGCTGGCGTTTGGGCACCTGGTCTTGAACCGCCTCCGGTTCGGTGCCTGGACCGAGTTCGGCGCGAATTACCAGCTCGGCTGGCCGCTGATCAAGGTTGGGGTCCGGTTCGTGATTCCGAATCTCTTCGCCTATCTCTTTTGCCCGCCGATCCGTTCGTGCAACTTCCCGTTCCTGTTCGGCAACTGGAACACGACGCCCGCGCTGGCGCCGTCCTGGCTGACCTGGCCCGCGGATCATCAAACGTCGGAGCCCAACGTCGGGCTGCTGTCGGTGGCGGTCTTCGCGTGGCTCGCGATGGGCGGAGTGGGGCTCGCGGTGGCGCGTATTCGCGCGAAGCGACGCCCCAACTCCGATCCGTCGCGCTCAGTCGCCTCGGTCTGGCGAGATCGCTGGATCTGGGGCTCCTTGGCTCTCTTCGTCCTCGGAAGTGCGGCGCCCCTGCTGTTCCTGTCGGGCGCTACCGTGCGCTACGAAGCCGACTTTGCCTCGGGCGTCTTGCTAATCGCGACGCTGGTTGGCTGGCGGCTCGTCGCCGCGCCGGCCTCCCGCGCCGGACGCGCGACCATCGCCACCCTGTACGTCCTCCTCGCCGTGGGCACCGTCCTCGCGGGCGGCCTCTTCGGCTTCAGCGGGTACTTCGAGCACTTCAAGCGTCACAACCCGACACTATTTCATCGCCTCGAGAAAACCTTCAGCGTCTGTCCAGCCGATCGATGACCCCGGAACGAACATGACGTATAGATGGGGGTCTGCGCGGACGGAGCTCCCGCCTTTCGCCCGTTACCGATCGGCCATGTCAGACCCTCCCTACCCTATCCACGCCGACATCGAGGACCGTCGCGGGTGGCGATTCCTCGTGCGGTGGGTTCGGTCGCGCCCCCTGTCGTGCATTGTCCTGCACACCGTTCCGGTGACGCTGCTGTTCGTGCTCTTTCTGGTGACCGACTTCCGCGGCGTCAACTTTGGGCATCACTGGGACGAGAGCGAGTGGCACACCGCGCCCGCTCGCCAGATGGTGGCGACCGGCGTCCTGCTGCCCCACAAGTACATCTACCCCTCGTTCGACAAGTACTTGGTGCTCGTCCCCGCGATCCCGGCGGCCGTTCGGGCCGCCTTTCGCCCACACGCCGATCCCAGGACCGTCCAGGCCGCGATGGGTGCCGCGATGGACGCGCCGGATTACCTGCTCGCGACCCGGCGGGTTTACATCACGGTGAGCGCGCTCGCGATCTTGTGGATCTACGGGGCGGCGTTGGTGCTTCGCTACCGTTGGTGGCAGGCGGTGGTGGCGGCCGCCGGCCTGGCCCTATCCTGGGAGTTCGCGTATCACGCGCGCTGGGCGGTCACCGATTGCATCTTGGTGCAGTTTTCGGCGCTCACCTTGTTCCTGCTGGCGCTTCACCATCGCACCGGGAACAAGAACTGGCTCTGGGCCGCCGCCGTCGCGGCCGGATTCGGATGTGGCACAAAATACACCGGTCTCTTCCTGGTCGGCTCGGTGATGCTGGCGGGCGCGTTTTCCATCCCCTTTCGCCACAACCTCTGGGGACAGGTGCGTCGAGCGATGGGGATCGGCGCGCTCGCCGTCGCCGTCTACCTCGTCACCACGCCCGCCACGGTCATCGACCCGGTCGAGTTCCTGATGCAGACAAAGGGGATCTCCGACTACTACGGCACACAGCATGGGGGATACACGGCCACGAGCGGCTGGAATCACATCCAGATCATGCTCACGTTCCTGGCCCTATCCTTCTTCTCGCCCTGTCACCTGACCGCGCTTTTGGCCTTCCTGGTCGCCATCGTGGGCGGCGTGGTCCTGATCCGCGAGGATCGCCGGCTGGCCGCGGTGCTCATGTTCTGCCCGTACTTCTTCCTGACGGCGTTCTGCCTCCGGTACCGCATTACCGTCGTCCGGAACTGCCTCCACACGACGCCGGTCCTGGCCCTGCTCCTGGGACGCGGGGCCGGGGAGGTCGGTCGCTGGATCCGGAACCGCTGGGTCCGTCGCGCCATCGCCGGAGCGCTGGCCGCCGGGATGGTGGCGCAGGCGATATGGCTGATCGGCGCCGCGGAGAGCATTCGCCACGTCGATCCGAAGAACCAGGCCCGGCTGGCGCTGGCGTACGTGGGGCAGCACCCCAAGGATCGCTTCCGCGTCTCGGGCATGGTCCGCGCTCTGGGCGCGCAGCCGGGCGTCAAGATCCCGCCCAACGTCACGGGGGATCGCGCGCGCGACGCGAAGCACGTGGTGTTCTTCGCGCAGCAGGAGGGGCCGAACTGGTGGGCCTGGAAGACGAACGATCCGTGGCTTGCCGAGGCGGTGTTCGGACCACGGGAGGTGGACTTCAGCTGGTACTCGACCTGGGACGGCTACGATCGGGTGGTGGTCATGGCCATCGACAAGGCGAGGTCCTTTGGGGTCGAGCTTGCCAAGTAGACTCGCGGCCGCGTTGGGCGCGCTGCTGGGACGCCCGGCGGGGAGGCCGGCCTACCGGCCGCGCCCTGGCGAGAATCGCATGAGCGGCCCGAGCGACGTCCGGCGGGCGCGGCAGATGTACCTCGAACGTCCCAGCAACAATTTGCAGCTCCTGCTCCGCAATCGCTACACCTGGATGAACCGATTCATCGGGCCCGACCAGCGCGGGGTCGAGCTCGGTTCGGGGACGGGCCTCAGCCGCGAGTTCATCCGCTGCCAGAGCCTGCTGCTCACCGACTTTTCGGATCACGAATGGCTCGACGTCAAGCAGGTCGACGCGCTCCACACCCCGTTCGAGGACGGCAGCTTCGACTTCGCGATCGCCATGAATATGATCCACCACCTCGCCCACCCGCTGCGATTTTTTGCGGAGATGGATCGCATCTTGAAACCGGGCGGCCGATTGATCGTGCAGGACGTGCAATGCTCGACCTTTCTGCGGCTCGCGCTCCGGTTGCAGCGCCACGAGGGCTACGACTTCAACGTCGACGTGTTCGACGAAGGCGCCGTCTGCACCGATCCGGAGGATCTCTGGGCCGGCAACAACGCCATCGTCGATCTTCTGCTGGAAGACGAAGCGCGCTTCCTCGAGGCCCTGCCCCAGTTCCGTCGCGTCCATCGCGCGGATTGCGAGTTCCTCACCTTCCTCAACTCCGGCGGGGTCACCGCCAAGACGGCGTACGTGCCTCTCCCCATGCCGCTCTTGCGCGTCGTCGAATCCCTGGATCGGAAGCTGACCGTCGCCTTGCCACGGATCTTCGCCTTGCAAGTCCAGCTGGTGCTCGAGAAAATCTGACGGATGGGCGAACGCCGATGACGGACACGGCCCCCCAAGATCGGATCGTGATCTTGATGCCCGTCTACGACGACTGGGCGTCGGCCAGCGTTCTCGTCGCCAGGCTCCACGCCGCTCTTCGTGAATCGACGGTGCCGATCGAATACCTGCTGGTGGACGACGGCTCCTCGGAGGCGCCGCCGAAGAGAATTCCCATAGAAGGAACGTCGCCGCCGAGCGTCCAGGTCCTCCGCCTGCGACGGAACCTCGGCCACCAGCGCGCCATCGCCATCGGTCTGACCTGGGTTCACACGCAGTTTTCCTGCCGCGGCGTTCTGGTCATGGACGCCGACGGCGAGGACACGCCGGAGGGAGCGGTGAAGCTGCTGGAACGCTTCCAGCGCGAGGAGGGGAAGAAGACCATCTTTGCGGCTCGCGCGCGCCGCACTGAAGGAATCGTCTTCCGTTGCTTCTACGTGTTCTACCGGATCCTGAGCTGGCTGCTGACGGGACGCAATGTCCGGGTGGGCAACTTCAGCGTAATTCCGCGCGAGCACCTGTCCCGGCTGGTCGGGGTCTCGGAGCTTTGGAGCCACTACGCCGCGTCCGTGTTCAAGGCCCGCCTGCCGAACGAGAGCCTGCCCCTCGATCGCGGTCATCGGATCGCGGGCGCCTCCAAGATGAACCTGCTGTCGCTCATCACCCACGGTCTGAGCGCGTCGGCCGTATTCTCGGAGGTGATGGCGCTGCGGCTGCTGGTCGCCACCTTCTTGCTGGCCATCGCCGCCCTGCTCGGCGTCGGTGTGGTGTTCGCGCTCCGTTTTCTCACCAACCTGGCGGTCCCCGGCCTGGCGACGCTGGCGACGGGGATCCTGATGGTCATCTTCTTCCAGGCGTTCTCGATCGCTATGGTGTTCGTGTTCCTCACCCTGCAGGGGCGAAGCGCGATGGGGTTCCTTCCGATCCGGGACTACGCTTACTTCGTGGACCGCGTCGATCGGATCGAGATCGACGGCTGATCCGCGACCACGGCCGGTCAGGCGGTTGGCGAAGCCAACAGGAATCGCACGAAGTCGCGCAGGTCGGGCCCTTCGAAGGTAGGTCGAACGGCCTGCGCGGCGAGCGCCGCGTAGTCGTCGGAAGCGACGTCGCCCAGGTAGGCCGTGCGCAACCCGAAAGCGGCGCCCGCGATCACGTCGGGCGCGCGATCGCCCACCATCCACGACCGTTCGATCGCGTAGTCGGGATGGCGCGCGAACGCCTCGATGAGGAGGCCGGTCGCCGGTTTGCGGCAAGCGCAGGCGTCCTCCGCGCGATGAAAGCAGAGATGGGAGCTCAGGATGACGCCCCCGGCGGCCGTCGCCCCGGCCAGGACCGCGGCGTGCGCCGCCTCGAGATCGGCGCGGGTGGTCTTCCCCTTGGCCCAGGCCGGCTGGTTGCTCGCGATCACCAGGCCGAATCCAGCCAGGGTGAGATCGCGCAGCGCCGCGGGCACCCAGGGGAAGACCTCCACCTCGCTCGCCCGCATCGGGCTGTCGGGCCGCGACTCGGCCGGATTTTCGCGGAGACGGTTCAAGACGCCGTCCCGGTCCAGAACGATCAGGGATTTGCGCGCAACCATCCGGTGAAGTCCTCGAGTCCCTCGGGTGACCCGATCTCGTAGAAACGTTCCTGCACCTCGAAGCCGGCCAGCTCGCCGCGACGGGAGAGCGTGAAAAACAGCTCGGCCAGATCGGCCTTGGTTCCGGGTGGGACCTCGTCGGCGATTACCCGTCGCTCGAGCCCCGAGAGGCCGTAGTCGATGTACGCAAAATCGGCGGCCGGCCGGCCCCGGCGCTGCTTGTCGTAGAGGACCACGCGCCCGCTCTCGAAGATGACGTTGCTCTGATCCCAGCGGCCGTGATTGCGAAACACCGTCATGAGGGCGGGCGCGCCGCCGTCGGCGAAGGCGCGGAAGACCACGCCGAAATCGATGGGCAGGAAGGAATCGCCATAGGTGACCAGGAAGCGCTCTTCGAGCGCGCCTTCGTCGAGCGCGAGCCGAAGGGCTCCGGCGGTCCCGCGCAGGTCGCTCCCCTCGTCGACGTAGCGCACGCGGAGCCCGGCGGCCGTCCGGTCACCGACGTGCGCGCGGATCTCGTCGCCCCGGTAGCCGATCGACAGCACCACCTCGGTCACCCCGTGTCCGGCCAGCCAGTCGAGCTGGTGGTCCACGAAGGGGCGCCCGGCGACGGGGATCAGCGCCTTGGGGATTCGCTCGGTCAGCGGCCGCATCCGGGTGGCGAGGCCGCCGGCCAGAATCAGACACTGCATCTCGAATCAGGGACGGAAGACGACGCCGGCGAGCAGCTCGATGCGCGAGATGTCGGCGTGGAAGTATTGCTTCTTGGGGCTGTTCGCGATCGCCGGCCAGGCGAAGAGCGCGACCATCGGCGTCAGCTGATATTCCACCCCGGCGCCGATCCGGATCTCGGACAGCGCCTGGGTCCCCTTGACCGTCACCATCGAATTGGCGAGCAGCGCGGAGTTCGCGTTGACCCCACCGATCGACAGCACGCCGATCCCGAGATCGACGTCCAGACGAACCCGCTCGGCCAGGCGGAACTCGACGGTCGGGTCGATGAGAAAGGAGGTGAACGAATCCTTCGAGTCGGTCTCCTGCAGGAAGGTGTAGCCGAAGAGCAGGCCCAGGCGAAACCGCACCGTCGAGGTGGTGGCGCCGAACGTGTAGCCCCCCGCCAGCGTGAGCGCGAAGGACGGGGCGGCGCTCCCCTGAACGCCCGACGCCCAGGTGTCGAAACCGATGGCGGCACCGAGATCGATCCGGCGCGGTGGCACGTAAGTTTCGCCCGGCGCGATCCCGGCGGTCGCGGCGACGTCGCCGGTCGCGGTCGTCGGCGTACCGGCGGGCGGAGGTTCGGTCACGCCCGTCCAAGATGACGGCGGCGGGGTCGTGTCGGCGGGGGGCGGGTTTGTGCTCGGCACCGGATTGCCCAGGCCGAGCGGGCCCGGCGGCGGAATCTGTTTGGCCTGGTCCTGCTGCTGAAGCTGCTTTTGCAGCGCCTCGATCTTCTGCTCGACCTCGGCCCGGTTGTGCGCCTTGGGCGGATAGTTGGCCAGGTAGCGCCTGTAAAAGAAGATGGCCTTTTCGGCGTTCTCCATCACCCGATAGGCCTGGGCGATGTTGTAGAGGAATCCCGCGTCGTTCTTGAGCTGATAGCCCTTCTGCCAGGCGTCGATCGCCTTGTCGAACTGGCCCAGGTCGAAGAAGGTGTTCCCCTGGGTGAACAGATCGCGCGCCTGCTGATCGTCGTCGGCGCGGGCGCGGCCGGGCGCGACCAGGACCATGACGATGACGGCGAAGATCGCCAGCATCTGGGGCACAAACGACGCGCGGACTCGCACGGTCGGCATCGTATCCGGAAGCCGCGGCCCCGGCAAATTCAGCCGAGGGGGCCCGCTCAGGATCGTCGCATGCGCGGCGCCAGCTCCAGCGCGGCCTTTCCGCGTCGGAAGACCCGTACCGATCCCGACGTCTGGGAGACCACGATGGCGATCGCCTCGCTGTCGCGCGAGATGCCGGCGGCCGCCATGTGCCGGGCGCCGAGGCCGAGCGGCACATCCAGATCCTGGTCCTGGTCGAAGTTCAGGTAGCGCCCGGCCGCCATCACGCAGCCGTCTTCGCGCACGACAAACGCGCCGTCCAGCACGGCGAAGGCGTGCAGCGCGTGGCGCACGTCGGGGTTCATGATGTTCTTCTCGTCTTCCGAGTAGCCCTGGAACGGATTGAGCGTGAGCTGGCGCGACTTCTCCATCACGGTGTTGGAGTCGCCCACCACGAACAGCGCGCCGACGGGGCGGCCCTCCCACCCTTCGACGCCGATGCTGATCGCCAGCTCGATGAGCGCGTCCATCAACCCGGGCGACACGCCTTTGGCCTGCAGGAAGCCGAACGATCCCTCCTCGTCGTCCTGACCGACGGTGACCACCAGGATCGAATCGGGATAGGTGGCCGGTTTGCGCGAGAGCAAGCTGACCACCACGTCGCCCTCCTTGTAGATGCCGCGCGTGATGCCGCTCACGAGAGCGATCTTGAGCTTCTCGGGACGGCCGAGGTCGTATTCCGGCAGCGGGAGCACCTGGATGCCGGCGGTCTCGATCACGTCGCGCTGGCTGGGCGCCACCACCGCCTGGACCAGGCGCTTGCGGGCGCGCGGGTGGCCGCGGAAAGCCTCCTCGGGCAACGGTAGGTCTCCCACGTACAAGAAGTGGTCGACGCTCGGTCGGTTGGCGAGCGCCACCGCCGCGCGGATCACGTCGATCTGGGTTACCGTCGGAGCTTTGGGCATATTCGCGGTCTCTTTCGCCCGCATGCTACGCTGAAACGGCAGGCCCGGATGAAGTTACCGCCGCAGAGCTGGCTGAGGTTACCGTCGCAGGACTGGCTCCATCGCTGGATGCCGCTCTTCGGTTTGCTGATCGTCATCGGCATCGCCTTCGACGTGGTCACCCGGTCGCGTCTGTCGGCGACCACCGGCCTTCTGTGCGAGGGCGAGTACGCCGACTCGCTCCAGATCGGATCGCTGCGGACCCGCGAGATCGAACAGGGCCCGCGCAGTCAGTTCAGCTACCTCGTGCGCAGCAGCGCCAAGTACGAGTGCCCGTTCTTCGGACCCGACGGCAAGCTGCGCCGGCGGCGGGTGCAGTCGAGCGAGCTCGGAACGGCGTTCGCGTACGAGGCGTCCGGCAGCGACACCTATCTGCTGACCAACGAGCACGTGGCCGCCTGG
>Ga0209863_10000321_pt1 | contig 26733 bp, 31 predicted proteins | sample OrgsoiDNA2013046_FD_185796 | JGI IMG/M metagenome (GOLD analysis project Ga0209863, IMG submission 185796) | Permafrost soil microbial communities from the Arctic, to analyse light accelerated degradation of dissolved organic matter (DOM) -... | ecosystem: Environmental > Terrestrial > Soil >...
CCCTTCATCTTCCTGCGTGGATCTTCCAATCGCAGACTGAGGCCTCTCCTCCTCGGGTTCTGGGTGGCATTTCTATTGGGTCTCGGCGGAACCACGCCCATCGCCCGGCTTCTCCTCGGTCGCGCGTTCCAGGTCTTGACCATGGAGCGTTTCAGTTATTGGGCCACGCTGCTGGCGCTTCCATTCGTCGGCCTCCTCGCGCAAGAGTTGATCGACCGCTTCAAATTGCATGCTGCGGCAGGACTGCTGACGGCCGCCGCTCTCAGTTGCGCTCTAGCCGTTGCCTGGACCAGCTATCGCCCCGCTGACGCCGAAGACTTCAAAGTCGATTCCTCCGCCGCTTGGCTGAATCGTGACGGGCATGATCGCTTCCGCTATGTCACTCTCGGCTTCGGAAATAAAATCTCTCGTCTCGCCGTCCTTACCAATGCCAGCAGCGTCGATGGCGAATGGAATTCCGGACGCATGTTGCCGGAGCTAACCGAGCATGGCGCAGGCGCTCTGACGAGTTCTAAATACTTTGGCAGCGCCGGCCTCGACGCCCTGAAAGCCATCCTCCAGCACGGCGACCGCTACGGTCTCAAATGGGTCTTCGTCAAAGATCCCTACTACGAGCCTTTGCTTGTATTTTCCGGATGGAGAAAGGTCGACGACCTGGAAAACAAGACCATCACCATCTGGAGCAAGGAGTCCGTTCCGCCGGCCGCTCCCATCGATTCGCCACAAAAACCGTCACCGCTGGAAGGCGTGCTCTGGGGAATCTTGCCCATGGGCAGCTGCCTCCTTGCAATCGTGTTAGTCGCAATTCCAAACCGAAGCCGCACGGCCGTTCTTGTCAACGACGAATCTCCTGAGCGTCTAGTCCCATCAGCCGATCACCAAAGCGTCCTCTTCGGGAGGTTGATCTCATGAAAGGAGGAACTCTCTTCGGCTTCCTGCTGATGGCCGCAACGGCAGCCCTGGTTGCGATCGGCACCCTCTGGCCCAATCAATCCGGCGCATCGGTCATCGATGCTCGGGCCAGGATGGAAGTATCCGGCAGTTCTCCCGAAGCAGTCGTCAACAACCTGCTCGTGCAGATCGGCCGCCGGGATTGGGAAGCCGCGTACGCCAGCCTCGCCAATAAAGGCGAATTCACCGAGCCCGAGTTCGTTCGCGATGTAAACGGAACCAATGGCGGCCTCCGGGCCTTCGCCGACGTGGATGGTTTCGACATTCAACCGCTTCGCGCCTCGGCGGACCAGGCCGCAATTCGCGCCAGTTTGCGCTGGGCCTCCGTCGTGGGCTCCTTCACGGATTCCCGGGATCTCAACGTCGTGCGCACCGGCGATCGCTGGCAGGTCGCGTGGCCCATCGCCAAGGAAGTTCGCGTCCCGCCCCAGGTCATCCCCGTCAACTACCTCCGCTGGGACGTCATCGACCGCGGTCCCGGCGAAGATTGGGGACGCCAGGATGTTGAGGATCCGCACGTGCGCATCGTCGCTATGCACCCCGTCGAACGCGGTGGAGGCGTCGTGGTTCTCGGCGAACTCCTCAACGAAGACGTCGTGCCCGCCTTCGTTACAGTCCGGGCTTCCTTGCTGGGCAAACAGTCACCGGGCAAAGACTCGACTCTCGCCACTGCCGACAGTTTCGACAAAATCTCCCACGTTCTTCTCCCAAAACAAGTCTCGCCCTTCCGCATCGATTTTCCAGATGTCAGGCTGCCGCAGGTCGATAGCGTCCGCATCCAGCCCACAAGCAGCCTCGTGGCCGCTTCCGCAGACCCCGTCATCGGCATTGAGTCGCAGAAACTGAACCCAGTTCCGGATTCTTCCCTGAGTGGAACGCTGGTGAACCAAAGCGGCCAGGTCGTCAACGTCGCTCATGTCCTCGGGACGTTCTATGACAATAGCGGCCAAATCCTGTGGGTCGCCGATCAGTATCCGAGCGGCGCGCTCCTTCCACAAACACCACAACCCTTCAACATTCCCATCCCAGCCGACGTCGCGAACAAGGTAAAAAATTATCGCGTCGTCGTCAGCACCTACAGTTCGGATCGGCTGCGATGAGACTCGCGCTCTCAGTCCTGATGTGGACCGCTGCCCTGAACGCGGAGGCGCAGTCCGCCCTCCGGTTTCCTCCCGCCGTCGAAGCGGGAGCCGCTTTCTCCGTTGCCACTTCCGGCTCCGGGCCGGCATCGCTCTACATCGTCGGCCCCAGCCAGGTTCTCCGTCGTAAGGTTCAGCTCGGCGAAACCGTCGCCTTCATCGCCAGCGATCTCCAGATCGCGGGCCACTATGTCGCGTTTCTCATCCCAGCCACCAACGCCAATGTCCCCGCCGAAAGGGCTCAATTCGATGTGACTCCCGTTCAACACGTCGCCACCGTCAGCTTTCTCGCGAAACCATCGCGCCTCCCCGTGAGTGCTCCCAACGGCATCAGCGGCGTCGCTTACGTCTTCGACGTATTCCACAACTGGATCCTTCAGCCCAAACCCGTTTCTTTTCAGATGACCGATTCTTCCGGCCGTTCGGAATCCCGCTCTACTTCCACCAGCAACGGCGTCGCCTGGGTCAAGATGAATTCCTCCGCGAAAGCAGGCATCGCCCAATTCGACGCAGTCGCAGGCAGCGCGCCAGAAGAAATCAAAGAAAATCGAGTCGTCCAGGAAGTGCCTGGCGACCCCTGCAACATCCGCATGTCCGCCCTTCCCAGCGGCCACCGCGTCGCTCTAGAAACCGAACCCGTGCGAGATTGCAGCGGCAACCCTGTCCCCGACGGCACCATTGTCACCTTCACCGAGTCCCATTCCGGCGGTCAATCCACCGTCGACGTTCCCCTCAAGCGGGGCATCGCGCGCACCGAAATGCCTTCCGTCCCCGGCTCTGTCCTTTCCGTCGCCAGCGGCGTTGTCATGGGCAATGAAATTCATTGGAGCGGCGGCCTATGATCCCAGCCGTTAGCAATCCGCGCGCTGGATTGGCCATCCCAGTCGTCCTCGCCGCCATGCTCTGGTGCGCCGCCGAATCTCCTGCAGTCCACGTCGCGCCCATGGACGCCGTCGGTCCCCGCGCTGTGGAAGAGTTGACCAAAACTACCCTCGTTCAGGACTATCTTCACGCCTGGCAGGCGATGGGAACCGCGTTTGAGCAAAATCGCCCCGAAGTCCTGCAGCCATATTTTGTCGGCACCGCCCGCGATCAGTTGTCGACCACCATCCGCAACCAGCAGGCCCTCGGTGTTCAAACGCTCTACCGCGATCGAGCGCACGACATTCGGGTGCTCTTCTACTCGCCCGAAGGCCTCTCGATTCAGTTGACCGACATCGTCGAATTCGAAGTCGAAGTCCGGGATCAAGGAAAAACTGTAGGAACTCGGCACGTACGAACCAACTACGTCGTGTTGCTAACTCCCACGGAAGGAAAATGGAAAGTAAGAATTTTTCAAAGCGGAGTTCTGCCCGCGGCACGAGTGGTTGCCGCAGCGAATTAGCAACCCCTCAGTATGCGGAAAGACTCTAAAAAGCCCAAGGAGCCCCTGGCATGATCTCGGTTGTCATCCCCGTCTACAACGAAGAGGAAATTATTGCTCTGCTGCATGACGCGGTGAGCACTGCCATGCGCCAGACAGGAGAGACCTGGGAAGTTGTTTATGTCAACGACGGCTCCAAAGATGCCTCTCTTGAACTCCTCCGCCAACTGCAGCGCACAGAGCCTGAGGTGGTAGTGGTGGATTTATCGCGCAACTGGGGTCACATGGGAGCCCTGAACGCCGGGCTGCAAACTGCCCGTGGGGATGCCATAGTACTCATGGACGGCGATCTGCAAGATCCGCCCGATGTCGTTCCAGAAATGATCGCTGCGTGGCGCGAAGGCGCGCAGGTCGTAACCGCCGTCAGAAAGAGCCGCAAGGAAAGCCGTAAAGCCCTCGCCCTCTTGTTCCCGTTGTTCTACCGTGTCATGGGCGCAATCTCGGACTATCCCATCCCGCTCAACGCGGGCATTTTTGGATTACTCGACCGCCAGGTGCTGGACTCGCTCAACAATCTGCGCGAAGGCAATCGCTATCTGCCCGGTCTCCGGGCCTGGGTGGGCTATCGCACCGCCATCGTCCACTACGATCGCCAGGACCGCGTTGGCGGCGAAGGCAAACTCAGCTTCATCAGTCGAATCAAGTATGCAATGGATGCCATCACCAGCTTCAGCTACAAACCATTGCGTCTGAGTTTTGTTCTAGCCGGAATGGGATTCCTCGTCACCGCCGTTCTGGCCGCAATAGCCTTGGGGTCGCGCGCCAATTCCATGGCATACAGTCTTTTCGCAGCCGTAGCTCTTATGGGAAGCCTCTCCCTTTTTTGCGTGGGAGTTCTGGGCGAGTATCTCGGCCGGGTGTATGACGAAGTTCGTCAGCGCCCCCTCTCCATTATTCAGCAGGTCTACCGTGCGGATCAGGTGGCGAACGCTCACGAGCTGAATTTCCGGTCAGAAACTTCCGACCGCAAAGCCGCTCGCCAGGAAGTCTACCCGGCAGCGTGAGAGAAGAAGAGGACATGACGATAGCAATGGATCTACGGCGTTGGGTAAGCACCGCAGTCCAGATTGCCGTTCTGTCCACTCTGACGGCAGTCTCACAGGCACAGGCGGCAAATCAGCAGTCCGCTGCGCCCAGCTATCCACCAATGTCCGCCCCCGCGCCCCCGGAGCCGACTCAGGCTCCCGAACCCCTCTACACGCCGCCACAAGCAACTCCGTCGGCACCTGTACAATCAGGAACTGGGACAGAAAACGCGCCTCCGGCGGATTCCGGCGCACCGCAAGGTCCGGAAAAAGACGACGGTGGCATGTTCGTCATGCGGAAACACGTAGATGAGGTCGCCTTGCACGCCACCGTTATCGACGACAACGCCCGCATCGTCACCGACCTCAACAAAAACACTTTCACCGTATTCGAGGACGGACGTCCTCAGCCCATTACCTCGTTTCGTCGCGAAGACATCCCCGTATCCATGGCCATCCTCATCGATAACTCCGGCTCCATGCGCGAAAAACGCGCTCGCGTCGAGCAGGCCGCTCTGAACCTCGTCCGCGCCAGCAACCCGGACGACGAAGTCATGGTCGTCAATTTCAACGAGGAGGGAATCCTCGATCAGGATTTCACTTCCGATATCGGAAAGCTGAAATTAGCCATGGAAAGGCATGAGACCCGCGGGCCCACGGCGCTGTATGACGCCGTCGACGGCGCCGCCGGCCATCTCATGGGAAGCTCCACCCGCGAGAAGAAAGTCATCTTCATCGTCACCGACGGTGACGACAACGCCAGCCGCGACACCCTGGAAAAGGTTGTGCAATCCCTGAGCCGGGAGGGCGCTCCCGCTGTCTATGCCATTGGCCTTCTGGGTATCGAAAGAAGCGCCGACAGAGCAGTCGTACGCCGCGCAGACAAAGGGGACGACCGCGAGGATACTGCTCACCACGCCCTGCAAAGTCTCGCGGAGCGGACGGGCGGCGTTGCTTTCTTCGCCAGATCACTCGATGAAGTCGATCAAATCAGCCGCACCGTCGCGCACGATATTCGCACCCAGTATTCCATCGGATATAAGCCCACCCGGCCAAGGAGCCAGGGTGGATATCGCACAATCCGCGTGGAAGCTCTCGCTCCGGGCTATCGCAACCTGAGCGTCCGCACCAAACGAGGCTATGACGCGGCACAAAATCCGAATCAGAGTCTCACGCAGTCGAATTCAGGGGCGTTTCTCCCGCCTGATGCAGGTTCACGACGAGCGCCGCCACATCGCCCGTGAACTCCACGACAGCGCCGGTCAGATCTTCACCGAGCTCGCCATGAACGTCTCGCGGGTCGCGCAACTGTCGCGACAAGGTGCTCCTCAGATTGTGCAGCATGCCGAAGACGGCATGCGCCTCGTTCGGCAACTGAGTCAGGAAATTCGTACCATGTCCTACTTGTTGCATCCTCCTTTGTTGGAGGAAGCGGGCCTGTCCGACGCCATTCACTGGTACACGCAGGGTCTCTCACCGAATGCAGCGGACTGGTGATTACGCTCTCGGTCTCCGAGGCTTCGACCGCCTCTCCCGCGAACTCGAATTATTCATGTTTCGTCTCGTGCAGGAGTTTCTCACCAATATCCATCGCCACAGCGAGGGCCTCCATGCGGAAATTCGCCTCGAGCGTCAGCCGGAAGGTATATTTCTAACCGTAGAGGATTAGGGAAGGGGATGTCGCCTGAAAAGCTCTCCGAGATTCAATCCCGCGGCTCGGGTGTCGGCATGCGCGAGCGTGTTCGTCAATTCGAAGGCACAATGAAAATCGATTCCGACACGGCAGGCACTCGCATTTCGTTTTGGTTCCCTACGTCGCCAAAGGCTGCGGCCGATGTCGAGACCCTTTCCTCGGAACTCGAGGCTCGGGCATAGTGGAGCAATCGCCCGCTGTTCGAATTCTGATTGTGGACGATAGCGAACGCGTCCGGCGAGGAGTCGTCGGTATCCTCTCGTTAAGAACCGATCTACAAACTTGCGGCGAGGCACAGGATGGCACCGAAGCTATTCAGAAAGCCGCCAACCTAGTTCCCGATCTAGTTTTATTGGATATCAGCATGCCAGGACTCAATGGTTTGGAAGTTGCCCGCCTGCTTCGCGAACAATCTCCTTCCGTCAAAATCCTCGTGATGAGCCAGCACGACCCAATTCCACTACTCCCCCGCGCCATTCAAGCCGGAGCCGACGGCTGCGTTGACAAAAGCCTCCTCAGTGCGGACCTGTTGCCAAGCATTGACCGCATCATGGGAAAAGCGGAAGCCGACTCTACCGCGCCGGGTAGCTGAGCTTCCGCTTGCCTCTGAGAACTCACGCGCCAACCTGGTCGATCCTTAAATACTTTACGGACACGATTTCAAGCCGCTCGTGTGCCAGCAACAAAGTGCACGACCAGAGAAATCAGTGCGAGTACGAGCAGCAGGTGAATCAAGCCGCCGGCGACGTGGAACACCGTCACTCCGCCAAGCCACGCAACCAGCAAGATAACAAACAGCACCGTCCAAATGCTCATAAGGTTTTCCTTTCTCGATTCCGCCCCGGTCTGGCGCGGTTCCTTCAGCCATCACGATAGGGCTTAGCGTCCGAACGGTCTCTAGGGTAAGTACTTCACTTCGCGGAAATACTCGGCGTAGGTCCTCCTACCTAATTCCGCAGGATATTGTCCCCTCGAGATAGCTAGGACATGCGGTCCCGGGTCGCCCTGGAGAGGACTGCCTTCCGCGTTCCTTCGCCTTCAGCCCAAAACCCCCATCGTTCCAGCTCTTTCACTAAGCGTCGCTATCCCTCTAAAAACCTGCATGAGTTCCTAAAATGTAACGCCGCTCGCTCGTGTAGGTAACCTAACCTAAGGAGCGACTTCCGTAATGTACCCGCGAGACCGTACTTCTCAGACCTTTCTCGATTCCGGAGATGCTGGTCAAATGGGATCAGAGTAATTCAAAAGCCCCAAGGAACATAAGTTCCCGAAGCGTGTCTTCAGCCCGAGCGCTCAATGCCGGTCCGGCGCGCTTCATATTCTCGGCAGTCAATCCACAGTTGGGAAGGTGGTTTTGCGATTCTCGCTACCGCTCGTCTACGCGTTTTTCTTTTTCTCGGTGTGCGCCGCAAGCGGCCGAGTCTGGGGCGCCTCTGCCACTACGCAGAGCCCTCACGGCCGCATGGACATTCGTTGTGAGAATTGCCATACAGCTCAAGGTTGGAGTCCTATTCGTGCTGTGCCAGAGTTCGAACACAGCAAGACCGGCTTCCCTCTGCGGGGCCTGCACTCCAAGGTCCCGTGCCAGGATTGCCACACCGATCTCGTTTTTGCGAACGTCGGAAAGCAGTGCCAGGACTGCCATGCGGACATTCACCGCCGCAAGAACGGCGCGCAATGCGAACTTTGTCATCGGGATACAGGTTGGGAAGTTTCGATCCACTCGATCAACGAGCACCAGGACCGTTTTCCCCTAATCGGGGCGCATGCGGCAGTGGATTGTTATTCGTGTCACAAAGTCGGAACGGTCGGCCCCTTCAACCGTCAAGGCCTCTCGACCGAGTGCGCAAGCTGCCATCTCGGCGATTTTCGTAAGGCGAAATCTCCGAACCATCAGGCACAGGGCTTCTCCACGGATTGCCTCCAGTGCCACAGCCTTATGGATAACTGGATGACCGCGGTGCTTCCGGCCCTCCAGCGTAAGAAATAAGTTCTCCAGTTCAGGGCGGAACGCTATCGCCCGAAAGGACAAAAGCCAAAAGCCATGAGCCATCGCATGCAGCTTTTGCTGCTCTCGCTCTGCGTGTTTCCCAACCTGGCCCGCAGCGCCGCCTTGCCCGTCGCGGAAATCTCCAAAGTCGATGTCGTGCCGGCTGACGATTCGTTGAAGATCAACGTCGCCCTGACTGGTGACGTCCTTCCGCGTGTGATCGTGGCTACCAATCCAGACCGCTTAGTTTTAGAACTCCCGAATACCGTTGCGGCCGCCAAGCAGCAGCATATCGCTGTGAATCGGGGCGGCGTAAAGGGCCTTCGAATCGGGCTCCGCAGCGCGGCCCCTTTGCTGACCAGACTCGTCGTGGATCTCGCCACCGCCGCCCCCTACGCGATTACGAAAATTGGAAATACGATTTCGCTAACGGTAATGCCTCCTAAGCCCGGCGTCACCGCCGATAATTTCGCTGCTTCAAACTTTTCCTCTTCGAACGAGGTAGCGCAGGCCATCATGCCGCAAGGTGTCCTCCCGGTGGTTTCTCCGGCAGTCAAGAAGCGCACCAGGCTGGGTTTCCGCGTGAAGTACGTGGCCGAAGGCGCGGTATATCTCGCGGGTGGCAGCAGCGCCGGCCTTCAGGAGGGCATGCAATTGTCTGTGCGGGCCCCTGGAAACGGTGGGTCCCGCCTCATCTCTGCCGACGAAAACTTCCTGATCACCGCGCAACTCCAGGTCGTCTCCGTGGCCGCCAACTCCGCCGTCACCGAAGTCATCGGCCACGATGGCGGCGACACGAACGGCACCACGCGCTCGATCACGCCCGGCGAGTGGGCCTATCTATCCGTATCAGATTCGGAAGCCGTACTCGCGCGAACCGCTCCGGGAGTCACTTCTAAGCGCGCTTTGTCTAATGTCTCCAGTCTCCAGGCCGCCCCGCCCCCCAGGTATCGGATCCAGACGCTGGCTTCTAATCCATCCGATGAAGGCCACGTGAAGGCCCGTGTGGGCCTCGACTACAGCGGAGTCTCCAGCCACGGCAGCACCATCGGCAGCGGCTCCCAGCTCGGTGTGTCCGTGCGCACCGATATCACCAGAATTGCCGGTACGCACTGGAACCTCGAGGGCTACTGGCGCGGTCGCATCACGAACCGCACCCGTCCGGGCGAAGAAACCCTTCGCGATGTGCTCAACAAGACCTACACCATGGAACTCGACTACGACAATCCCAATTCCAAGTGGGTCGCGGGCATTGGCCGCCTCTATTTGCCTTGGGCTAACAGCCTCGATACCATCGACGGTGGATATTTTGGACGTCGCGTCGCCAGCGGCATAACGGTTGGGGCTTTCGCCGGTTCCACTCCCGACCCCACCTCCTGGCACTACAATCCCGACCGCCAAATCGGCGGCACGTTTATTAATTTCGAAGGGGGAAGCTACGATTCTTTTCGTTACACCAGTACTAGCGGCATTGCTCTTAGCGGCCTGAAAATGGATCTGGATAAGCCGTTCATATTTTTCGAGAATGGCCTTTATTACAAAAACAAAGTTTCCGTCTATCACTCTTTGATTGCGGATGCGCCTCAAGGCTTGTCGACGAACGGCATCACCCCCGGTCCCGGCATCAGCCGAAGCTACCTCACGGTCCACTATCAGCCCTACAAGCGAGTCTCTTTCGACTTTTACCACAACTATTTCCGCGATGTGCCTACCGCTGCCACTCAACTGGTGGGCACCGGGCTCGTCGACAAACTCCTCTACCAGGGTTTCAGCGTCGGCGCCCGCGTCGAACCAATTCGTCACGTCTTCCTGTATTCCACGATTGGGCAGAGCGATAAAACAGGCGATGAAAAACGATCCCTCAACTGGATGCAGGGAATTACCTGGGATGAAATCGGACGAACGGGCCTGCGCGCCGACTTCCGCTACTCAAAATTCGATAGCAGCTTCGCCGACGGCAACTACAAAGTGCTAACCCTGTCGCGCCATCTCGGCGACCGCATGATGTGGGACGCCCAGATCGGCAGCCAGAATATTTCTTCCGGCTACACCGCCAACAGGAAATCGTTCTTCGTCGATTCCTCCTTGGACATGAACCTCAGCAGCCATACTTACCTGCAAAGCGGTTACACGGTCGTCCGCGGCGCACAGGCCAGCTATAACCAGTGGTATATGAGCCTTGGATACCGCTTCGATGCCCGGCCTGAGAGGAAGGCACTCGACGACAAGCAACCGGACATCAGTAATTCCGTTCGTACCAATGCCGTCGAGCAACACTAGCTGACCGCGACTTGGCCTGCCTCTCCAACCTGCACAGCTCCACCCGTCACGGCTACCGTACGTAGCAGATCCCTAGAACCAGCTTGCTGCCGTTCGCTTCCCAGTGGTCTCCTTCGGCTACATCAATGCATAGCACTGTAATCTCGGGATTGGTTTCCCCCTCGGGAAACCACGCTTTATAAATCGACCCTTTCAGCCAGATTGGGATGCGTCCTGGCGGCATTCCTTGTGTGCTCTGTTTTTGAGAACCCTTGACTGACAAGAAAAAATAGACTCCTTCGCCTTGCGGCTGGGGAAACCGGCCCACTCTACCTAACCAATTCCAGCGAACTCAGGCCTTCCATGGATGTGCACCCGCTGCATAAGCCCCTGATAATGATGGGAAGGCACGGAACTTGACGGAGGCTGCCATGAGAGTCAGTTCGATCGTCCTGGTTTTTGCGGTGTTGGTCGGAGGCTCAGTAGCTTTATCCGCCGGTGCCCGGAGTATGATTCTGAATGTGGAAGCGGCCACCCCGGGACCGCAGGCGGCGGCTCCGCCCGCTCAAACCGCTTCGCCAAAGCCGCAAGCGACGACTCCGCCCGCGCTGACCGCATCCCCAGTCCCGCAAACGGCTTCGCCACAGGCCAAAACGGCATCGCCGACACCGAAGACCGCCACGCCCGCCGGACAAACCGCCACTCCGACGGCGACCAAACCTTGCGACCCGCTCACCATGAGGCCCGCTGGCACACCATCCGGGTCCGCGGCTGGATCGAAGCCAGCTGCTTCCGCTCCAAACACGACGACGAAACAATCCATCTCGGCTGTCCCGGCGATGGGCGACGCGAGCACCAGCCAGGACGCCTCAACTTCCAACTCTTCTGACTCGTCGAAGTCAGATAGCGAAAATCCAAGCCCCACAGCGGCCCCCGGCCGGGCTCAGGCACCAGCCCCTTGCCCAGTACCTCCTGATCAACCCTTGACCACAAATCCCTCTCCCCAGTGAGGCCAATGATCAGAGATCAGGGATTCGAAGTTGAGAACGAAGAGTTAATGGCCGGGCAAGGCTCGGATGGATGGGCCGCCATTCGTGTGTTCTAAATATAATGCCAAATAAAACTTTACAGAAGGAAGTTTAGCAAGGCGAAGGTGATGCGTGACTCATCTTACCGCCGTTCCCGCTTCGGACGAGTCTTAGACAGGGAAACGGCAAAAACCTTGTTCCGCCTCACCCTTCGCCTTGACGCCACTACATTCATGGCATTTCCTTATCACCCGGAATCGGGTGCGTACCATAAAATGCCGCGCTCTCAGCTGTAGACTCACGAGCTTCTCCCGGACATAGGCCGGCGAGTCTCGAGCTGCGACCAAAGAAAATGAAAGAAACTGACCTATGCCCTGGGTCGCGAAAACCTACCCGAAACTCTGTAAATCCCAGGCCTCCCAGCAATATCAGCACACTTCTCGTAGGGTACGACGCAAAGCCTTGCCTTCTCCCATGCATCAGAGCAACGTGGCTACGAAATCGAGCGCGTTTCCCTTTCAGTCAGGTCCGAGCCGTCGCCCGGATCTAGTAACCGCTAACCAACGCACCACGAATGACGGCATGGTGGTTCGCAACCGTATACTCATGGCCTTGCCGCAGACCGAATTCAACAGCCTGCGCCCTGCCATGGATTGGATTCGCCTTACCGAGCGCTCCAGTCTATTGGAACCCGGCGATACCCTCGACTACGCCTACTTTCCCAACCGCGGCTTAGTATCTCGAGTCGTTGTTATGAAGGATGGCAAGACTGTCGAAGTTGGCATCATTGGCGAAGAAGGATTGGTAGGCGCCGAAGGCATCTCAGGCCTGGGGACGAGTCCGCATCGCCTCATCCTTTATAACGCTGGTGATGGGGCGCGGGTCCGAATCGATGTCCTGCGCAGCCTGCTGCCCATGCTCCCCCAGTTTCAGCTCATGCTGAATCGGCATGTCGTGCTGCAAAGCCTCCAGGGGGCTCAGTGGGCAGCCTGCAATCGCCTCCATACCGCCGAGCAACGGCTCGCCCGCTGGCTCCTGACCATGCACGACCGCACCGAGGACGAGTCTCTGCGTGTCACGCATGATTTCCTAGCAAGTATGCTAGGAACCGATCGGCCCAGCGTTAGCCTCGCCGCTGGCCTGCTCCAAAAGAGGGAGGCCATCACATACTCTCGTGGCACCATAAAAGTCCTCGATCGCCAGCGTCTCGAGGAGAGCGTCTGCGAATGCCACGAAGTCATGCAGCGACTGAACGACCCTCCCATCCTTCCCTAGGGCTGTCGGCGCCGGGCACGTTGAGTAGGTTCGGCTAGTTCCGAGCCTAAGCAAAATTACAGCATCGACCCTACTCTTTCCATCGCGGGAAATGTTTATCATTTCCCCGGAAAGCCAATCAGCTTGTGGGAATGGGGTACAGTGCACGGAAGCAACCTATCGAAAATCCGCGCCGAACTCCGTCGTTTGATGGAGGAGCAGATCCAGAGCCTCACGCATCAAGCATTCGGTGGCCTCAGTGACGAAGAGGCACTCAAGCAGGATCAGCGACTGAAGCAGATCCGTGAAGTTTCGGCCGATCTATTGGCCGCCCTGAAAAAAAGGCCCAACACCTAGCCACCCTCGCTCTGCCGATCCGCATCTGGCATACTTGCAGTGGTTGTGTTAAACCTTTGTTTACACAGCGTACGCAGGTTCAGCGGAAGGAGCCCCCCATGCCAGAAAATCCCAGCGTTACCCTCCCGGGAACGGTTGAGAAAATTATCAAACCAATCCATCCCGGCGAGCCGGAAAAAGCACAGATTTCCGTCGAGGGCGCCGACGAACTCTACCAGGAAATTCGCATCGAAAACACCCTCACCGACGAAAATGGCTCCCTCGTTCGCCTCAAAAAAGGAGCTCTGGTCGACGTGACCGTGGAAGCCAATCCGGACGCGACGCTACCCGCTTTGAGTGGCAGTAAGAAAGCTGCCAACGAGTCCGGCAACCCGGCTTAACTAAAACGGGTGCCTCTCGCCACAATCTCACGCAACCGCTTGGCTGGACTCCCACGCCGCAAATTCCGGCACCGCGGCCAAATTCCGCAGGGTAGTCTGCTCAGGTACTGTGAGCGCTTCCTGCTTTCGCTTCGATCCCATCAGTTCGCGCATCTTGGCCTTGGCCCGATGCAACTGCGACTTCGAGTTGCCCACCGAGCAGCTCAGCAGGTTCGCAATCTCTCGATGGTCGTATCCCTTCACCTCATGCATCAGGAAAATCTTCCGATAACCCTCGGGTAGTTCCCGCATCGCGCGCGAAAGCGTAATCCTGTCTACGGACTTCGCAAGCCGCTCATCCACCGTGCCGTACTCGCGCTTGGCTGCGCCAGGCTCACGCGAGACCGGTTCGTCCAGCGACACATGACGCATACCCTTCTTGCGAAAGTGCATCAAAACGGTATTAACCGCAACCCGGTAAAGCCAGGTCGATAGCGCCGAATCGCCGCGAAAACTGCCCAGCTTGCGAAATACCTGAAAGAAGGCGTCCTGGGTAAGATCCTCCGCTTCCGCCGTGTTGGACGTCATGCGCAGGCAAAGTGAATACACCTTGGCTTTGTTCGCATTGAACAAAGTGGCAAACGCATCTTCGTTACCCTCACGGGCTAGACGCAACAGCTCCGCATCGGATTCGCGCTGGCTGATAGACTTCACTGAATTGGTCACGGGAAGAACTCCTTTTGATTGCTGGATGCCGGGTTGAATTCTGACCTTCACAGGTTGCACAGTAACTTCTCCAACGCCCACCATCCATCAGGTCTAATCCGTAGCCATTTCAAATACATGCTGTAAAACCCTTGGAATCCGCCGAACCCACAGTTCTGCATAGTTTCCGCAAGACTGTTCACAATTGTCGGGCGCGCGCGTCCGCCATTCCAAATGCGCTGTTGGACGCCCTACGGAAAGTGTGGGGGGAAACTACAGAAGTACCCTGATGGCGGGATGGGATCGCTCAGGCTAGCCTGCTAAAAGAAGTTAAACGCTCCGCAGTGACCCTCCCTCCGGGCAGGTGCTGTTTCTCTCCAAAAAGAAGGATCGGCACTTGCCCCTCGCCATTTTTGTTGATAGGAAATCCCAGCTCACCCCGAGAGAGGTCGATAAGAATGGGAGCGCCGTCGGGTCCGGCTCTATCCCTGGGGATCCGACACGTGAACAATATTATTGCGGATGGCGAACAGAACCAGATCGCTCACCGAGTGCAGTTCCAGCTTCCTCATAATGTTGCTGCGGTGTGTTTCCGCGGTTTTTACGCTCAGTCCCAGAGCCTCTGCCACTCCCCGGCACGTTTTCCCCTCCGCCAGCAGTTGCACGATCTCGCGCTCCCGCGCGGTAAGCTGGCGCGATGTGGGCATCTCCATTACAGGCGTGATGTGCTTATGTAGGTACCCATCCAGCACCGTCGATGCCACCTTCGAAGTGAAATAAATCTTTCCCTCCTGGATCGCCTCCAGGGCCGTAACCAGATCCCTTACCGCATCGCTCTTCAGTAAGAAACCTCGCGCCCCCGCGCTCACCACATCCTGGATCACCTGGGGAGTTCCGTGCAGCGTAAGTATCAGTACCTTAGTCCTCGGATCATTCTTCAAAATCTGCCGAGCCGCTTCCAGCCCATTCAGGTTCGGCATTGCGATATCCAGGATGATCACGTCCGGCCTTAACGCCGCTACCCTTGAGACAGCTTCACGGCCGTCACTCGCTTCCCCACATACTTCCCACCCGGGATGGCTCGCCACCAACTCGCACAAGCCCCTTCGTACCACTTCATGATCGTCGGCTACGAGTACCCGAAAAGCCATGCGTCCTCCTCCTACAAGCCGATCCCGTTGCTTTTTGTTTTTGTTCAGGTCTTCTGGCTTCAACCCTCATCCTGCCCGTAGTTGACGGGCGTTCCTTAGATGCACTTCAGGAAACCTGAGGGCGCATAGGTTTCAGCGTTCCTACCAAATCTTTACAATTCTTGATGTTTGAGATCTCAAAGCCTCAAGCCCCTAAATTGGTGATCGGCATCGGACGAACCCTCCTACCTACACACATTCCCTGAGTCCCCTACACAATCCAAGGGATACCCGAGTCCCCTACCGCACCGCTAGATTGTGATCTTGCAGAACCTTGCCGCAAAGTAGAACCCAAACCAGTAACCATCAAGGAGGGAACAATGCGAGACCGGAGTACCACCGACAAAATCAAGGATTGGACGCGCCTGGTAGCAAGTGTGGGCGTATTGCTTTCGCAGCCCAAAGTTCGGGCCAAGATGGAAGAAGTTGTGAAAGATCGCATAGGCTCTTTTGCCGATACGCTCAGTGATCGCTATGATGAAGTGGCTCATCGGGTAAGCGGCGCCAAAGATGCGCTCCGAGGACGAAATCAGTGGTCCGGCCGCGCCATGAGTTTCGCTGTGGGACTCGGTGTAGGAGCAGGTCTAGGTATTATTCTCGCACCCAGAAGCGGCGGCGAAACGCGTCGGGCTATTCGCGGCAGCGCCGTCAACTTCAAAGACACGGTCGTGCAATCCGCCTCCTCGGTCGTCGGACGAACAGCTCGTAGCGTCGTTAACGCGTAAGAGTTGTTGATTGCAATTCCAGACGTGCGCCATAGTACGACGGCCAACAAAGGCGGAGACATGAGTGCTCTACGGGTAGTTCGCAACACAATCGGCACAGCCGGTATGCTCTTCGCAGGCTATATATTTCTGAGCTCCATCAAGGATGCAGGCCGGTACATTCGCATCAGCAGAATGTAAGCGAGCGGCAGGCTCTTTCATTTTCTCACAGCGGCCCCCAACAGGGCCGCTTTACTAACCGCCCTCACCGCAGCCGTTTGATGGCCTCACTTCGTTCGCCCATAGCCAACAAGGAGTAGACACTCATGAAGCAATCTGCAAAGGAATCCCCCAACCAGACCGCCAGCCAGGCAGGCAACGGTGAGGGCCAAGAACCTTCCATAACCCGCGAACGGCTCGCTGAGTTGCTCAACGAAGATCTAGCCCGCGAATACCAGGCCATCATCGGGTATGTCGTGTATTCGCAAGTTCTTAAGGGCGCCGCGTACATGAACATCGCCGATCAACTTCAGATTCACGCCAAGCAGGAACTCGAACACGCCCTTACCATCGCCCGCCAAATCGACTATCTCGGTGCTATGCCCGGCGTCACACCGAAAACCGTGCAGACTTCCGACGACGCCAAGGAAATGTTGCACTTCGACTTGAACAACGAAGGCGAAACCATTCGCAACTATCGCGACCGCGTCCGGCAGTGTGAAGCCTTGGGCGAGTACGCCATGGCCGAGCAAATCCGCGAAATCCTCGTCAACGAACAGGATCACCAGATCGACCTCGCCACCGCACTCGGAGTCAACGTCCCTGTCATTGGCAATAAGCGAGATGGAACCGCGAAAAAGTAGCGAAGCGCGGTCGAGCCGCCTGACCAAACACTCAACAAGAATTGGGCGCAGGCTTCGGCCCTCCGCCCAATTTTCTTCCGTGGCAAACGACAGGACGACAGCCGACAAGAGACGAGCCCAGGAAAAACATACAGTCAAATACCTAGATCCCCTGAATCCGCGACTGTAGTTTCTAGGGCCAGCCCTTCATTCCTTTGTCCGGGTAATGTGGTTGTCGGCCATTCACGAAAATCAAAGCAAGTATCTTGCATCAATAAGATACAGTGTCGGAGGTATGGCCTTTGGCCGGGGTGAAACGATAACGTTCTCCATGCAAGCGAATTTGAACGACATGTTTCCGAGAAAATCTTCGTGTCTGAAAACGAGGTTGGGATGACCAAAATACTTATTGCGGATGACAACGAATTGATTCGCAGTGGTCTCCAACGCCTTCTTCAAACCCACGACGACTGGGAAGTCTGTGGCGAAGCTCGCGATGGCCAGGAAGCTGTGGAAAAGAGTCGCGAGTTGGTTCCTGACGTCGTCGTGCTGGATTTCCTGATGCCTGGCCTCAATGGCATAGAAGCCGCAAAACGGATCACAGGCTTTTGCCCAGCCACCCCAATTCTGCTGTGGACGATGTACCTCTCCAACGAACTCTGCCAAACCGCGCGCGACGCCGGTATCCGAGGCGTCCTGGCAAAAGGAAACGTAGGCGACCTCTTCGACGGCCTAGAAACCGTACTAAGCGGCGGAACCTTCTTCACCCCGTTCCACTAAATAGGTGCTTGCTCGCTCTAGGCTTGCCGAATGGGTCTGCTAGAGCAAGGAATTTACGAACTGTAAGAGTCTCCGTTAGAAACTCTCGGCAGTTCACCCGACGCATCCGCACAAAAACCCCAGTACCACCCGCCCTCCTGAAACATACAGGTTTTACTGGATAGTGCGCCTTCGCACTGGCTCCTACGCTAGAAGCTAATAGCAGAAGTATCGGATTCAGTCGAGGCGCTTATGTTAACTCCCCTAAACCCAATCTCGAAGATCGTAAGCTGTGCGTTGCTTTTAACGTCGTGCGCATTTTCAGACTCCATGGAACTTCGGGATGGCCGTCGCCTGCACGGCAAATACCTCGGCGGTACCGCTACCGCAGTGGGTTTTATGACAGACCGCGCCGTGGAGTATTTCCCAACCTCAAGTGTTCTGGTTCTGGTATTTGATCCGTCAGCAGTGGATGACGGGTCGAGCGGCTTAGAGGCTCACCCTACCCGTCTGAAACGCGTGGCCAGAGTTCGGCACTCGGGAACCGTCCAGCGCACTAATCTCAAGATTACAGCTCAATAAACAGGCTCAGCGGCCCAAAAACTCTAAGAGCGCCGCTGCAAGGGCGCTCCTCAACCAAATACAACGGAGGCGAAAATGAAGAGAACGGAATCAGATCGACTCGACAACCCCCGCTTTGACGAAAACGGAGACGATTGGAACCAGGCCAGCGCCGGACAATCCGGCGGATCTCAGGGTCTTTCGCGCTATGCGGAGGCTGGTGGCGAGAGCGTCGAAGACCTCGCCGATTCAGGTCAGGCCCTCGAAGCGGATGTTATCGCCGGCGTTGAGGATGCAGCAGACCATCCCGAGCGGCCGGTCCGAACGCACGAGGACTCCCGCCGCCCTGACAGCGTTCCGTTCCCTGGAACACCCTTCGAAGACGTGACGTAGTTTACGAGGACGTGACTCGGTCGCAGCCCCGAACAGGCTGCGGCTTCACCCCTCCCGCCGTCGTCGGTCAAACGTCCCGTTCGCGTCCAGCCAACCCAATAGGGCGCCCACGCTTGTGCGCGCCAGCGCAATCGAGCAGTCCGCAGCCCCATAATACAGATTCATGGTGTCGCCATCGGCATCCATCGTATAGCCGCAAGGGAAGACCACATCCTTAACATCGCCATTGCGTTCATAGTCGGCTTCCGGCCCAAAAATCCACGAGTCTCCCCGGAGCAAGCACTTCTCCGGGTTCTCCGTGTCGAAAAGCGCCACGCCCAGCCGGTACAAACAGCCCGAAGGCGTGTGCCGCACACCGTGATAAATTACCAGCCAGCCTCTCGAAGTCTCAATCGGTGGCGGCGATAACCCGATCTTGTTGGCATCCCACCAGGCGCCGCGGCGCGCTTCCAGCATCAACTTATGCCCTCCCCAGTGCCGCAGGTCGGGAGAATATGAGATCCACATATGCGCTCCTAAAGCGGTCATCGGACGATGGATCAGCGCCCAGTAACCGTTGATCCTCCGCGGAAGAATCGCCGTATCCTTGTCGTCCGGCGGCATGATTACGCCGTATCGTTCAAAACTTCGAAAGTCCTTCGTCAATGCCAGCGACACGCCCGGCCCGCCGCGAGAGTAGGAGGTGTAAGTCACGGCATACTTCTTCAGTTCCGGCACAAAGGTGATCCGGGGATCTTCGATTCCCCAAATTTCTTCCGGATGCTCCTGCGGATTCGGCAAGAGCGTGGGCTCGCGGTCAATTTCCCAGCCGTCCACTCCGTTTCGCGAACGTGCCGCGCACAGATGAGATAAACCGCGCCGGTCTTCGATGCGGCAGAGCAGTAAAGTCGTTCCATCGTCCAGCAAAGTCGCCCCGGCGTTGAAAACACTGTTAATCGAATAGGGCCAGTCCTTCCGAGTCAGTATCGGATTCCCAGGGTAACGGTGAATGAGCGGAGCAATCACTGCGCTGCTAACGCTGACCAAGCTCGATTCGCGCGTCGTCATGAGGGATCTTCGGACCTTTCCTGCGGATTATCAGTCTTTGCAAAAGAGTGTATTTCCAAAGCCGCCATCAAATACGACAGCGTCGATTCCGCGCCCTGGTTCTGATTCACGCTGTCCGGATGCAGTCCGTCACGGCACCCGCCGGTTCCGGAATCATAAAGAGGCCTGTGTAAATCGTTCTCGCCCAGAAACCATTGGAAGGCCGATCTTGCGTCCACATACCAGTGCTCCTCGCCTGTCATGCGATAGGCCTGTAGGCACGCCGAGACCGCCCCGGCTGCCTCGAGGGGTTGCTGATCGAACCGCGCTTTTTGCCCTCCGCGACGGTAGAAACCGTGCGACCCGATCGGCGCAAAATGGCCGGTTATAAGATCACGCTGGAGGCCCATGAGCCACTCGAGCGATTCCAGTCCAACGGAAACCATCCGTTCGTCCCCGCAAGCCGCCCCCACCACCAGCATCGCCTGGGGCAGTCGCGCATTCCCGTACGCTACCACGTTTTCAAACCACTTCCATTGCGAGGTTCGAATTGCATCGTACATCTCCAGCAACCGCCGGCTCAGCGCAAAGCGCGCACGAAGGGCATCCGGATGTCCGCTATCGGACTTCAGATATTCCTCCACGCCCAGCAGAGTGTACGCGCACGCCCGCGGACTATAAAAATCCATCACCACCGGCAGCGACAAATCAAACAATCTCTGCGCCGCGCCCTTTAGGCCAGGATCGACCGACCGTCCCAGCACCGTTCCCAGCGCCCACAACGCTCGCCCGTGCGAATCCTCCGACCCCTGCCGCTCCATCCATCGCCGGTCGTACCCAAGAAAATTCCGAAACCTTTTATTCTCCGAATTAAACGCATGTTCCAACAACGCAAGATATCGGAACGGCCAATCCGCCATCGCCGCCATCGCTTCAAACTTGCCGACACATTGCTCCAGCAGCACCGTCAAAATCAGCGCCCGCGCGTTATCGTCGGTCGCATACCCCTCCGCCCGGTTCGGTAGCGTAAAAATCGCGTGTTGCATCATCCCGGTATCGTCGGTTAACCGGTCTACATGATCAAGTTTGAATTGGGGAAGCTTAAATTGGGGCATGGCGCCCTGATCAGAGCCTGGCTGATCAGAAATCGCCGGATCGGAGTTTCTAAGATCCATTCCAGTGGAGTTTTGGACGGGAGCAGCGGGGTTGGGCAAGGGTATCCTTTTTTCGAATCGGCTCTTAAGATTGTTGTGAGCGCCTAAATCTTAAAAGAGCGGCCCGCAACCTGGAATCGGGTCTTTGCTGTACACCCTGCAGCTTCTGATGCGATCGCTGTTCCCCGCTAGAAAAAAATACGCCGGACCCGAAGGTCAGGCGCTACCTAGTGAGTCTTACCCCTTAAGCAACGGAGCGAACATCGTTGGTTTTAGTATCCGAACCGGCTTCGCCGGTCGAAGAAATATCCTGCGCCCCGGTCTCTTCCAAAATCTGTTTCGCGCGTTTCGTCCAGTCCGAGCTGTCCGAGTGGACCGAAAGAAGGATGCCACCATCCTTCACGCGGCCTTCATAGCGCTTTGCTTCATATTCCGGAATCTCCATGCCAATTAGGGCTCCGGTCAATCCGCCGACGACACTTCCCACACCCGCACCCGCCAGCGCCGCCATAATCGGACCGGCAGCGATGAACGGACCAACGCCAGGAATGGCAAGACTACCAATTCCGGCCAGCCATCCTAGAGCTCCGCCAACCACCGCGCCCGTGCCGCCGCCGGCGGTGGCGCCTTCCGGAGCCTTCGTGCCCTTCTCGTGTGCGAAGTCCTTGGTGCCGCTGTTCTCTGGGAACAGAACCGAGATATCCGAATTCCGGAAGCCCGCGGTTCGCAAGGCATCCACGCCATATTCCACACTCGCATACGCGGGATAGATGCCGAACACCGCTGTATTTTTTCCTGCCATGGCCTTTCTCCTCTCTCTATCTCAATGTGCATCCTTAGTTGCTCTTGGGCGCTACGCTCAACTCGCTCTTCACGTCTTTGCCCGAGACTTCTGCCGCTTTCGCTTCAATCGCATTCTTTTCTTCATCTGATCGCACTGGCCCCTTCAAGGTCACCACGCCGTTTTGCGTGACAATCTTGACGTTATGGGCATAAGTCGACAGCGACTTGTCATTGATCAGCGCTTTGCGGATCTGCTGCGTGATCTCCCGATCCGTTTTTTCGTTGCTCTGTTGGTCCGCCGTCGTTGCCGCCTGGTTGTTATCGCGCTCATTCACCCTGGTATTGTCCGGCGCCGGCGCCGTCTTGTCGGTCGGTTCTTGAGCGACCAGGGTAGTAAGGCCGACCATGCAGCCGACCACCAACAAGCAGGCTATGTTGCGAAGCTTGTTCTTCATGTTCTTGCTCCTTGGCTTGGAATGTCTTCGCGTCCGAACGTCGGCCGCACCGTGGAAGCCGCCGTCCTACCGCTTGACATCGATCTGGTTCAAAACCTGCTGCACGTTCGGAACATTCGACGCCACTTCTTGCGCTTCCTCGCGCTGCTTCACCGTCTTTACACTACCCGTCAGTGTCAAAACCCCGTTCCTCGCGCCATAGTCGATGGACTGCTGATCCAGCCCTGTCGAAATCAATGCAGCCTTGTAATTCTTCTCAATCGCCGAATCCTGGTTCGACGCGACACTCTTGGCTTGAGATTCCTCTCCTACCGGCTGCACGCTCACTTCATTTACTACGATGCGGCTTCCCGCTGCAGCCTTGGCTACGTCTTCCGCCTTACCCTTTGCATCGTCGGAGTGAACCGTGCCTCCCAAGGTCACCGTATTCTTGTCTTTGTCTTCCTTGACGCTGACATCCGTCAGTTCCGCTTGTTCCAGGGCTTTCTTGACGCTGTCAGAATAGGAAACCTGATCCGCCTGCTTGCTGGTGCACGCCACGCCCAGTCCCAACGCCGCGGCCAGGGCCATCAAAATCAGTGCTTTCTTCATAAGTGCCTCCTTGTTTCAATAATCGATTGCTCGGAATAACTCCTACAGCGCCTTGGTGGCGCAACCGGGATGGCCGCACTTGCAGGAGATCTCGGTCAGCTTGCCAGCATCTTTGCACGATTCACTGCAGTAATCACCGCCGCTCCCGGCGAGACACCCGCATGCGGAGTGGGCACACTCTTTGTTGGTTTCGGTCACGATTCAACTCTCCTATTCAGCCGTCAAGTTACTCTGCGAGCCTCTCGGTTCGAACTGTTATGTTCCAACCTCAACGCTCAGCTAGTACTTGTAAACCGTAGGAGATTTGCGGCCAATCCAGCCAGTTCCCTAGTTGAGATGGGGATATGCTGTATCACCCGCTGGGAAATGCTAGGCGGGTGTGCCCAAGGAAATGGCATGAGCTGCTAGCGGCAGCGCCCTGCGGGACGATGCGTCGCGCCCAGCTCGGGCCCTCTGAAAGCTCTCCATATACTGGCGCGCAACCTTTTCCCACACCATCTTTCGGCCAAACGCATAGGCGCGTTTTCGCATCGCTTGCCGCAGGCTTCGGTTTTCCAGTAACTCGATTGTCTTCTCACCGAGCGCAACCGGATTCTCGAACGGCACCAGCGCGCCGCGCCCATCCGCCAGCAGTTCCGCTGCGTGCCAGTATGGCGTCGAGATAATCGCCTTTCCAGCTCCCAGCGCATACGCCAGCGTGCCCGAAGAAACCTGTGCCTCATGGCGATAAGGCGTGATGTAGATGTCCGCAGCTGCAATGAAGTGAGCCATATCGGCAGGCGATACAAACTGATGGTGAAATTTCACGCTCGCCCCTACGCCTAACTCACTCGCCAGCGACTCCAGTTCGCGCCGGTAACGGTCTCCTTCTTTCCGCATCAGGTGCGGATGCGTAGCGCCCACAATCAGCAGCACAACATCTTTTTCCCGAGCCAGAATCGCAGGCAGGGCCTTAATAATGTTTTCAACTCCCTTGTTGGGCGACAGCAGCCCGAACGACAGCAATACCGTCTTACCCTCGACGCCGAGATCCTTCTTATAGGGCGCCGAATCCTGGAACGGCAGGTTCGGCACTCCGTGCTGAATCAAATCGATCTTGTCCGCCGGGACATGAAAAACATTCCGTAGCAGCCGCGAGGAGTGTTGACTCATCACAACCAGCCGCGAAGACAATCGCGCAATCTCCTCCATCACGAAGCGCTGGTCCGCGTTTGGTTCGCGCAATACCGTGTGCAGCGTTGTCACCAAAGGAATCTCAAGGCCGCGAAGCAACTGCAGAATGTAGCTTCCAGCTGGCCCGCCGAAAATTCCGTATTCATGCTGCAGGCACACCACCTCCACCTGCCGTCGCTTCAACATTTCCTTGGTCCGTTCGTACGACGACACATCCCCCTCGGCCAACTCAAACTGCACCCGCGCCGGATATTCATAGCTGAACTCAGCATCCGTAACCGGCACCGCCAGAATTCGAGCCGACGCAAATTCCGCCTCCAGCGCATCGCACAAGTCCGTTGTGAATGTTGCGATTCCACACTGCCGGGGGAGGTGGTTGCCGATCATCCCAATTTGCCGGGGCAGAGAAGGGAATGGCCTCGACAGAACCGGCACAGCACGGTTCGATCGCACTAAATAGGGCTGCTCGTCGGATACAGCTGGAACTCGTAAGTATGGCGTCGTTCTAGAGAGCGACATCTAGACTCCTCTCGTCTACAAATCTGAAAGTCGTTAGAATTGTGCGGTTTGCAAACGCAAAATCAAAAAGCTTCGGGTTACTCCTGCACTTTATCGGCTGCAAAAGCCATGGTCCATACAGGGGTCTTGGTACCCCGCCAGTGGGATTCTCTGTAAGCTCAAAGGGAATCGGGGTTTCCAGCAACGCGGCATCCATGCCCTCCCGGGCAGGGATCTCCGCCGCAGATCACTTCGTCTTGGAAATAATCAGAAAGAACTAAGCAGTCGTAGGGACTTCGTGCGCGACCGCTTTGTGGTAGGGAATTACGACTTCAACAATCGTCCCTGGATGTGCGTTCTTTACGCGGAACTCGCCTCCAAGCTCTTTCGCCCGGCCCTTCATGCCTACAATCCCCACCCCGGCGCGGCCCGGCAGCATCTCTCCAAAGCGTTCTTCCACTCCCTTGCCATCGTCGCGCACGGCAACCTCAACCCGGCCGTCTTTCTGCAAAACGGAGACCCACCCGTTTCGCGCGCCAGAATGACGAAAAACGTTGGTCAACGCTTCCTGCACAATACGGAAGATGGCTGTTTCGATTTCCGCCCCCAGCCGGGGAAACTGGGAAGGCTGCAACTCGAGAAACGTTAGAATCTGGCTGCGCGCCGTTAGCCCATCCAGATACCAGCGCAGCGCGGACTGTAGTCCAACCTCGTCCAGCAAAGGCGGATGCAAAAGGTGGGATAGCGTTCGAATCTGCTGAATCGCACCCTCAATCAATCCACCAGCCTCGACGGCGCTCGCATCCTTAGCGTGGGGCGACTCCTGCATCGCGATCCCGTCGATCATCATCTTCGCCGCTGCCAGCTCCTGGCCGAGTCCATCGTGCAAATCTCTCGCGATTCGCCGGCGCTCCTGGTCCTGCGTCGCAATCAGGCGATTCGAAAGCTGCCGCAATTCCGAGTTTAATACCTCCATCTGCTTCGTCTTGCGATGGAGTTCCGCAAAGACGCTCACCTTCGCCCGGAGCAACTCGGGCACCACGGGAACGGAAAGATAATCCACCGCCCCGCGCTGGTAGCCTTTCAGTCTGTCCGTATCCGTAAGATGCACTGCCGATACAAAAATAATCGCAGTTCTCTGAAACCGGGGATGCTGCCGGATAATCTCCGCCAGTTCAAAACCATCCAGGTCCGGCATGCTCACATCCATCAGCACGACCGCTACGTCGGTTTTCAACAAGCATTCCAACGCCTCTTTGCCGGAGTGCGCTTGAATCAGGTTCTCGTCGAGATCCGCCAGCATGACCTCATACGTCATCAGTTTCGCTGGCTGGTCGTCCACCATGAGAATGTTGACTCGATCATGCCTCATGATCTTCTGGATCTTGCCTTCCGTTTTGTGGTTTTCGCTCATTTCGAGTCCGGAGATTTCCATATTGTCGATACTAGCGGTGCAGCCACATACGTAATGCTGAAAGCAACTGATCCGTATTCACGGGCTTCGCCAGATACTCCGACGCGCCCGCTTCCAGGCACTTCTCGCGGTCGCCCTTCATCGCCTTCGCCGTTAACGCCACAATCGGCAACCGCCGCATCGCCGGGTTCTGGCGGATCACCTGCATCGTCTCATATCCATCCATCTCCGGCATCATGATGTCCATCAACACAATCGCAACGTCCGGTGTCGAATCCAGAATCGCAATCGCTTCCCGTCCCGTCCCGGCCGTCAGCACAGACATTCCACGTCGCTCCAGCACGCTGCTCAGCGCGAAAATGTTCCGAACGTCATCATCCACGACCAGCACTTTCTTCCCCACCAGGGCGTCATCCGACCGATGCAGGCGGTCCAGCATCTTCTGCTTCTCCATCGGAAGATCCGCCACAACGCGATGCAGGAACAGCGCCGTCTCATCCAGCAACCGCTCCGGGGATTCCACCCCCTTGACGACCACGCTGCGGGCCAGGTCGTGAAGACGCGCGTCTTCTTCCGGTGAAAGCTCCTTGCCCGTGAACACCACAACCGGTAAATCCCGCAGAGCGGGATTCTGCGCGAACCGCTCCAACACCTCAAAACCGGAAATATCGGGCAGGCTCAGATCCAGCACAACGCAATCGAAGGACTGCTCCGTGACCAACTCGATTGCTTCCTTGCCCGCCGCCGCCATCGTCACTTCTAGGTCATCGGAGCCCAGTAGTTCCCGGATGCTCATTTGCTCGCCGGCATTGTCTTCCACGACCAGCAGGCGCCGCTTGCGCGGCATCGCATAGTCCTTTACGCGCGAAAGCGCCGCCTCCACTTCTTCCGCGGTCGTCGGCTTGGTCACGAAACTGAAAGCTCCTCGCGCCAGACCATGGCGCCGGTCTTCATCCAGCGTCAACACCTGCACGGGAATATGGCGCGTAGCCGGGTCCTGTTTCAAG
>Ga0209863_10000322_pt1 | contig 26717 bp, 26 predicted proteins | sample OrgsoiDNA2013046_FD_185796 | JGI IMG/M metagenome (GOLD analysis project Ga0209863, IMG submission 185796) | Permafrost soil microbial communities from the Arctic, to analyse light accelerated degradation of dissolved organic matter (DOM) -... | ecosystem: Environmental > Terrestrial > Soil >...
CGCGTGAGCCTTCGTCGCGCGTTCCATCCGGGACGCAAAAGTGGGAAACTCCGGCTGCTCCGTCGAGCCCGCGGGCCGGATCGGAGTGTTGTAGGTCCGCACCGCCTTGCTCAGTTCTCCGCTGGCCAGCTCATCGCGATGGTTAAAATAAAAATAGCCACCCACAAGCAAGCCCAGCACGATCACGCCCGCCACGCTCGCCTTGATCAGATTGTCGCGGTGTTCCACCGCCCAGTGGGCTTGCTCCGCCGTGAACTTGCGGAAGCGGTCTTCCTTCAGTTGATGCCGAACGTCTGCGCGCACAGTGTTTTCCTATCTACTATGAATTTTCCGGAATGAATTTAACACCAGGGGAGCCTGACTAAACCAGCTACTGTGCGGACTCTTCGAGAATGCCCTGTTCCAGTTTCTCCTGGCACTCAATGCAGTGCCGCGTCCACGGCACCGCGTCCAGCCGCTTGGCGTTGATTTCCTTCTCGCAGGCAATGCACTCGCCGAACGTGCCCTCGCGCACCCGCTCCAACGCCTTCTCCACCTGCGCCAGCAATTGCCGTTCATTGTTGCTCTGGTGGAAGAGAAATTCCTTGGTATAGGAACTCGCCGCCTTGTCGGCAATATCCTGCGTGGAGTCCTGATCGGCATCCCGCCCGCTCTGTTCAGTCCGCGAAACAGTATGCCGCAGCTCCAGCCGCCGGTTTTCCAAAGTCTTCTTGAATTGCTCGAGTTTTTTCTTGTCGATAGCCATCGAATCGTCTGCCGACCCTCTCGGACAGCCTCAATTGCAAAGGGCCAAACAAAAATGATACGCGTCGGGCGGAAGCAGCGTCAACCGGAGGTAACCTTAGTTTCTCCTTAGGGATAGGGTAGGCTTCGGCGTAAAATCAGCCCATGTGCGGACGCCTCGCACGGCAAACCTCGACATAACTGAGACGCAAAAGCAAAGCATCGACCGGTAGAGCCGGCCTTCAGGCCGGCGTTAAGCGCAAATAGAAATCGGGCTTTAGCCCCCGGGTAAGGGGGAACAGGCAACCCTGCCGCGGCAACTTCTCCGCCAACTCCGCCAGCGTAAACGCCAACACCGCCATCGCCGCCACATTCTCCCGTAGCGGAACAACCACGCTTAGCCTATTTCACAGACGAGTGGTACGCTGGAGCGCGAAAGCCTAGCCAATGAGCACAATATCCAACTCAATAATGCTCAGCTGCATTCTGGTCGCGCTCTCATCAACCCTAAGCGCCCAGTCGCCCAGCGACGACGCTTTTTCCGCGAGGGCCGACGAAGTCGTTCGTGCAGAGATGCGCGAGCACAAAATTCCCGGCGTGAGTTTGGCAGTGATGCGTCAGGGCAAAATCATCAAAGCCACTGGATACGGCCTGGCGAACGTGGAGTTAGGCGTCCCCGTGAAGCCAGAGATGGTCTTTCACATAGGATCCGTGGCAAAGGCATTCGCGGCTACTGCCGTGATGATGCTAGTGGAGGAGGGCAAGGTCGCCCTCGATGACAAAATCTCTAAGTATTTGCCCGAGGCGCCTGCGGCGTGGAACGAAGTAACGATCCGGCGCTTGCTCACGCATACTTCTGGCATCCGTGACTATTTCGGGGAAAACGGCGATGTCATGTTCGATCTCCACCAGGACTTCACCGAGGACGAACTAATCGGCAAATTCGCTGCCCAGAGCATGAAGTTCCAGCCAGGCGAAAAATGGAGCTATTGCAATGCCGGTTATATCATCCTCAGCGTTGTGATTCACCGCGTGACCGGTAAGTTCTGGTTCGATTTCGTGAAAGAGCGCATCTTTGATCCGTTGAATATGACCTCGACTCGGCTCCACAGTTTCGATGACATTATCCCGAATCGGGTGAGCGGATACACCCTGGTCCAGAGCCAGTTGAAGAACGATCCTTGGATGGCACCATCCTGGAACACCACTGCGGACGGCTCGCTCAGCAGCAACGTCTTCGACATGGCCAAGTGGGACGCAGCCCTTTACACCGAAAAGCTGATCAAGCGTTCATCCCTCGAGCAAATGTGGACGCCGGTAAAACTGAACGACGGAACGATCTACCCCTATGGCTTCGCTTGGCGCATCACCACCGTAAATGGACATCGGTTGATTCAGCACGACGGTGCGGATCCAGCCTTCTCAACCAGGTTCGCCAGATATGTGAACGATGGTTTGTCCATACTGGTCATGATGAATCTCGGAGAGGATGACGACGCCGTGATGCCGACCCGCGTCACAAACGACGTCGCCGCAATCTATATCCCAGGTCTAAAAGCGCAAGCGAACGGGAACGTCAAATAGCAACCCTACCGCGGCAACTTCTCCGGCAATTCTGCCAGCGTAAACGCCAACACCGCCATCGCCGCCACATTCTCCCGAAGCTCGCGCGGAACAACCTTATCCAAAGTATCCGCCGGCGTGTGGTGATAATTGAAGTACACCCGTCCATCCTGCGTCTCGCCAAACGTAGGCACGCCTAATGTCGAAAGGGATGCAATGTCCGCCCCCACATCGTCCACGCTCGGCGTCATCAAATTCGCGCCAATCGGCGCCAGTACTTTCGCCATCGGTTGCAGCATCAGAATCCCCGCAGGCGTTGCCTTAGCCTGAAAACCCAACGGATGCCCCGCGCCAAGATCGCTCTCGATGGCCGCAATATGCTTAGCAGCCTCGGCCTCGCGAGCCTTCGCGTAAGCCTTGCCCCCACGGCTGCCCGTCTCCTCGTTCATCCAGGCAATCATGCGAATGGTGCGCTTGGGCTGAAGATGCAACTCCTTCATAAGCTGCACCGCACCCATCGCGGTAACCACACCAGCGCCGTCATCAATCGCCCCCGTGCCCAAGTCCCATGAGTCGAGATGTCCGGAAACAATCACGATCTCTTCCGGATGCTCGCTACCTTTCAAATCCGCAACCACGTTGTATCCGGTGGTGTCAGGCAATAGCTGCGGCGTCAGCGTCAAGTGCATCCGGACCGCGCCTTGCTTCGCCAGATGCGCAATCGTCTCCGCATCCTCCGCCGTCACCGCGCCAGCCGGAATTCCAGCGGGCGCGCTATAGCCCGTGTGCGGCAACCGATAATCCGCGCCACCAACGGAACGCACCAGAGACGCAACCGCCCCCAGCGCCGCCGCAGCCTTCGCCCCGGAAGCACGGTACTGCACCGCCTCGTCGTAGGCTTCATCCCAGTGCCCAGCCGAAGCCTTCTGCACATCGAATTTCTCATTAAAGAACACAAGTTTTCCTGCCACACGCTCGCGACCCAACCCTTTCAATTCGTCAAAGTCGCTTACGACAACGACATCAGAGGTCAGCCCATCCGCACCTGTCGAGGTGCTGCCGCCCAGCGCCGTTACCACAATCTTCTGTGTCGTCCCCGCCGTGTGTCCGCGCCAATCCACCAGTTCCGCAGTTTCCACCCCGCGCACCCAATGCGGAACGGAAACTTCCTCCAGCTTCGCATCGAGCCCCGCAGCCCGCATCTGATCCGCTACATAACGCGCAGCCACATCCGCCTGCACAGACCCGGTCGGCCGCGGTCCAATGTTCTCGGTTAAGTACGCCAGCTGATGATAGGCATAGTCGCTGGAGAGCGCAGCATCGCGCAAAGCTTCCAGATGCCGCACGAGTTCCGGTGCGAAAGGCACAGGCTCCGCGGCGGGCTTGCTTCCAGAAGCAAGAAATTGTCCCAACAACAAACAAGGCGAAAGCGCGAAGAAGACCCCGAATTCCAGCACACGCATGTTTATGGACCTTTCATCCGCAACGACCATGGAGCAAATCGCCATTCTATTGTCATCACCGCATTGTCATCCTGAGCGGAGTCCAGTCTTCACGAAGTGAAGGCAGGACGGAGTCGAAGGACCCCTGCTCCCCCCGCACCCTGAACTTCCGTCCCGCACCCTGAACTTCCGTCCCGCACCCTGAACTTCCGTCCCGCACCCTGAACTTCCGTCGGAGCCCCCCGCGCACTAAACTCGCCGCCGAAGGACCCATGCTCCCCTGCTCCCCCGCTCCCCGAACTTGCGTCGAAGGCCTCCCGCCGCACGCTTAAACTACCGTAGAAGGAACGCTGTCTTCCGCGCACCCACCAAACACCCCGCAACCACTCGATCAGAAATTAAGGACCGGAGCCCCCCAGCGGCGGCGCCGGGTACTCCGGCAACTTCTCCTTACTAGCCTCCACTCGCTTCACCTGCAGCTCATCAAACAAAATCGACGGATTAATGATCGTATTCGGAATCGACTCCGCCCGGTTGGACACTTTCAAATCATCCCCAGCCGCCACAATGTCACTGCGCAGCGACCGCGTATCCAGCTCGCCAAACAACCCTCCCCGCACCAATTCTTCATGTCCATCACTAACCCAAACCCGGCGCAGCACCTGCGGCGAGAGGTCCCCGCCCAGGCTCTCGACAAAGTACCCGTATTTCTGATCATGCTGCTTGGCCAGCTCGATCAACTTCTTCTTCAACTCCGCAGGCGGCAGCGGCTCGGACGATTCCACTCTCAACGTCCCCGGTGCCGGCTCTGGTGACTGCCCCAACGCAGCCCGCCCGTGACCATTCGATTCTGGAAAATCGCGGATCGGCGCGCGCCCCATCAGAAAGTTGACCAGCTTACCCTTCTCCACTACAGATACGACCTGTGCCTTCACTCCATCGTCATCCACAGCATAGCTTCCAATCAGGCTGCGGCCTTGAAACGACGTCAAAGTCGGATCATCTTTCACTGAAAAGAAGTCCGGCAGCACCCGGCTCTTATATTCCGCCGACCACGCGCCCGTAGTCCGCGCCGGAGCGCCCAACTGCGGCTTCCTCCCCACAATATTGTTGCTAACCAAACCGTCGATCACGTTCTCCGCCGCCGCCGGAGCAAACAGCACGGGCCCGCGATAATCCTCATCTGCCATCGGAGCCTCGCGCAACTCCTTCAGCCCCGCGATCACCTTATCCGTCTGTTCCAGAATCTTAGCCCGCCCCGGAAGCTCCCCCGCCGCAGCCGACACAGAACTCCACCCGCGATTCAACCGCATCCCGTCCGCCGCCTGCGTATTTCCGCTAACATGCACGTTGTACAGCGCCTTCCCATCGCGAACAATTGTCCCTTCCGTGTTCACAAGGTAGCGATTGGTAGCGGAGAAATCAGCCGACGCCTCAAAATCCTGCAACAATGCATCCCGCAGATACAAAGCACTGGCAGCCCGCAGCGTCTCCACCCAATCCTGCGGAGTAACCTCCAAACGCGCCAAAGCCTGCACCGACTCCACCGCCGGAGCCTTGGCAAAATCATCCACTGGAATTTCCACAGTCAGTTGCTTCAAAGCCGCTTGCTTCTGCGTTAACGCCTCGCTGGCCATCTTGTAAGCCCGGTCGGTGTTCAGCCACAACTCATTGCGCAGGGCGGCCAGATCGTCGTCCACCACCGCTACATTCGTCATGCCCTCGCCCATGCCAATGTAGCTGTCCTGCTTGTAATTGCCGACCCGCACCACCACCCGCAGTAACCGTCCATGGTTCCGGTTCTGCAACCGCAGCTCGCCGAAAACCGTCTCTACCTTGAATTCGTCCACATCGCTGATACGGTACTCAATGTAATAAGGCGCATCCACGTCAGCCAATTTCAACTTAGCCTTGGAACGCTGCAACTCAGCCAACATCGCCCCCAAAATTGGATCGTTCGCGGACTTGGCACCGTCTTGGGCGAAGCAGGATGCGCAAAGAAGAACTGCCAGCAATAGAAAGCGTCTCACTGTCCCACCGCCTTCGCATCATCCTTGTCGAATCCCGGCGGCGGCAACAACGGAGGCCGCATCCGCTGATGTCCCCGCTTCTGCACCTCAATCTCCGAAAACAACATCGACGGCGCCGACGCCGAAACCGGAACGCTCCCCGACTCCGCCCCGCAAATCCCGTTGAACACCTGCTCCGTATCGCCAGTCACCAAAATCCGGTTCAGCGCCGCAATCGGCGTCCCCACAATATCCACGCCGCGGACCAACTCGTCCGGCTTCCCATCGGGATGCACCTTCCACACCATCACCGGCAAAATCTGGAACGCCTGCGGCGTAAACCGCGTGGTCAAAGTAAATCCGCCCTGAATATCTTCAAAATACAACCCATATGGCTTGCCCTGCTTCTTCACCTCATCCAGCAACTGCTGCCGCATCTCCGCATCCTTCACGGTGTGCGTCGAAGTCACCATCAAATTCCCCTGCCGTCCAGTCGGCATCAACGCAGCCTGCGCCCGCCCATGCCCATTCGACTTCGCAAAATGATTGATCGGCATTCGCGACATCAAAAAATTCTTCAACGTCCCATGCTCAATCAATTCCACCCGGCTCCCAGGCATACCCTCATCGTCAAACGCATAATACCCAGCCAGCTCCACGCCATTCAATTCCTTCTGCGTCGGATCATCCGCCACGCTCAAGAACTCCGGCAAAACCGGCTGACCAACTTTCTTCGTAAATGTCTGCCCTTCCTTCTCGTCCCTCTGCCGATGCCCCTCCAGCCGATGCCCCAGCACCTCATGAAAAAACACAGCCGCAGCCCGTCCCGAAAGCAGAACAGGCACAGTAGCCGGTTCAGTCACGGGCGCAGCCTTCAACCGCTGAATATCCACCGCCATCTTCTCAATCTTCGCCGCCACTTCCGCTTCGCCAGGCAACCTCTCCGCTGTCGTGGCCTGAAAAGTCTCCACCCGCATCAAGTCCATGCCGTCTTCCGCATGCGTGGAGGCATAAATCACCAACCGCAGCATAGTCGAAGGCGTCACCACCCGGCTCCCCTCACTCGACACCAGATAAAGATTCGACTGCTGCGCCGAAAAGTTTACATACGACTCCTCCACCTCTGGATACTTCTTCAAAATCGCCGAATACCGCCGCGCCTGCTCCTCCCACCCCTTCACATCAATCGCCAACGGAGCCGCCGGAGCCGACACGCTAGTCTGCGGCGTCTCCTCCGAAAAATCCGGCGACGTATCATCCTCCTTCGCCCGCACCGCCGTCTGCGTCTTTACATTCAGATACGCCCGCTGCGCCTTGCGGTAACCCTCGAAAGTCAGCTTCCACAGCACTCTCGACAGCGCATCCCGATCATCCCCCAGCGGCAGCAGACTCGACTCTATCCCCGACCCGCGATTCTCATCATGAGTATTATCCAGCTTGTCCGTTCCAATGCGAGTATGCACGGCCCCATAACGCACGTGCAGCACAGTCGAATTCAGCAGCGCCCCCTGGCTGGCTGCAACATTCACCAACTCGTGATCCGAGACAGAGTAGCTCAGAAAATAGGGCGCGGGATCCAACTTCCCCAACTCTGTCTTGGCCCGCCCCAACTCCTTCTCCATCACGCCCAGCAACGGCTGCGAAGCGGAATCCTTCGCAGCCAGAAGAGCCGAACTTGCAGCCGAAACCGGCGCCGGTGCCAGCATCCCGGCAATTGGAGCCAATATCCCTATAACAAAGAAGAGGAGAATCCCAGGTCGATACTTCGCGGTGGCCATGTATTCAGCAGTTTATACGAGCCAGCCGGGCACGTGTTGGGTCGGACTCCCTTGTCCCACGCCTCGTATACGAACAAAGTCCCGCACCTCTTGGGTCCGAAGCAACTCTCAATTCGAGCCCAGATCACCCACCTCCGCGAGAAATCCTGTCAAGCCCCCGGCGTCGCCATTTTCTCCGTAAGTTCCAGATTCCAAAACAAATAAAGTTCCAACAAATTTGTCAATTTCCCGGCCCGAAAATGCTATCCTGAACTTAAGAGTAGATTCCCCAAATTTCCAAGGCGCATTCCCGGTTTCCCCGGGTCGGCGCCTTTCGTTTTTCAGGAGCAAGATGCCCACAAGATCGCAGCGAGGCGACATCGCCGAGACCGAATTCCAGGCCCAAGCCACCCGCGCGGGCTTCCAGGTCAGCCGCCCCTTCGGCAACAGTTGCCGCTATGACGCCATTGTCGACAACGGTCTCACCTGCCATCGCACCCAGGTCAAGTCCACCACCTACCAGATCCGCAAAGGCGTCTACTTCGTCCGTGCCGGACGCAGCGCCGGCCACAGCTAAGCTAAAACCGTTCCCTACACGGAATCGGAAATCCAGTTCCTCGCCATTTACATCTACCCCGAAGACACCTGGTACATCCTCCCCCTAGCCGCCCTCCGCGGACGCGTCTTCCTCAGCTTCCACTCCCGCGATCACGAAACACCGGGCCCCTACCACGCCTACCGCGAAAGCTGGGACCTCTTCCGCCAGAACCCACCCCCGCCGCCATGCGCCTGCTGTCAAACGAAAGAGAGTCGAGATAGCGAAGAGTAGCAAAGAGGTATCAAGATAAGGATTGTCAGCCCGCCAATCGAAGCACCGCGGCCTCTCCCTAAAATATCCACGTTGGGTGCGGCAGGGTGAGTGATCGCGCGCCCCAAGCCCAATCTGTTTCAAAATCGATCACTGCTTCTCCAGCAATTCCTGAATAATCCTGTCCAGGTCTCTTTCCACCACCGACAAACCATCTCTCGCCGCGTGCGGCAGCAGCGCAGGGTCGAAACGCGCCACCGGAGTTCCCAGTTTCAAAGCGTCCTGAATCGCTGCCCGCGCGGCAATTAACTTGGCAATCACGTTCTTCTTGCTCCTCGTTTCCATCATTCGACCTGCTGGGGAATCGTGTTTTCCTGCTGCAATGCCACGCGAATCCGCACGCGCTGCTCAACACTTAACGAGGTGAACTGAAATCCATGCTCCGTCCCAAGCTTCCGCGCGACTCTCGCCGCTAGCGCTATCTTGTCCCCCGCTCCCAGCGGCATGTGGATGGTGACCACCTCTCCCATGCGCAAGTCCTGCGCCACAAACGCTCGCAGCCCGCTCTCGCTGAGGTCCCGCACCCACCCCCGGAACGTTAGGTCCTCGCCCTCCCGTTCCAGGCGGATCCTGATCCTCGTGTCAAACTCATGCCGCGGGGCAATACGATGGTTCTCCACCCAGGCTTCCTCCGACGTACTTGTCGACATGGATCCAGCTCCTTATCTCGCGGCGAGATAAACTTCTGAGGTCCGCACCGCGTGCAAGCCCTTGCCCCTCCCAAATGTCATGTCAGATCTGATATGACATTTGCGAGCATGAGCACTCCGGTGATTCTCAACACGCGGCACGAGTTCGCAATCCGCTTTGCGCAATTGACCGCGCCAAGTTAGTACCAAAGGTACCGGGTGTGCGCTCCGTCACATCTACTCGCCGCCGCAATCATTACTCTTGAACGGCGCGCGCCGCGCAGATATGGTTGCCGTACCAAACGACAAGGATTAAATTCTCGATGTTCTCAGGCCCGCTCGATCAGCCGCGGCAAAAGCTTTTTGAAAATTGGTCCGTTCTTGAAATTGCCGATATCGATCAGGCAGCGTCTCTGCTCTCGACCTCGGCGATTCCGTACCGCTGCGAACTGCGCCGGCCCGGCGCTCCTTTCTCTACCCGAATCTCCGGGTCGCAGGGTCCGCGCACCAGCGTGTCTCGCGTACATACCACCGGCGCCATGACCGTGCACGCGCGGTTGCCCGAGGATTCCTACGCCATCGTCCTTGCCGTCACGGGTGAGTTGGAACACCGCGTCCAGGGCCAAGCTGTCCCGGTGCGCTCCGGCTTCGCCCTCCTGCAATCGCCCATGCAACCTGTCGAGGTTCAGACTCCGGAACATTTTGAAGTCTTGTTTCTCAAGCTTCGCCGCGAGCACGTGGTGCAGGAATTGGAGAAGCTCTTGCTCCGCAGGATTCAGGCGCCGCTGGTTTTCTCTTCCCGTTTCGACATGCGCCCCGCCGCCGGCCAGACCTTCCGCCGTCTCGTCGCGAATCTCTGCGTGCATCTCGGCCAGGGCCCTGGAAAACAGCACGCCGGAACAGAAGAAACCGGCTTTGCCGCCCGCGCCCTCGAAGACCACCTCGTCACTCTGCTGCTCGATTCGCAGCGTCACAACTACAGCCGCCTTCTCGTCCGCGATCAGCATGCCGGCCCCTGGCAAGTCCGCTCGGCGGAAGAATTCATGTCCGCCAACGCCCACCTTACGCTTTCCCTTGGCGACATCTGCTTGGCCGCCGGCGTCGGCTGCAGAACTCTGCAACACAGCTTTCAGCGCAAACGCGGATGCACACCCATGCAATTCCTGCGTGCACTGCGCTTGCAGCACGTGTACTCCGATCTCTCCCGTTCCGGAGAAACCGCCACCGTCACCGAAGTCGCCTCCCGCTGGGGCTTCCTCCACTTCGGCCGTTTCGCTGGCGAATACCAAATGCGCTTCGGCGAAAAACCCTCTGCAACCGCCCGCCGCTCCCGCAACCCCTGAGAGACAATTTAAGGAGCCTCTGATGAAGTCCCGAAGTCGTTTTTCATTGTCATCATTGAGCGGAGTCGAAAAGCCTGCCTGGAGCCTGGCCTCCCTGCGCGAGGTTGGTCCCTCCAGACCACTGGATGTTTCAAGTCTAGATGTCGGTCGCAGCATCGGCCACAAGCCGCAGAGCATCGCCCTTCAGGCACACAGTTTTCCAATCGTCCAGGAAGGTGGCATCCATCTTCTTGTAAAACTGAATCGCCATTTCGTTCCAGTCCAGCACGTGCAACATAACCCCAAAGCAGGCCTCTTGTTGGGCAATCGCTGCGACACGCGACAATAGCGCCCGGCCGACCTTGTTTTTCCGAAACTGAGGCCGAACATAGAGGTCTTCCAGGAACAAGCCCCGGCCCTGGAAGGTCGAGTACGAGCCGAAGAAAAACGCGTAACCGGCAGGCTCGCCCTCGATATCTGCAAGGAGCGCGCGGAACCTTGGCTGCGTTCCAAATCCGTCCTGCGCCAGGGTTTCTTCCGTGATCGAAAGAGGAAGGCGTTCATAGTCCGCCATTTCCTGGATGAGGGCCCGGAGAACAGGGAGATCGTTCAGATTAGCTTTGCGGATGTTGAGCATTCAGAGCCTCGCTGTTCGAGATGCACGCTCTCCTCGAAGGGTTTCACCGTGTCGGGTGCCCCATTCAAGCCCTCTTTTGGCTTGAGTGGGGCCTGAGAAGCTTCAGCAAGTTGCCTATTTGTTATTCCATGGATCAACCGTCTCGACACCGCATTCCTCAAAGTCGGCAACATTGCGCGTCGCCAGTTTCGTTCCCCGAACCCGGGCAATGGCCGCAATCTGCGCATCCGCATGGCTGATGGGCCTGCCCGACGTCCGTCGGCGAGCCGCTACCTGCGCAAAGATTCGCGCTGCGTCGCTCTCGAATCCTAGAACGCGCCCTGCGAAATCTTCGTTAAACATTGCCTCAGCCGCGGCCAGCAGCGCTTCTTGCCGCTTGCCTTTCGCCAACAACTGGATGCCGTAAAAAATCTCCGCCTCGGTAATGGCTGTCGTGCACAGTTCTCGCGCCGATTGCGCCGCAACCCAAGCCACAACCTTCGCCGAGGGCTTCGGGCGCATCAGTTCGGAAAGCACGTTGGTGTCGAGGATGGTCATGGCCGGGGCCTGTCGCCGAGATCTCCCCTCGCGAGGATTTCGAATCCTCAGCGATCAAATTTCGCGGCCGGGCGCAGCGCGTCGCGTTCAGGCAACTCCAACTCCACTCCCCCCAGCGCAGCGAATCGCCGCTGAATACTCTCCGCAAGGTTCCTTTTGGCGGGCACGGACGAACTAAGGGCGGCCCGCAAAATCTCCCGGGCCTCGTGCTCCATGGAATGCCCGTGATGCGCGGCCCGAAGACGCAACCGCGCCTTTGTGCTGTCGTCAAGTCGTCGAATCGTTAACGTCGGCATGCCATCAATGCTAGCACTGATAGCAACGAATGCAAATGGCTTCTTTCTCCAACCGATCGCCGGGTGCCCCATTCAAGCCCTCTTTTGGCTTGAATGGGTAGTGCAAACGCTGAGAAAGCCGCCTTTCGGCAGTCGCCACCCTCCATGACCCAATCCGCCCCCAATTTCCGCTTCAGATAGTAGGGAACCCTCCACTTTGGGACCCTCTACGCTTTTCATCAACGACAAAGCCGGGATAACCACATGAAATCCCTATACCTCTACCTGAAATCGCACCCAAAACTAGCCGCCCTCTGCCTCGGGGCCTTGTTGATCGCCACCGCGGCCATCTCTGTCGAAGTCCAGTGGGTCTTCCACAGCCTGGCCATCCTGAACCGGTCCGCTCCGAACGGCCCAGCAAAGACGAACCAATCCGATGCACTCTCCGCCGTCCTCGCCATGTCCCAGGGCCTGCAACCAGCGAACGCCACCGCGAACAATCCCCTCGCTGCCGACCCGAAACTCGCCGTCCTCATGGCCCAGTACCAACTCGGCGCTAAGGCGGCGGGCTACATCGCGCAGGCCAAGTTTGAGGTCGTCAGCCAGAACGACACCGGAATCCATTTCGTCACCACCTTTCCCGACAAAATCATCATTGACGAAACCGCCACCATCGCCGCCGATCCCACCTTCACTCCCTCCCCGGCCGATCTCGAGCGCTCCGCCCGAACCGGCGCCAAGGTCCACGGCGCGAAACTTACGCTCACCAAGCTGGCTGCGAAAAAGTGGTCCTACACCCTCCAATACCACGTTCCCTACAACCTCATGTCCTCCGAACTGCGCCAGAAGCTTCAGCCAGCAACCAATCACGCCGCAGGTTTTTTCGACCTGGTGCCCAAGGCATGGGCGGACGACAGGGAGGCAACCGGCGAAGGCGTGATCTCCATCATCGCCAACTACACTTCCGAAGCCTATAAGGACATCGACTTCACGCACATAAAGAATTGGTCGGAATTGGAACTGGAAGGCGTCGACAACATGAAGAGTTACGGCGCGGACGTGCCCCTGGCCCTGTTCGACTTCCTCGAAGACGCCGTGCAGATGGGGTTGTGGCAGTCGGAATTAAGCAAGCTCAAGGACTGCGCCAAGAATCCCACCAACCCGCTGACCCAAAAAGCCCAGCTCGATCCCACCACCTATAAAAACGACGTCGTCGACCAAGTCGGCGAGGCCCAATGGGACGTAAGCATGACCGTCTGGCCGACTATAGCCAGCGATACTGCAAACTATGTATCGCACTTCATGCCCTTCGGTTCAGGAATCGCCGTTGGGTTGATTTTTAGTACGCAAGATGAAGCGATCAGCCAATATGCCGATGGCAGAATTGATAACGCAAAGCAGGCCGTCGTCCCCTGCGAAGAACATCCCTCGGCAGGCGCAAGCTTTGAGTACCTCTATCATCGCGAGCGCAACGACACTTACGTCGGTATCACGGACGGAAACGCCTCCGGAGACTTCGATATCAGTGCCGATCCCTCCGGCGTGGGCGTCTATGCCGGCGCGGGCAGCGGGAAGTTTGAATGGAATGCGCATGGCCGGCACACCATCACCGGGAAGACCGACGCCGATCACATGTTCGGTGACGTCCAGGTCGATGTCACCGGAAACGGTCCGCCGAGAGCCGCCACTCTGAAGATAACCATTCACGGGGAAAAGCTCACGGACATCAGCAGCTGCACCAAGTGCGAAGCCACAGGTCCCACGCATCAGGAGGGTACCAACTCCGCAGTAGTGAAAGTCTGCACGTTCCCCACCGTAGATCTCGCCAAGGGAGGATCCTACACAGCAGATTCAGATCTGGAAAACGGCGCCGGCAAATGCAAAATCACCCTCCCAGCCATGCCCGCCCCATAATGTCCCGGTGCCCCACTCAAGCCCTCGTTTGGCTTGAGTGGCAACTAGAGCAGAAATCCCTGCACGATCCCGCACGCGAACGACAATCCGACGCGCTAGAGCTGGCCTTCAGGCCAGCGTCAGGCTGTCTTAGTTATTGTTGGGGCTTTAGAGTGTGCGTGAGAACTAGAATTTCGAAGTCAAGGTGGTTGAGAACCAGCGATTTCCTGCCGCGAAGCGGCTAAAGAATAAAGCCCACGGCGTAAGCCGTGAGTGGAGTGGGAAATCGAAAGAGTAGTTCTCACGCACACTCTTTAGCTCCCGCCCCCAAACGGCAAAAAAGTAGCCCCGTTTTCACGGGGCCACCACAAAAGAGGCTGGTTGGGCGGGATCAGCTCAAGCAGGCGAAGCAGCGAGGATCGATCGAGGATTTGGGATAGGAGTCCAACTGCTAGTACGACCTCTTTTCTGTCTTACATTGTGTGCATCTATTGCGCCAAAAGCAGCCTGTCAACCTGCCAGCCCTCCCGTTTCTCAAGTGACTGATAAATAAGGCCTTGCCATTCGCGCCAAACGACTTACCTATCGCCATTCCAGAACGTCAAGTGCAGTCCTGTGCATATCCTAGCCCTAACTCGGGCAGATTGGATTTCTCGAGTCAGGTTGCCCAGGAAAGACTCGCGTAACTTCATCCGGCCGGTGCTCTCTCCATCCTTAGCCCGACACCTAGAGCAGGCCTTCATGCCAGCGTTCGGGCTCTGGATTGATGGGCTTCAGCCCCCGAGATAAGGTGGAGCAGCGCAAAACGAAAAGGCGTCGCCGAAGCGACGCCTTTCACAAAATCCAGACCTTACTAGCTCGCCTTATCGCTAACCGTCCTCAGCTTCTCCGGTAAAAAGTGATACGGAGGCCACGGCCCGCTCAGCACCAGCTCGCAGTTCTTGAATTGCCGCGTAGCCATACTGTACCGGTTCTGATATTTCAACACCGACTTGCTGTCGATCAAGTGCGCAATGTCTAGCAACATGCCATTGGAATCCACCTTCCGGCAGCTGACATCAGCTTCCAGAGGATTAAACAGCTTCTGCATCTGCACAGTCAGCGTCCGAGCCTTGCTCTGACGCTCGCGGTCCTTGGCAGCCTTCACCCGAAGCTTGCTCAGGTAGTCGCCGCCGGTCGTCCGCGGTAGCGGCACGTCGTCAATAACCTGCTTCAGCGACCCGTCACGCACAATCAGCTTGATGTGCATCTCAGCCTTGCCGCGAAGCTGCTCAACACTCTTCCCAAACGCCCGCCGGTTCGTCCGCACAGCCTGCCGCAACGCGTCATCGCTATCGAAAATCGTCCCAAACTTAAAGGGAAGCACCGTCCCTTGCCGGAAACACGCCCCCACAACCCGGGCATGCTCAATCAAGGACTTGTGGTCAAAAGGGGCCTCGGTCCGGTCGTATTCGCTAACGATTACCGCGAACTCACCGCTAGGGTACCCAAAGACTGGAACATCATTGACGCCTTGCACACCGTCGAGAAGGAAGGGCTTGCGCGAACGAACTCCATTGGAAAGCGTCTGCAACTCCGTAAGGCAATAAGCGTACCAAGGCATTGCGAGTTTACCTCCGAGCCAGGGGGATGCCGAGCTCCAGCCAGATCACGAGTTTGCTTCGTTCAACCTGAGAAGAATGGGCAGTTGTCTAATGAGGTTTGGGCCAATTCGTTGACTGGCCCGAGGCAGAGTCTATGCGGGAGCTTCGTTTTTTGCAACAAATTTACGGCAACTTCGCCAAGAAAGATTGCATCCAACGCGCGAAAAACCGGCAAGCAATCGAAATGCCAAGATCCCTTGAAGTAAACGTTGTCAAGGACGAAGTCAGCGTGGAAAGCACTGAAGTAATAGGGGGTTAGAGCCCTTATTTTTCTTTCTTGGGGGCGGTCTTTCTCTCAGCGACGTGGGAGGCACGCTCTGCCAGTTCCATTAGCGCTACGCGCCGCATTTCGTCGGCTGGGGCGGGCTTGCCTGTCCAGATCTCAAACTGCCTGGCGGCCTGCTGGACGAACATTTCGATCCCTGGGATTCCCTCGGCGCCACGCGCGCGTCCAGCCTTGAGCAGGGGCGTTTCCAGGGGATCGTAGATCATGTCGAAGACGAACTTGGCTTTGATTTCCTCTGGCTTCAAGGGTGAGTCCTTGGAGTTTCCCATGCCAACGGGCGTGGCGTTGAGAATGACATCAAAGTTGAGCTTTTTTAGATCGGTTTTCTTCAGAACCTTGACCCGGGCCGACTTGGCCAATTTTTGTGCCTTGGCAACCGTGCGATTGAGGATCCAGACTTCAGCGCCGCGTTCTTTGAGGCCAAAAACCGCCGCTCGCGCGGCTCCGCCGGCGCCTAAAACCAACACTTTGGCTCCCGAGAGGGGCAGCCTATGCTCGAGAGGACGGACTACACCCGCGACGTCGGTGTTGAAGCCGTAGAGCTTACCATCCTGCCCGCGAACAACTGTGTTGCAGGCTCCCGTCTTCGCCGTATAGGGATCGGTGTTGTCCAGATCCTCCAAAATTTCCTGCTTGTAAGGCATGGTGACGCTGAGCCCGGAAATTGGAATGTCTTTCATGCAAGCCCGCAGGTCCTTCATGGTTTTCGCGTGCAGGCCGAGGTAGACGGCATTCACATTCTCCCGGCGGAAGGCTGTATTCATGAGCAGGGGCGAGAGCGAATGGGCCACGGGGTCGCCTGCAACGCCATAGACGCGGGTAGCTGTATCGACCTTGTCGGCGCGGTAGATGTCACGCAACATTTTGGCCGTAACCTGCCCAGGGGCGGTTTCCTCCCCGGCGATTGCGGAAGCGAACGTAAAGATGCTGCCTGCGCGCAATCCCAAAACTCTGCTGATGATTCCCTGTTCGCCCATACAGAGGCCGATGAGAGAGTGCCGATAACTTTCTTTCTCGAGGAACTTCATCATGACCACGTTGTCGTGCAGAGTAGTGGCCGTGCCGACGATCTTGTAGAAGTCGGCTTGAAGCGCTTCCATGGTGGCGAGCGTTTCTTCCAGCTTCCGAGTGGCGCGGAAGTCATGGTAGGAGAGAATCAGCGCGGCCCGCTCGCGCAACTTCTTCAGCTGCTGAGGCTTAACTTTCTGCGCGGTTTCAAGCTCGAGATCTATGAGCTGGCAACCCACTTGCGCAGCCTCGGCGAGAACATCGAGTTCGACCGCGATGGGGCCACGGAACTTGCCCCCGCTGGCAACGCGGCGGCAAGTGGCGATGGCATAGACGTGGGGATGGTAATCCAGGAACTCCTGCAATGGTCTGATGGCGAGGAGGGGTTTGGGCAGGTAGTCTAACCTGAACTCGACAAAGGGGTTATCCCGGACCAGGGACTCCGCCTTCCCCACCATCTCATCGGGGGTATGACCCACGACGACAACGCAGACCTTTGGCAGCTCATGGGGCCGGATGCGGGGGACGAAAGTGGGCGATACGTTCATGGAATCTTTAGAATAGCGCGTCAGCATACAGACCCGCGCTGCTAGATGCAACATTCGATTCAGTTTTCTTTCGATTTTCGGGGGTTTTTCCCAAAGGGGAGGGAGCGCCCAACACCCTCGTAACCTTGACCCCCTTGTACCAGCGGGGTAACTTTCGAAGGTAAGCCCTTTTGTGGCAGAGAGTTAGGTGTGCCTTGCCGCAGGCGAGACCGGGGCGCGAATTCGGAGGTAACATGAAGAAAACAGGGTGGTTGCTGGCTTGGACTCTTACGCTCGCGGGGATATCGAGTCTGACGGCGAATGTGTGGGCTCAGACTGACAGCGCAGCGGTTGGGACTGGGGTCATTGAGACTGAGAACAGCGTGACCTTTCCGCTGGAACGCATGAGACAGCCGACCTATGCCGACGAATATTGCGCCGGCTTTATCAACAAGGATGTCCTGCCGAATGCGAATTACGTGATCGGTTCCATGGATAGCCCCAATACCAGCAAGTTTGTGCTGGGTGATGCCGTATATCTGTCGGGGACAGGTTTTGCGACCGGGCAGCAGTTCACCGTGATTCGCGAGTTGAGCAACTCCAATGAAGATCCGGCGTTCGCGGGGCAAGACAAATTGCTCAAGGCGACCGGACATGCCTACGCTGAACTGGGACGCCTTAAGGTCGTCGATACGCGCAACCATGCGCCGGTGGCGCAAGTGGAATACAGTTGCGAGCCGATGGTGCCGGGCGACACGTTGGTTCCGTTTGTGGAAAAAGCACATGTGACCCTTCGCGAATCGGGGCGCCTGGACCGCTTTCTGCCCCCGAACGGCAAGACCACAGGACGGCTGGTTCTAGCGCGTGACTTCGATACGTTCCTCGGCATGGGCGCCAAGGTGTACGTCAATGTGGGATCGAACCAGGGCGTGAAGGTCGGAGACTATTTCCGCGCCGTGCGGCCGTACTGGCTGGATCGCGATGACGAAGTCGATTCGATCTCGTTGAGCGCTTCGGTGGTGGAAGATACGCAGAAAAATCCACCCTCTCTGGAACCGGCGATCTTTGGCAAGAGCGGCAAAGGCCCGGTAATTCACTTGACCGACTATCCTAGGCGCGCGGTGGGCGAGATGGTGGTGTTGAGCGTGACACCGACGTCATCGACCGCGATGGTGATTTTCGCGCTGGAAGATCTGCATCTCGGAGACTTTGCTGAGATGGAGTAGGGCAGTTTCCAGTTGCCAGCTTTCAGTTGTTAGATGTTGGGCGGGGAGAGGAAACTCTTCCCGCTTTCTCTTTTGTCCTGAGCAATTTTCCTCAGGGGCCGCACCTGAAACGCGACTCCTAGCGGGCCGATCCTAACGCTATGGTAGGGTTTCGGCCTAAGCATCATTTTCTTGGCGAGGTCGGCAGTTATATCGAACGATCCGGCCTTCATCATGCCCAAGAAGCAGAGTCCGTGATTCTCATCTAAGGGCTCGGCTGAGGTGAGGCCCGATGCTCCGGCCAGGTCGGAATGGATGGACGGAATTGCGGCCCCATCGAGCCGCCGATCTTTTTGATCGCCGTTGTCGAAGCCAATCATTGAGACGCGGACTGCCGCACCATCCAGAATCCAGGTCTGTCCGACCAAGCCATGAAGATGTCGCCGGTTTGCTTAATGCGCAGAACAACAGGTCGATTGCCCATCATGGTGATGGAGTTGGTCGCCAGCAACCCTGCGCGACGCGCCTTGCCTGCCTCGATCTGAGCGCGGGCGCGTTCGAACCAGAAGGTCACCAGATCGGCACCGCCGGGCACGCGGCCCTGATAAAGCTCGCGCAGATCATCGACATACTGGTTAGTGCCTTTCTGAGCGCTGGGCGTGAACGCCCGTGCAGCCACCATGACGACTGCATCAAGTTGTCCCGAGACTTATCCCTAACGGGCTTGACGTTTTGTTTTACGTATTCGAAAGGCCTCTCGTAGAGAGCGGAGTCGCTCTCAGATCGATCAACAAAATCAATGATCCAGGAGTGAACTGGGCGCGTTGTAATCTCCTTTGCACCGAGTCAGTCTGACCCGCTGTATCGTTACGCCCGAAGTGGCGAAACACAGGCTCTTTGTCTGGATGCACACCACCGTGGTTCCAGATCACACATGTCACGTGATCGCACGCGAGGACGACTACATATTCGGTGTTCTTCAATCGAGAATCCACGAAGCTTGGTCATTGGCACAGGGCTCAACGCTAGAAGACCGCCCGCGCTACACGGCAACCTCGACCTTTGAAACCTTCCCCTTCCCCTGGCCGCCCGGAAAGGAACCGAAGGACGACCCGCGCCTGCAAGCGATTGCCGCCGCCGCGCAGGATCTGGTGAAGAAGCGCGACGCCTGGCTCAATCCGCCCGACGCCACCGCCGCCAAACTGAAGAAGCGCACGCTGACCAACCTCTACAATGAAAATCCAACCTGGCTCCAGGACTCCAACCGCAAGCTGGACGACGCCGTCCTCGCCGCCTACGGCTGGCCGAAGGATTTGAGCGACGAGGATATTTTAGCGCGATTATTGCAGCTGAATTTAGAACGAGCGGGGAAAGATTGGCTGTTGTGAGATCCTTACGTCGGGGGCTAAAGCCCGAGTTTTTAGGATTCGCAACGCGGCGCTGAAGCGCCGCTCTACCGTGTCGGGTTGCGTGTCCGGTTGAGTTTCCGGTTGCGTGTTGGGTCGCGTGCCGGGGGCGGAGGTTTAGTGGGAGCGGCCCTCATTTTCGAGCTTTCCCACACGAGCCAAGAGAAGGCTTGTGTGGGGCACCCGGCGGTCGCCAACTCTGCCCAGCTTTCAGGCTCGTCCGATCTAGAGATCCTACGCAGCGCTGGTGGAGTCAAGAACTTCGCCCAAGAACTTCGAGTCAAGAACTCGAGTCAAGAACTCGAGTCAAGAACTTCGAGTCAAGAACTTCGAGCCAAGAACTTCATCCACCCTGCCGGACCGATCCCTCGCTCGTCTCCGTCTTGTTTCCCAGGCATTCCGGACACCCGCCCGCCGCCCGGCACAACTCCGTCTTCCCGCAAAACTGCGGCGGCGTCTCTTCCTTCTCAACCTGCGCGAGTGACTGGCGGATGAGTTCATTCAAGGCTTCGTCGCTCACAAAATGTTCTCCAGCTATCCGGAAATCGGCCACTCTCGTTCGATCTCAAAGCAAAAGCAAAAGCGAAAGAAAAAAGCAAGACCACGCGGGCGGGGGCGCCCGCGCCACATGGGCTTCTGCGGGGCCTCAGCGGCCGGCCAGGAACGCCGCTGCGCCGACCAGTAGTGCAACGAAGGAAGAAAGGACCATCGGGGGCGTTCCAAAATATAGAAAACTGAGCACCACGCCGACTATCTGTACTGCAAAGAAGACCCAACCCAGCATGCCAATGGCGGCGGGAGCGGAGCGGGCCAGGTTTCCGAGGTGCCAACACAGAGAGGCCGAAAGAATCATGGAGGCCGTACACGAGAGGCCAAAGCCTCGATAGAAAGCGCCATAGGTGAAGCTGGCGCCGCCGACTTCAAAACGCACGTTGTTCATGGAGTCGTACACGGCGCGTCCTTCCGCTGAAGGTGGGCGCAGACTTAAGAATCCGTAGGTGTGGCCTACGGCAAATAGAACAAAAATGAATGCTGCAATTCGGTACAGCAGGGTTGCGCTCATACCCAAATCCCTCCGCGGATGATTTCAGCGAGCCTTACAATCTAGCGGCGGGAATCGTGGATCGTCAACTCAATGAGGGCGCGGAGGTAGCGACAGTGGTAAGCGTTAGGAGCTGGGCTGCCGACTCGGAGTAACGACGCCCTTGCGGCGGCTGAGCACGAACGCCCGTTTGCGGCGTTTTACCGCCTGGCGGTCGATTTTCGACCAGAAGGCTGTGAAGTAGTCCACGGCGGACCAAAGGGAAAGAGCGATCATGCACCACACGGCGATCTGCGCGATCCAATGCACCGGCACCGTGACTGGGCCGAAGTACCAGGCGTGCCAGCGGTGGTCGAGGATCACGGCGACGACCGAGACGATCTGCACGAACATTTTGTATTTGCCTAGGTCGCTGGCTTCGATGGTGAAGCCTTCGGACGACGCGATCCCGCGTAGGCCATTCACTAGAAACTCGCGGCCAATGACGAGTACGGCGATCCAGGCCGGAACCATGGCCGGATTGAATTGGACGAGCGTGACCAAGGCGGCGGTGATGAGGAGCTTATCGGCGAGCGGGTCGAGCAACATGCCGAGGGTGGTGACTTGCCCACGGCGGCGGGCCAGGTAGCCATCGAGGCCGTCGGTGATGGAGGCGGCGATGAAGACCAGGGCCGCCAGGGCCTCTTTTTCGCCCGTGACGCTGGAAAGCCGCGGCGTCAGTACCAGCCACATGAACAGCGGCACGGCCACGATCCGGCTGAACGTAATGTAGTTGGGCAGGGTCACTGCTTTGAACCGAAATCGGGCCGATTCCGGGGCGGGATTTGATGACACCACCGGATGATCAAGATTATCGCCCAGTGGGCAAGCGAAAGCAACGGAAGGGGGACCGACTGGTGCGGTCAAACCCGGTCAGTCGGCTTACTCTTGGAAAGTTACGCAGATTCCGTTCGGATCGATCGTGGAAAACTCTTTCGTTCCCCACGGTTTGGTTTGAAGAGATCCATTGGGATGCACTTTGCCGCCTTTTTCCTGGTATTCGGAGAAAAGGGTCTCAATACCCTTTACGGCCAGCCGTACCATGGTCTGGTCTCCGACTTTGCGGGCCAATGGTTTATCGGTCATGCCAGAGATGTGCAGGTGGGCCTCACCGCGATGAATGCCAACGTAGTTGGGCGGGGTGCCATCACGAAAAGCTTCCTCGAAGCCGCAGATCTCCTTCCACCAGCGCAACGATTCCTCGACCTCGGCAGCCGGCAAAACCGGAATAGCTCGGATGATTGCGATCATTGAAACATCCTTTGCGAACTGAGCGGTATTGACGATTCGACGTCAGCCACGAAAAACAGGTCTTACCTTACTTTGCCGGCGCCAAAATCGCATCCAGCAGGTCGACGCTGCCTTCGATGCGTTCAAGCTTGGGATAGCGCAGGCCGCCGTGGTAGTCGAGGCTGACCGTCTGGAAATGGTCTTCGCGGCGGAGCAGCAATTTTATGGGTGCGGTGCTTTTTTCGGCTTGGATGATAGCGTCACGGAGGCGGTTGGCGTTGTAGGCCTCGTCGTCGATGGCCACGAGCTTCATGCCGGGCGTGATTCCGGCTTTGAAAGCAGGGCTGTTCCACCAGACGTTCGCTAACGCATCTTCTCCGCCGACGCTGAAACCCAAAGACCAAGAGAAATCGGCGCTCGGCGGGACGTTCGATTCTTCCACGTGCTTGAGCCAGTCGGGAGGAGTATCGGAGTAGGTCAGGCGATAGCCGCCGCTAGTGAAGCCGTCTTTGGGAGTTGTGGCAATTTGGTCGACGCGGGTGTGCAGGAACGTGGCCCAATCGTAAGGCTGAACCTGATTTAAGGCGGCGACGACATCATCGAAAGCGTACGTGTGAGGAACAAAACTGCCATTGTCGACGCCGAAAAACAGTTTGGCAAAATCGTCGAGAGACTTGGTGCGGTTGCTCATCTCGCGGATTTTGGTGTCGGCGTCGAGCCAGATTAACAGGCCTTCGTCGTAATAATCTTCGGGCCGCTGCCAACTGACCCAGCTCACCGGTGCGCGTTGCGAGATGGTGGGCTGGTTGGTGGTGTCGATCAGCGGGCGCCATGTACGGCCGGGGCTGAGGTCGAAGTTGGCGGCGATCATCGCCATCCGATCGCGGATCTGGGCCGCCGGGCTCAGGCCAGATCGGGCGGTTAAGACGAAGCCCCAATATTCTGTCATCCCTTCGTAGACCCATAGCAGGTCGTCCTGCATGGGGACGTTGAAGTTGGGCGTCCATAGGTCGGCCGCGCGACGAAACTTTCCATTCCAGGAATGCGTGTATTCGTGAGGGAGCAGATCGCGGTCTTCAACGCTTGAGGCCCAGTCGGTGAAGTAGTTTGCGCGGGAGCCGTCCTCGCTGGACTGGTGATGCTCGAGTCCGACGCCGCCCACTTTGTCGCTGAGCAAATAAAGGAAGTCGTAGTGGCCGTAGTGGTGTGATCCGTAAAGCTTTTCCGCTTCCTTCGTCAGATTGCGATGAAGCTCAATCTGCTCGGGAGTGATGGCGATGTTCGCGGGGGTGTCGCCGAATAAATCGAGATAGACCGGGTTCGCAGGATTTGGCGAAAGATCAATGCGTTGAAAGTAGATACCGGCATAGACTGGGGAATCGACGAGCGTCTCGAGGTTCGTTTCCTGGAACCGCACGACGTTGGTCGTCTGGGATGCAACCGTGAGGGCGGAGGCAAACTTCCAGCCTTCGGGCAATTTCACGCTGGGGGAAACCTGAATGCGGCGGGCGAAGTAGCCAGCGGGATAGAGAGTCACCATGTCCCAGGCCATGTCGGCGATTTCCGAAGAAAAAGTTACCCGCCCGTCGCGGTTGCGAACGGGAGACAGGAACTGGAAGTCAACGGTCAGCGATTTGATACCTTTTGGAACAGTGACGTGAAAAGCATAGACGTCCACGCGATCGCGCACCCAATCGACGCGTTGGCCGTCGGCGGTGACGGTAAGGCCGCCGAGTTTGGAGAGAGGTCCAGTCGGGGAATGGTCGCCCGGGATCCACTCAGGGTAGAGCAGCGTCAGCGGGCCCGGCGCGACGGGAATGGTCTCGTGCACACTCATGATGGCGCGAGCCGTGTCCGTGAGATCGATCTGAAGGCTAATCGTGCCGGGGAATGGTTTATCGACCGGATCGGGAGTCGCCGCCGGCAGGGCGACGGACTGAGGTGGAGTCGAGGTTTTCTGCGCCGACAGTGATGAGCACAATGCCGAAGACAATACCAGGAATGACGACAAAAAAGTTCGTAAGAAAAGCCGAGGGCCCGACAGCATCATTGAAAAATCTCCAGATACGCCACACCAAAGTAAATGATTTTCGGAAAGGTGGCGAATGCAGGCAGTCGTGCGCGATGCAATCGTTGTGACGAACGGCGATCACCACTTGTTATAGGGTGATCCGCCGTCCTGATGGTGGGAAGCATTTCGAAAAAGCAGACTAAACCGGCGAGCTATCCATGGCTTCGAATGCTTCAGATTCCCTTTCTTCGCGGAAACCGGGGTGACTTTGGAGTAAGCGGGCGCAGCGGTTCCAGCGCAAGATGGAATCGTCGTTGCCGGGCGGTCGAATTGCCTCGGCCTGCTCGAAGCATTTCATAGCCTCTTCGAAGAGAGGCGTGAGGGTGTGGGGAGAGCGTCCTGCCCGCATCTGGGCTTTGGCGCGGCGTTCGTGCAGGAGGCCGGTGTAGTAGAGGCGTTCGTAGGGGTCGGTTAATGACTGGAACAGCGCTTCTGCTTCCCGATGGCGGTCGCGCGGGTCTCCGCAGAACTCGTCTGTAATAGCGAGACCCAGGAGGCGCTGTGCGAGTTGGTTTCCGGGTTCGGCGGCAAGGATGTCACGGCAGATGGATTCCGCTTCCTCCGGCTCGTTGAGGGAGCGATAAACTTCCGCTTTCGAAATAGCTTCGGGAATACCAGCCTGTGAGATGGTCTTCAACTCGAATTCCATGAGACCTCCTTGATACCGTTAGTCGGATTCTTTCGCTCCGCGAATCTTACGCACCAGCATGAGCAGCGGGTCGTAGAATTCGTCAACCACGCGTTCCTTGAGAGGAATGATTGCGTTGTCCGTGATGTGGATTTCCTCGGGGCAGACCTCGGTGCAGCACTTAGTGATGTTGCAGAGGCCAATGCCGAGTTCATCCTTGAGCATCTTGGTGCGCGATTTCGAGTCGAGCGGGTGCATTTCGAGGCCTGCTACCCGCACAAAAAATCTGGGGCCGCCAAAGGCTTCCATTTTTTCGTGATCGCGCAGAACGTGGCACACGTCCTGGCACAGAAAACATTCAATGCACTTGCGGAATTCCTGCACACGGTCCACGTCTTCCTGGGACATTTTCCATTTCGTGTCGGGCCGCGGCGTGAAGGGTGGAATTTTCTGGTTGACGCGGTAGTTCCAGGAAACGTCGGTGACCAGGTCCTTGATTACCGGGAACGCCTTCAGCGGTTGGACCGTGATGGGTTCGTTCATCGGAAGGGCATCCATGCGAGTCTTACAAGTGAGGCGGGGTTTGCCATTGACTTCCGCTGAGCAGGAGCCGCATTTGCCGGCCTTGCAGTTCCAGCGGACTGCGAGGTCCGGAGCCTGATGCGCCTGGATATGGTGGAGCGCATCGAGGACCACCATGCCCGGAGCAATCGGGACCTTATACGTGGCGGGCTTGCCCCCGTTGCGGTCGCCTCGGAAGATCTCAAAGACTGCTTCGGCCATCGTGCCTCCGCTAATCGCTTCTTTACTTCTGGTCACTTCTCGTCCTCTGGTCACTTCTCGTCGGCAACAAGTTGTTTCAGATCGCCGGGCAATTCCGGCACCGGAGACTGACGCAGCTTCATCGCCGCGCCTTCGCGGCTAATTACATTATTCTTGGTTCCCCAAGTCGCGTCGAGAGTGGAGTGGTCGATGCGGCTGTGAGCGCCGCGGCTCTCTTCGCGAGCCAAAGCGCTGCGGGTAACCGCTTCGGAGACAGTCAACATCGACGTGAGATCCTGCGCCAGATGCCAGCCGGGATTGAACATTCTCGACCCTTCAACGCTCACGCGGGAATTGCGTTCTTTAAGTTTTTCCAACTCGGCGAGGGCGCGGGTGAGGTCTTCGCGGGTGCGATAGATGCCCACAAGGTTCTGCATCACGTCCTGCAACTCGCGATGAATTGTGTAAGGGTTTTCGCCAGTCTGGCGCTCGAAGGGAACGAGCAGGTCGCGCGCGGCGTTTTCGATCTGCGTTGAATTCACCGATGAGGCCGGCACTTTCTTCGCGTGTTCGGCGGCGGCGATGCCCGCGCGGCGGCCGAAGACGAGGAGGTCCGAAAGCGAATTGCCGCCCAACCGGTTGGCCCCATGGAGCCCGGCGGCGGCTTCGCCAGCGGCGAAAAGCCCCGGTATCGTTGATTGCGCGGTTTCAGCTTCGACGCGAATGCCGCCCATCATGTAGTGACAGGTCGGCCCGACTTCCATCGGCCCTGCGGTGATGTCTACGTCCGCGAGTTCGCGGAACTGGTGATACATGCTGGGCAGCTTCTTCTTTACATACTCGGCGGGCTTGTGCGAGATATCGAGGAACGCGCCGCCGTGTTCCGTTCCGCGGCCCTCACGGACTTCCGTGTAGATGGCGCGCGCGACCACGTCACGCGTGGAAAGCTCCATCTTTTTCGGGTCGTATTTCTGCATGAAGCGCTCGCCGGCTTTGTTAGTAAGCAGGCCGCCTTCGCCGCGAACTGCCTCGGTCACAAGCAGTCCCTGCACGCCAGGAGGCCACACCATGCCGGTGGGATGGAATTGCACAAATTCCATATCCATTAAGTCGGCCCCGGCGTTGTACGCGAGAGCCATGCCGTCACCGGTGTACTCCCAGGAATTGGAAGTAATTTTGTAGGCTTTTCCAATGCCGCCTGTGGCGATGACAATG
>Ga0209863_10000324_pt1 | contig 26625 bp, 27 predicted proteins | sample OrgsoiDNA2013046_FD_185796 | JGI IMG/M metagenome (GOLD analysis project Ga0209863, IMG submission 185796) | Permafrost soil microbial communities from the Arctic, to analyse light accelerated degradation of dissolved organic matter (DOM) -... | ecosystem: Environmental > Terrestrial > Soil >...
CCGTATCCTGCGTAAAATCGCGGAAGGTGAAATGGATAACCTGGGAGATATCAGTACGCTGACTGACCCGGGAGTTGTTGAGGAGATAAAAGCGGGGAGGGTCTGACTAATTTGCTAATGTGCTAATGTGCCAATATGCCAATTGAATTGAAAGATTAAAGAGTATTACTTTTTATTGTAAAATCACGCAAATTAATTGGCATATTGGCACATTAGCATATTTGCACATTGGTTTGGCACATTGGCAAATTAGCAAATTTGTTTACTGGGCCTTTTCTTCCTTCACGATCTGAATGGATGTGCCAATAGGCAGCATATCGTAAAGTTCATCCACGTCTTCATTTTTGAGTGCGATACAACCGTTGGTCCAGTTCTGGTACAAGTCAACCGCCATATCATCGTGCGGCCAGGTGCCGTGGATGGCAATTCCGCCACCGATTTTTGCATTTCTTGGGATCAGGCCCCTGGCTTTTCTTTCACTGAATTTATCGAGGTCCGTTTTAGTGGGAAAATCGATCAGCATCATTTTATCCCATTTCTCGTGGGGTCGTTTGGAAGCGATATGATAGGTTCCTTCCGGTGTTCTGCGATCGCCTTCCATCATTTTGTCGTCCAGGGATTTACTGCCGAACACGACGGGATACGTGCCGTACCAGCCATCCTGATCGTATACTTTCAATTCGTAATTTGATTTGACTATCACCACATACACTTCGCCCGTGAGACGGTGGTGAAAAAAACGTTTGTATGAAGTTTTGTTATCTGTTTCACGAAAACCCAGCAAACTCACAGCGATCATTCCCGCTAACATCATTTTTTGAAAATTCATAGCCCGGATTTTATTTTTTGAACGCTATCCGGCACCTATATATTTTCCCTGTTGATAATTTTATGTTTTTATTCCATTTCTGAATATTTTTCCATACCGGAGAAAACGCTTAACGCCTAACACTCAACGCTTAACGCAATTGTTAATTGTCAATGGTTAATTGTTAATTGTTAACGGTCAATGGATATCTTTTTGAGTGGTAACGGATGTAGTTTTATTCCTCGTTGACAATTAACAATTAACCATTGACAACTGCGTTCGGCGTTGCGCGTTAAGCGTAAATCACCACTTGCTCAGTCGAATCCCGAATGTATACGGTGTCTGATCCAATCCCTGGCTATTGAACATACTCTTGGTGGCCAGCGAACCGTAGAGAATAACCGGACCTAATTGCGCCTCAGCGATCCAGGAAATTTTCCAGGGATTCAGATCGAAATCATCGAAAGTTTTTTTCTTACCAAATTCATCACTAATTGTTTTCTGACGGGATGAATATAAATAACCGGCGCTCACACCGACCGAAATACCAAAACCTTCCCTTCTGGTAGGCGTAAAATTAAAGTTGATCATTACAGGAACCGTAACATAATCCGCAGCCAGTTTATTCTTGCTAAATGAAACCGAATCCTGGATTACGTAGGTCGCCTGCGTTGCCGGGTCCGTCAGGTATTTAATATTATCCTGATAGCGATAGTTATTCAATTCAATACCCAGTCCGTATTTAAGATTCACAACATGTTTAACCAGGTTCAGGCGTTGCATAAATACCCAGATATTTACATCAACTGATTTATTATTCTTCAGATTGAACCAGTTTGAATTACCGCCTGGTGCAAAAGCCTGGGCGGAAGCGCTTGCATAATTTGTTTTGTCATTATAATTCGTGAAGCCCAGATCCACGATCAGCCAGTTGGTACTCAGGTTGGACGGTTTCACATGATTGTTACCCCAATGATGCGGCGGCATCGGCCAATGAGGATATTTTCCGTGCCAGTCACCGCTGTCCATTTGATTCATATGTTCCTCCCAATTATGCCAGTGGTGATCTTTTTTTTGTTTCGTTGAATCCTGCTGGCTGAATCCCTTCACACCAATACATAGTATGGCCAGGATAGTTAAAACTTTCTTCATGATAATTCTTGTTTTTTAATAGTTGATTTGAAAAACACTGACTCGGACTTTCCTTGTATTGTCGTCTGCGGGCGCACGTTTGGTTAATTTTTTAAATAATCCCGTGATGCTTTTATTGCTTTCATTCAGGGCAACTACACTGATGGCATTATCGGTCTGGGCATCGGAATCTTTCAAAAGAGCACTTTCGTTATTGAGTGCATTCTTTGAATTTGACGCCGGAAGGATAAGGGCCGGAGATGGAGAACCGGAGAGGGCTGTAATTAATTTCGGATCATTCCCGGACGGGGTCCCGTTCGATTGCAGTTCTGCCGAAGCATTTGATTTCTGCACCGCCACCAGGGATTCCTCCGGAACAGGATTCGATTGTGGTTGTTGCCGATCCTGGTTTTTTTGCGGATTTTGCTGATCACGCCGGCTACCGGGATCCTTTTTACCTTCCGGGTCCTTTTTATTCTTTTTTCCCGGGACGATCGCGACAGATTGATCGGATGATTTGCTATTCAGCTGATTATTATTTGCCGCGGTTCCCCGATCCAAATTTTGGTTCATGTCCTTGCTATTTTCGGAGACCCCTCTGGAGGAGGATTTCTTTTCAATATTTGCAGTAACAATCTGTCCCTTTCGAGTAATTTCCGATGCACGATTTTTTAGTACCACTGTTTTAATAAACCAGCTGCCTGCCACCAGCAGCGCAACAGCAGCCACCATACGAACACGGTAAAAGGGTACGATTCTTATTTTTTTCTCTTCGCGAAAAAGTAATTCCTTCCGGTCAAATATTATTTCAGCCGGATTCAGTATAGTCTGTTGTAGAATGGCGAATTCCTTTTGCAGGTCCGCATTTTCATATAAAAACTTTTCCACTGCCTGCCTGTCTGTTGGTTTCAGTTCCTCGTCCAGATAGTTCAGGAAATAAGTTTCGTAATTGTTCCGGTCGATGTTCATTGATTCATCATTAAAGTACATTTTCCACACTCACGAGCCACTCTTTCAGAATTAGCCGGGCGCGGTGCAGGGTGACTTTTACCTGCGTTCCGTTTAATCCCGTAATGGCTGCAATTTCTTCATAAGAATATCCTTCATAATCCTTGAGCAGAACCAGTGACCGCTGTCTCTCGTTCAACCGGTTCAATGCTCTTTCCAACAGTTCTTTCAGCCTGGGTGTTGTACCCGGTGTCGTTTCCTGATGATCCGGAAGCGATTCCCTGAATTCCAACCGGCTGTTTTTTCTGTTCAGGTCGATCATCTTGTGATAGGCGATCGTAAACAGGTATGATTTGCTTTTCAATACGTCCACTTCCGCACGGTGTTCCCATAATTTTTCAAAGGACGACTGAACCAGGTCACGCGCATTCTCTACATGTCGGGTAGATTTTAGCATGAACCGGTAAAGCCGGTCCGCATATAACTTCACACAGTCATTATAATCATCCGCCGTCATAAGCCCTTACCGGTTGTTTTCGTCATTTGTAATACGGTTGTCCCTCTAAAAAGTTACAAAGCTTATCTTTATCCCGATAAATAAATTCACATGCATGAACCATTTGTGAAGCGGGTAGCCGGTCAGCTGGAAGAGATCCGGTCCGCGGGATTATTCAAAACCGAACGTATTATTGCCAGCGAACAGGGCGCTGAAATTGTCGTAAACGGCCGTAAAGTGCTGAATTTCTGCGCTAACAATTACCTCGGTCTTTCTTCCCATCCCAAAGTTATACAAGCGGCGCATAAAATATTGGACGAACGGGGTTATGGACTGAGTAGTGTGCGTTTTATCTGTGGCACCCAGGACATCCATAAGGAACTCGAAGAAAGGCTCTCTGAGTTCCTCGGTACCGAGGATACTATATTATATGTAGCCGCATTTGACGCCAATGGAGGTTTGTTTGAGCCTCTTTTTGGCGAAACGGACGCCATTATCTCCGATGAACTCAATCACGCCTCCATTATTGACGGGGTGAGATTATGCAAGGCCCGCCGGCTGCGCTATAAGCATAATGATATGGCGGATCTCGAAGAACAGTTAAAACTGGCGACAGATTGCCGGGACCGCATCATTGTGACCGACGGATCTTTCAGTATGGACGGGACCATTGCACAGCTCGACCGGATCTGTGCCCTGGCCGACCAATATGGCGCGATCGTCATGAGTGATGAATCCCATTCTTCCGGTTTCCTGGGTAAAACGGGCCGGGGAACGCATGAATACCGGAATGTGATGGGACGCATGGATATCATCACCGGCACACTGGGAAAAGCCCTGGGCGGAGCGAATGGCGGATTTACCAGCGGGAGAAAGGAAATTATTGAAATGCTGCGGCAGCGGAGTCGGCCCTATTTATTTTCAAACAGCCTGGCTCCTTCTATCGTCGGCGCCTCACTGGCGATCCTTGATATGCTGAAAAAAGATACGGGCCTGCGCGACAAGCTCGAATCCAATACCCAATATTTCAGGGCGCGCATGAAAGAGGCGGGATTTGATATTAAGCCCGGTGAACATCCGATTGTGCCCATCATGCTATACGATGCGGTGGTCGCGCAGGAATTTGCGGCCAGACTTTTGGATGAAGGAATTTATGTGATTGGTTTTTTCTTCCCGGTCGTGCCGAAAGGGCTCGCGCGTATCCGGGTGCAGCTCAGTGCGGCGCATTCGAGAGAACAACTGGATCATGCGATTACGGCATTCATTAAAGTTCGTGATAGACTAAAGAAATAATATGGCAAATATGTAATTGTAGAAAATCAAAAATGTACCGCAATCATACTGATCTCAACATTTACGTTCTTCGGAAGTCCGCGTACAGCGACCGTTTCTCTTGCAGGAAAATCGCCGTTGAAATATTTTCCATATACTTCATTCACGGATGTAAATAGCGCCATATCGGTGAGGAAGATAGTGGTCTTTACAACATTTTTAAAATCCAGGCCGGCAGCATGGAGTATGGCGCGAAGGTTATGCATCACCTGATGGGTCTCTTCAAAGATATCCGTGGCTTCAATATTTCCATTCTTTGGGTTGATGGCAACCTGCCCTGAAATGAACAACATATTGCCTGCCTGTACGGCCTGATTATAGGGTCCGATGGGTTCCGGCGCATCCGGCGTGACAATGACTTTTTTTTCCATCCACAAACTTAAGCTTAAAGCCTTTTAAAGCCAAACGCGTAACGCCTTTTAAGCTTAACGCCTAACGCGTAACGCTAATGGCAGAATTATTTAATTATCCGTCAACCGCCAACCATCAACCGCCAACCATCAACCGTCATCCGTCATCGTTCACCTGTCAACGATGCTTATCTTTATCCAATGGAAACCTCAGTTTGTATTTGCGGAGCGGGCACCATGGGCAGGGGCATTACCCTGACCATCGCGAGCCGTGGTATACCCGCGATATTATATGACCTGAATCCGGAAATGATTTCTTCGGCCAAAGTACTAATGGAAAAAGAACTGGAACAGGAGATTAGTAAAAAACGGATCAGCCCGGCTGACAAAGAAAATATTTTCCGGCACATTTTATTCACCCATGAAATGAGTGATTGCCGGGCCCCCCTGATCATCGAAGCTATTATTGAAAAAACGGCGGCAAAAATCTCCCTGTTTCTGGAGCTGTCGAGGATTAATCCGGCAGAAACCATTTTCGCAACCAATACTTCCTCTCTTTCCGTTACAGAAATTGCCGGACAAACGGGCTTCCCGGAACGAATTATCGGTTTACATTTTTTTAATCCTGCTAACCGGATGAATCTGGTGGAGATCGTTAAAACTAAATATATTTCAGAAGACCTTTTGACCCGGATAGCCGGATTTGCGTTGCAACTCGGCAAAACGGCCGTAATCTGTCAGGACGCGCCAGGTTTTATCGTAAATCATGTAGCCCGGCCTTTTTATCTGGAGGCACTGCGACTGGCTGAGAAAAAAATAACAGACATGGCCACGATCGACAAACTCATGGAATCGGCAGGATTTAAAATGGGCCCTTTTCACCTCATGGACCTGATCGGCAACGATATCAATTTTGCCGTCAGCAGTTCGCTCTATGAAGCCCTTGGTAAACCCGCGCGACTGAAACCATCCGCCCTGCAGGAAACACAGGTGAAACAGGGACTGCTCGGTAAAAAAACGGGGAGTGGATTCTTTCATTATACTAAATCCGTCACCAAATGATTTTTGTAACGGGGGGAACAGGGTTTCTCGGATCATATATTTTACAGGAACTCGTATTGCAGGGAAAAGCAGTGCGTGCGCTGCGCAGGAAACTCGTTCTTCCTTTTTTTCTGCATCCTGCCATCCTCGATAAAATTTCCTGGGTGGAAGGAGATATCCTCGATGTAACCGGATTAATGGAAAATCTGGAAGGATGTAACCAGATCATTCATTCGGCCGGAATGGTATCGTTCAACCCTTCTGACAAAAAAGAATTATTCAGAATAAATATTGAAGGAACGGCCAACCTGGTGAATGCCGCCATCGAAACCGGTATAAAAGATTTTGTGCACGTCAGTTCCGTTAGCGCTCTGGGCAGAAACGAAATATCCGAACCCATTGATGAAGAAAAAAAATGGACGGGTATTAAAGATCAATCGAACTATGGCATCAGTAAATTTTTCGGAGAAATGGAAGTATGGCGCGGGATGGGCGAAGGACTTTCTACCCTGATCGTAAATCCGTCCACTCTGCTGGGCTATGGGGATTGGAATGAAACGAGTTGCGGACTGTTTAAAACGGCTTACCGGGAATTTCCCTGGTATATGGGCGGAACGAATGGTTTCGCTGAAGTACAGGATGCGGCACGTGCCATAATTGCCCTGATGGACCGTGGCATTCGAAACGAACGGTTTATCATCAGTGCTGAAAACCGGAGCTATCGCGAAATTTTTAACTGGATGGCCTCCGGTTTTGGGAAAAAACATCCGACTAAAATAGCAACTCCATTTCTAGCGGAAATGGCCTGGCGCAAAGAAAAGATAAAGTCCGCCTTCACCAGAAAAAGACCCCTGATTACAAGGGAATCAGTGGCCATTGCCGGCCGGCAAAGCGCATATGACAATCAAAAACTATTGAGGGCCCTGCCTTCATTCCGGTTCCGTTCCCTGGAAGATTCCATCTTTGAGGCCTGTTCCAGATATCTTCATAATCCGCAACCTCTTTAAACAATGGTCAATTGCTAATGGTTAATTGTTAGCGGATGTTGGGATAGATATACTTCAATTTGTATGAATTCGTTATTATAAAACGCGGTTCAATTTGAAGAACATTGTAACCGGGGAATAATTATCGTTAACAATTGACAATTAACAATTGACCATTAATATGAAATTCATCCTGATTTCCGTAAGCGTGATCCTGATTTCAATATCTGCATTCTGCCAGGACAAGGTTTTTTATATACATGGAAAAGTGGTGGATGAAAAATCCGGATCGGCCCTGTCAAATGCTTCTGTTTTTTGTCAGAATACGACAACAGGTACCATTTCAAATAACGAAGGAGGGTTTGGGCTCCGCCTGAATAACGGAGGTTATGATCTGATCATTTCCTATACGGGATATGAAACGCAGGTCCTGCGGGTAAGCAATTCCATGAAGGATAAGGATTCCCTGCTCGTTCAAATGAAAGGAGAGAATAAAAGCCTGGCGGAGGTAGCCGTTACCGGATCTGCCCTGGTCGCAGACGGATGGAATAAGTACGGACAGTTTTTTCTGGATAATTTTATTGGCACTTCCGTAAATGCGGACAACTGCAGGATCGAGAATAAAGATGCCATTAGTTTTTATTTTTATAAAAAACGCAATAAGCTTAAAGTAAAAGCAAAAGAAGAAATTATTATCGTAAACCAGGCGCTGGGATACAAGATCCATTACCAGTTGGATTCTTTTGTCAATGATTACTCCACACACATCAGTAGTTATACCGGTTATCCCCTATTTGAAAACCTGACGGGAACGGCCGAACAACAACAGCAATGGTCGAAAAACAGGTACCGGTCGTATATCGGTTCCAGATTACACTTTATGAGAAGCCTGTACGATAGTACCCTGAAAGACGAAGGTTTTCAGGTTGAAACCCTGAACGCACCGGGTTCTGAAAAAGGAACTCCCGTTGATAATCCTTATGATCCATCGATCTATTCATTGGATAGTGGAATAGTGGATATCAATATCAATGGAAGTATCCGTGTGTCGTATACGGGGCAGGTTCCGGATAAAAAATACCTGATGCAAAATCATTTCCCCCTGAATGCAAAAGTGCAGGTATCCGCGCTGGAGATACCATCGGGGTTTTCTATTGAGGAGAATGGATATTTCTTTGAGCAATCCGAAATCACCAATATGGGATACTGGGCCTGGAAGAAGATTGCCGAATTACTCCCTTATGATTATAACCCTGAATAAGCCTCTTTAAGCTTAAAGCCTAAAGCTTAAAGCCTAAAACTTCTTTTTAGATTCGAAAAATTATACTAACTCCTCATCAATAATTAATTATTGAATTTCGTTCATTCGTTTTAGGCTTTACGCTTTGAGCTTTCGGCTTACAATCCAGAATTTTCACTCCGGTCTTTAACTTTTTGCCATAGCTCGGGAATGCGTTTGATCCACACGAGTTCCCGCTTTTTGATGGTTGCTTCATCGGCGGGTGTGCCGAAATATACTTTACCCGTTTCCAGTGATTGGCCGACTCCGCTTTGTGCAAGGACAATTACATTATCGCCCATAGAAAGTGTTTTGCTCACGCCCACCTGACCCCAGAGTATAACCCCGTTCCCTATTTCAACAGCGCCGGCAATTCCTACCTGAGCAGCGAGCAGGCAGTTTTTACCCAGCACCGTATCATGTCCGACATGGATCATATTATCCAGGCGGGATCCGCTCCCTATTACCGTATCCCCGCTTACGCCACGGTCGATGGTACAACCTGCGCCGATTTCTACATCATCTTTAATCACCACCCTTCCGCAACTTAACATCCTCTTGTACCATGATGCGCGATTCTTGTTTGTATTATAATAGAAGGCATCGGACCCGATAACGGTGCCTGCCTGGATAACGACGTCATCACCGATGATGCAATGATCCATAATGGTCACATTAGGATGGATCATACATCGCTCCCCGACCTGCACATGGTTGCCAATAAAGACGCCCGGATAGAGATACGACGTTTTTCCGATGACCGCGGACGGACTGATTGACTGAACCGCGCCTTCAAACGGTCTGAAATGCCTTACTATTTTCTGGTAAGCCTCAAATGGCTCTTCAACGATCAGTAATGCTTTTTGCGGCGGGCATTCCACTTCCTGGTTTATAATAATGAAGGAAGCAGGGGACTCCAAACACTTCTTATAATACTTGGGATGATCTACAAAAACCAGATCCCCAATTTCCACTTTGTGTATTTCATTGATACCGGTAGCTGATGCCCCGGTATTACCAATAAGCTTTGCATTCAGGAACTCTGAAAGCCATGACAAAGAAACGGGTGAGGGAAACTTCATTGAGCAAATTTTGCTCAAACCTACATTAAAGTGCTTTTCCACACCCTAAAAAAAATTGTGCATAAAATTTATTGGAAAATTTTTCCAGATAGACAAAATTATTTCTAATATTGTGTAGGGAAATTTATTTCCCTGTACTTACTAACCCATCCAAATAGTAAAAGTCTCGCCGCCAGCGAGGCTTTTTATTTTATATAAACTATTGCAAACCCTTTATTCATCAGTGTTTCATTGAATTCGATTGAACAGCTATTATATCATATACAAACCTTTTCAGGTGCTTTCGCAGTTTACCCCCGAAAACGGCAAGGCCTGCCTGAAGGATTTTTTTGAGGTTCCGAGGGATGTTTATCCGGTCGGCCGCCTGGATTACGACAGTGAAGGTTTGCTTTTGTTAACAAATGACAAATCCCTCAATCACCGCCTGCTTCATCCCGGTTTTGCTCATGAACGTGAATACCGGGTACAGGTGGAGGGCCTGATAACGAATGAAGCGCTTCAAGCACTGAGTGATGGAATTACTATTAACATCGACGGAAAACCCTTTCATACCAAATCCGGTAAAGTTTCCCGCCTTCCGCAACATATACAAATACCGGATAGAAATCCGCCTATCCGTTTCCGTCAGCACATTCCGACGAGCTGGATCAAACTCATCATTATGGAAGGCAAGAACCGGCAGGTCCGGAAAATGACAGCAGCAACCGGATTTCCTACTCTTCGACTTATTCGTTATCGCCTGGCGGGTTTAACTATCGAGTCCATGTTACCGGGAGACATGATCGACATGATGCAAAACGATGTATATGGTAAGCTCGGACTGCTTACGCACATTTAATTTAATTACCTTTCGGGCATAAACGGTAAACTATGGTTAAATCGATGACAGGTTTTGGCAGGGCAGAGGAAACGGTGGGTGACAAAACCTTTCTGGTAGATGTAAAATCGCTCAATGGAAAACAATTCGAACTTCAGTTAAAACTTCCGGGCTTTTTAAAACCTTATGAATTTGATATCCGTAAACTTCTCTCAGAAAAACTTGGCCGGGGGTCGCTGGATTGTACCATCAGTCTGAAGCAGACAGGAAATGCAAAGCCCGTCAGCATCAACACGGATCTCGCAAAGGCCTATTATGAAACCCTGGCTGATTTATCCCGGCAACTCAACCAGGATCCGTCCAATATTTTAAGTACGCTTTTGAAATTGCCTGAAGTGATCACTCCGACGGGCGATACGCTCACCAAAGAAGAATGGACCCAGTTCAGTAAAGTAATAGAAATGGCCATTGAGGACCTGAACGAACACCGCCTCAATGAGGGAAGAGTTTTGGAGGTGGACCTTATCCATCGGATTGAAAATATCAGTCAGCAGCAGGAAGAAATCCTGAAACTTCAGCCTCTTCGCCAGACTAAAATCCGGGAGGGTCTTGAAAAATTATTGAATGATCATGTCGGAAAGGAAAACTATGATTCCAACCGGTTGGAACAGGAAATGATTTATTACCTGGAGAAGATTGATATCAGCGAGGAAATGGTCCGGTTGAAAAATCACTGCTCCTATTTTAAGGATGTTCTTGCGGAACCAGAAGACAGCAAGGGGAAAAAGCTTTCATTTATTCTCCAGGAAGTCGGTCGTGAAATTAATACCACGGGTTCCAAAGCCTATGATGTCAAGATCCAGCGATGCGTGGTGCTGATGAAAGATGAACTTGAAAAAGCCAAGGAACAAATATTGAATGTACTTTAGCAAAGTTCAAAGCCCAAAGCTTAAAGCAATGTATAATGTTTAATACACGCACGGGAGTTTAATACGACAAATCGTCGGATTTAATTTTTCAAAAATTCAGGGAGTGAAAAGATCTTCATTGTTTCTGGCAGCCTGCATCGGATTATCTGCCTGCAACTGGACCACGGGTGTTTTCGAAAAAAATATGGCTTTCAATGACCACGAATGGCCCTCGGTGGTAAAACCGGATATTGCTTTTGAAATCTCCGACACCGTTTCATCCTATAATATATATATCGTATTGCGGCACACCGACGCCTATCATTTCAATAATCTCTATGTGCGGGCAACCGTCCAGGAACCCGGGACGACACAGGCAAAAACCGGCGATTATGACCTGGAGCTGGCGACCAATGGAAAGGGCTGGATCGGCACGGCCATGGATGACATTTATGATACCCGTCTGCTCATTCAACCAAAGACCCGGTTCAGAAAACCGGGTGTCTATCATATTATGCTGGAACAACTCATGCGGGAAGATCCGTTGAAGAATATTTTGAGTGCGGGACTACGGGTGGAGAAATTACAGGAATAGTAAGCAAGTATGGGAGTATGGGAGTATGGGAATTTGGAAATGGTTGTTAATTCAAAGGATCCTAATCTAAATGTGTTACGCGTTAAGCGTTAAGCGTTAGGCGTTACCCGCTTTCGCTAAAGCTTCAGCGGGCGAAGAGCGTTAAGTGTTAAGCCTAGAAAATGGCGATCAATCGATATAAATTTAATTGGACCAACCGCGCCATTGTCATTTGCTGGCTCCTCCTGATCTATGTGCTGGCTGCCCTGATCTGGTGGTATATCGCCCTCAACTTACAGAATAACCAAATGGCGTCAAACAAACTGGAGCTGCTTACCCATGATGATCCATCCTATATCAAAAAAGTCGAAAAAATAAATAGTGAGCATGACCGCCTGGCCACGGCATACAAAAGTGAAGGGCTCACTTTTATTTTGGTCATTCTGGCCGGCGCCATTTTTCTGCGGAGCGCCATCATTCGCCAGTTTCGTATACAAAAGCAGCAACAGAATTTCATGATGGCCATTACCCATGAATTAAAAACGCCGATCTCCATAGCCAAGCTAAATATGGAGACCCTGCAAAAACACGCACTGGACGAGACCAAAAAAGAAAAGATCCTGAGATCCTCCCTTCAGGAAATCAACCGTCTCAATACCCTTACCGGAAATATCCTGGTTTCTGCCCAGCTCGAGGGAGGTTCCTATCTTTTCAATAAGGAGGAACTCAATTTCTCCCAGGTCGTATCAGATTCCTGCCAGGATTTTATGAACCGCTTTCCCAACCGGCCCTGGAAAAATGAACTGGAACCCGGATTATTTTTTTCCGGTGATCCCCTCCTGATGCAAATCCTGGTGAACAATCTCATCGATAATGCGGTTAAATATTCGCCACCCGCATCTCTTGTCGTTATCATATTAAAAAAGGAAGGGGATCAGGGAATTTTAGAAGTGCGCGATGAAGGATACGGCATTCCTAAAAAAGAATATAAACGGATTTTTCAAAAATTTTACCGGGTGGGAAATGAAGACACCCGGACGACACAGGGAACCGGTCTGGGCCTTTATTTATGCCGGAAAATAACGCAGGACCATAAAATGCGGTTGCTGGTTGAAGACAACCAACCGAAAGGAACCATTTTTAAGGTCCGTTTTAATTTGTTACAAGTATGACGGAACCCATTCGCAAATCCATCCTGCTCGTCGAAGACGAAGAGAACCTGCACGACGCCCTGCGTCTCAACCTGGAACTCGAAAACTACCAGGTCACTTCCGTTTATGACGGTAACCAGGCATTAAAGGCTGTCAGCGATGAATATTTCGATCTCGTGATCCTGGATGTGATGCTGCCGGGTATTGACGGCATCAATGTGGCGGAAACCATCCGCGTGCGACAAAATCCCGTTCCCATACTCATACTTAGTGCGCGGAACAGCAGCGCAGACCGCGTACTCGGTTTAAAAAAGGGAGCCGATGACTACCTCAATAAACCCTTTAACCTGGAAGAGCTCCTGCTGCGTGTACAAAAGCTGATTGAAAAAAATGAAAGGCTCCAGGAACGAACCACCATTTCAGACCGATATATTTTCGGAAAAAACGTGATTGATTTCAAGGCGCAGGAAGCATTTAATAAAAAAAATGAACGATTCCGGCTGAGCAAAAAAGAAGCCATGCTGCTCAAATTACTTATAGAAAATAAAAATGAGGTGGTGAAAAGGGAAAAAATCCTGCAATCTGTTTGGGGTTATCATGTCTACCCGAATACGCGTACCATCGATAACTTCATCCTGAACTTCCGTAAATATTTTGAAGACGATAGCCGGAAGCCGAAACATTTTCATTCAGTCAGGGGCGTTGGGTATAAATACACTGAATAAGCTTCTTTAAGCTTAAAGCCTAAAGCTTAAAGCCTAAAACTTCTTTTTAGATTCGAAAAATTATAATGACTCATCCTCAATAATTAATTAATGAATATCCTTCATTCGTTTTAGGCTTTGAGCTTTAAGCTTTAGGCGTTCGGCGTTAAGCGTTAAGCCTGAAAGTAATTTCCTCCGCTGAACGAAGAACGCGCTCCATATCCGGGGTACTAAATTCCGGTGTGTACAATTTCATCTCACATTCATTCAGAACATTTTTCAGCTGAATGATTTCTTCATCGCTCCAGCCCTTTACGCGCAGGCCACTCGCTATATTTAGTTTATTGAGTTCGCTGGCGGGCAACTTTAATTTATCCGAAACGCCCTTCCAGATCGCGCGATTGACCGATGAATAAAATTTGTTATAATCGCCCGAAATCAAAAGTTCCCTGGATTCCTTCAGCGGATCTGCCGGAGCGGAAACCGACTTTGCTTTTTCCAATGCAGCCAGTTGTTTTGCTTTTTCGGCTTTTAAAGCGGCATCCTTTTTTGATTGTCTGATGATAAAGATTGTTGCGCCGAATAACAGGAGACAGGCAATGGACCACCAGGCATATTTTGTCCAGTCCGTTTGGATAACCGGGACCGGAATTTTATTTGTCTGTTTCTTTTTCTTTGTCTTTTTTGCCTCGAGCCGCAACGTTTCGCTCGCCACTGTTTTATAGGCCCGGGAGGCCGGATCAAAAAAACTTATTTTAACCGGAGGCAGGATGTATTGACCCGGTTTCGTACATATGAAACTATAGGTATACGTTTTTGAACCCGATAACGGAGCGATTGTCTTGTCAAAGTTTTCCTTACTGCTCACATCGTAGGACTCCATATGTTCGGGCCATTCGATTTGAGGCGCATTGATCACCGGAAGATTTCCGTAACCCTTCACCACAACGGTTAAAAGGGCCGCATCTCCTGTATCCACTTCTTTGGAATCCAGGGAAGCAAGAATCGAATATTTCCCAACCGCCCCATTGAAATCCGAGGGCTTGCCTTCTTCCGGCAGGGGCCTGACATGAACGGTAACCGGTTTACTATCCAATACTACGTGTTGGGTAAAAGGAGTGCCGCTAACCTCCGGTTCAAAAATTCTGTCCAGCAACCCGCCTAATCCCTGACCCGAACTCCTGGCTGGTCCCGGATCGGCTTTAATGAAATAAATATTATTGTCGAGTTCCACCGGATCGAGGGTAATATCCCCAGCTTGCAGCGGTATCAGTTGAGTCTTCCGGATAATATGAACTGAAAAATTTTTACCATTGATTTTTTCCACGGATACCCGGTCATCGGACGGATCAATCATGTCATATACACTGAATCCATTTAATGAAGGATGACGGGTAACACGTGAATCCGAACGCAGACGCGCATATAATTTATAGGTAGCCACGATGGGTTCACCCAGAAAACAATCTGTTTTGCTTAACTCTACTTTAATGAAGAAATTCTTTTTGATCTTTTCATCCACACTTTCGCCCGGTTTCACCACTTCATCCATATCGACTGGAGGCTGGGCCGTCGGCCAGTTAGGATCCGGCAATGGACTAAGAGCAGGCGATTTAGTTCCCTGTTGGGCCGGCTGGGTATGTACAGTGATCTGCAATGGGTTGGTGTGCATAAGCTCCCCGTCTACCGTGGCGGTGGCAGATTTTATCATAAGTGAACCGGACTTTTTGGGTTGCAAAACATAACTGATCCCTTTGTACTGGGACATATTCCCGTTAACAATACTCATTCCTGTGGATTGGTTCGGGCCCTGGACGATGGTAAAATCGGTGAAATCCGGGGGTTGCAGATTTCCGATCTTTTTAGCATTTTCAATTACAAACTGAATCTCGACGTAATCGGATTTTCCCATATCGTTTGTACTGGCCTGAGCGGAAAAACGCACCTGCGCCAGGGCCGGGTTCAGCAGCAGGCACAGGCAGCAGAAAATAAAGGTTTTAAAAGGTAAAAAAGATCCGATGGCCGTTGATTTAAATTATTTTTTAACAGGACCTGCAAATATAAAAACTTGATAAGTGTAAAGCCAAAAGCCCAAAGCCTAAAGCCTTTCATAATTGTTAATTGTTAGTTGTTAATGGTTAATGCTTACGGGTTTGGCTGGTTGCCAATTGTTGCAGACCCAAATATTACCGTTAACCGTTAACAATTAACCATTAACCATTAACAATTACTCAAAGATCCCCCTCGAGCGGACGGATAACGAGTTCCTCAACCACCGCCTGGGGAGAAAGTTTCGAGATCTGAACAATGGTATCGGCAATATCCGAAGGCTTCATAATCCGGCCGGGGGACACGCCGCTGCCAGACCAGGAGTCGGTATACACTGCGCCTGGGTATATACAGGTCACTTTGATCAAATAGGGTTTCAATTCGTCACGCAGGTTTTTTGAAAACCCAGTCAGTGCAAATTTGCTGATGCTGTAAGATCCGCCGTTGGGATACGCCTGTAAAGCAGCAATGGAACTGATATTGAAAATATGGCCCGATTTGCGTTTTATCATAGCAGGAAGGAGAATCCGGGTGAGATGATATGCACTGAACAAGTTTATATTCAGCATATTTTCCAGCTGGCCATCGGGTTCATCATAAATGCGGCCGGGTTCGAATGAACCGGCATTGTTGATGAGCATATCGGGTTCCACGCCCTGATCGAGCACCCATTTTCCAAAATCCAATGCACCCTGTTTCAGGGCCAGATCAAATGGTTTTGCCTTTATGATCTGATCCGGAAAACGGCTCATCAACGATTCAAGAGCGTTATAAAGTCTCACTTCACTGCGTGCCGTCAGGTACAGATCATGACCCTCCGTTGCAAATGCTTCCGCTATGCTGAACCCAAGTCCCCGCGACGCGCCGGTAATAACTATTTTCATTGGTGCAATTTACGCTTAACGCGTTACGCGTTAAGCGTAAATTGCATTATGCGGTACCAGCATCTTTTTTTCGACCTGGATCACACCCTCTGGGATTTTGATGCGAATAGCCGGGAAGCACTGAAAGACATCTATCATTCGTTATCCCTGGCTAATGCAGGGGTGCACGACTTCGATCTTTTTCACAAAGTCTACCTGGGTCATAACGAGCGGTTGTGGGACCGTTACAGGAAGGGTCACATAAAAGTAGATGAGCTGCGATGGAAACGAATGGCCCTCAGTCTGCTTGAGTTTAAAAATGGAGACGAGGCCCTGGCGCGGAAAATGGGTGTTGAGTTTCTTGCAATCCTGCCTACGAAAAAAAAACTTTTCCCTGATACGGTTGAATTGTTGAATTACCTGACAGAAAAAAAATATGCGCTCCACCTGATAACCAACGGATTTGAAAAAACGCAGCATCACAAACTGAAAACTTCCGGCATCGACATTTTTTTCCGGGAAGTAATCACTTCCGAAGGATCCAATAGCCTGAAACCCCAAGCCGGAATTTTTGAATACGCCCTGGAAAAAACAGGGGCAGAAAAAAAAGAAAGCATCATGATCGGCGATACGCCGGAAGTGGATATTCTCGGCGCGAGGGAAGCAGGTATCGACCAGGTTTATGTAAACCACACTGGCAGCCGGGAGCCGGTAGAAGCAACTTATACGGTCTATTCGCTGAAAGAATTGAGGGAAATCTTTTGATACTTGTTAATTGTCAATTGTTAATTGTTAACGCTGATGGGTAGGTTTACAAATAACTGAAATAGGAAAATAATTTTGAGGGATTTTGAGATGCTAACCAAACGATCTGCCTATGAATATAAGCGTTAACAATTAACAATTGACAATTAACAATTAAAGATCACCATTCCGCAAGCACCGTAACCCCTCCCTTAACCATCTGATTGAGCCCGACTTTTAATACTGTGCCGGGGGGCAGCAATACATCTACCCGGGACCCGAATTTAATGAAGCCCATTTCGGCCGCCTGCTCCACCTGCTGGCCGGGTAAAAGATAGTTGATGATCCTTTTCGCGAGTGCACCGGCAATCTGTTTTACGAGCAGGCTCCCCTTTGGATTTTTTATAACGACGCTATGGCGTTCGTTTTCCGTCGAAGATTTCGGATTCCAGGCGACCAGGTATTTCCCTTTGTGATACTGACTGTATATAACGTCCCCGCCAATGGGATTCACATTGCGATGGACGTTGGCCGGGCTCATAAAAATTGAAACCTGCAAACGACGGTCATGATAATACTCGGTGTCCGTAATTTCTTCAATCACCACCACTTTACCGTCTGCCGGACAAACAATAAATTTTTCATTGATGGATAGCATACGTGAAGGAACCCGGAAAAAGGAGATTATAAAAAGCAAGAGCGCCAGGCTGATAAAAAAAATTGCCCAGCTCAGGCCAGGCAGCTGGAAACTGACAAAATAAAAAGATAACAGGTTAACGGACACGAAAATGATCGCGCAGAGGGCAATCGTTTTATATCCTTCTTTGTGAATGGTCATTTAAAAAAATAAAATCGGTTGTTTTTATTATGCAAACATAACAATGTAAAGCCAAATGAAGGGAGTGGCGAAAAGCAGGGAATCGAACCGATCCAGGAATCCACCATGTCCCGGCATAATGCGGCCACTGTCTTTGACGTCCGCGAGTCTTTTCAATTTACTTTGCAGCAGATCGCCAAGGGTACCTGCAATGGCAGCAATGGCAGCTACGATCACCCAGTTGGTCACCGTTTGCATCTCAAAGCCGCTGCTTAAAAAATAACCCACCGTGCCCATCGCTATGACAGCGAAAATAATTCCGCCGATCGTGCCTTCCCAGGTTTTTTTGGGTGAAATATCTGACATCGGGGTTTTGCCAATGACTGAACCGACAAGATAAGCCATGGTATCATTCACCCATAAACTCAGAATGATCGCCAGCACCAGTAATTTATTAACGACTTCCAATGCAGTACCGGGATAATAGGTGCGCAGGTTGAGGAGCAGGCCCAGACTAAGCGAAATATAAATAAGACCGAGGGCAGAATACCCCATATTGCGCAGATAGGTTTTTCGCGTATACAGGATTTCAGCTACCGGCAAAATAAAAAGAAACAACAGGCCACCGTATAGTCCCGCATTGTGAAGTCCCACGTTTCCCATATCACCCGCATATCCGGGTCGCGCGCAATACATCATGATACACCAGCCGGCAACCATGACACCATATTTTTGAAATGAGCTTATTTCAGCATAAGCCGGATCAATTTTCGCGAGCAGTTTTTGGTATTCGTACCAGCAGCCAAAATGAACTATGGAAAAAAGAATAAAAAAACTCCAGATATTCCATAATAACCCAGCCAACATGACCGCGACAAACACCAGTGACGTCAGTGCCCTTATTCTGAAAGTGACCGCCTGAAGTGCCATAAAGTGAAGTTACGTAAATGGAAATTATACCGGCTGATCCGGTTCATCGAATATCGTGTTTTCCCGGATTGGCGGAAACTCTTTAATATAGGTGGTCGTTGATTTTTTCCTAAGATAATTCAGCAAAAAAACAACAAGAATCAAACAAACCAGTCCGATCAGGCTGAATACCATACCGGCACCAGATTTTGAATCCAGGTCCGCCAATTTTAAATAGATGAGTAAAATATTGATCGTATTAAAAATAAAATGACCCAGCATCGAAGTGAGGATACTTCCGCTATACCAATATAGTGCGCCCAGGATGATTCCCAGCGCCATACGGGGCAGAAAACCCAAAAACTGCATGTGAAATGCGGAAAACAGGAAACCGGTGAAAATAATACCTGGCCATGCTGATTTGAAAATCTGGATAAAAAGCTTTTGAAGGATACCCCTGAAAAAAAGTTCCTCCCCGATGGCCGGTAGCGCACCAACCATAAATATGGCCATCATGAGGCTGGCAGGGCCCTTGATAGATAAAATATTTTCCAGCATTCCATTCGCATTCTCTTCACCGCTTTCCACCCATTTCTGCGTCATTTTCGGCAACAGGGTAACTATGGATTGGTTGATCATACCCAGGAATTCCACTGTAAAATAGCCGGCAATCATGATGATCAGTGCGACCAGGAAAAACGAGTTTTTCTGAGGTGATTTTATTCCCATATAAGCCAGGGGACGGGGGTCGGCCAGATAGGCGTATACCAGGGGCGGCAATAAAAATATTCCGATATCCTGAACGATCAGCAATCCTTTAATAACACCGGCAAGTTCGGGACGCGCATAATCTGCGGGACTCATGGAAGCAATCTGCATGACGCTCATATGATTGATACGGGCTACAATGGATATGCCCAGGGTAAATGCAAGAAAAAGAATCCCAACCGTTAGTCCGCCGAATATGAGCAATTGCATCCAGGCTGGTCTGTTTCGAAGGTAAGTATGCATGCTGAGGGCTTCCTGCGTCAGGTTTTAATGAGTATCTTTGGCCGGGAAGCTGTGCGAAATTAAGCATCCCGACCCATTTTCAACATGGGGCGTTCATTTAGAAAGATTCCCTTCATTCACAGATGTCGATACAAATCGGAGAACATATTAAATTGCCGGATTTCCCCCTGCTCCTGGCACCAATGGAAGACGTGAGTGATCCGCCATTCCGGTATGTGTGCAAGAAATATGGCGCCGATTTGATGTTCAGCGAATTTATTTCTTCCGAAGGCCTGATCCGGGATGCCATGAAAAGCAAACAAAAACTGGATTTTTTTGAATACGAGCGGCCCTTCGGCATCCAGATATTTGGAGGCGATGAAGAAGCCATGTCGCTCAGCGCCCGAATCATCGACGCAACGAACCCTGACCTGGTTGATATTAATTTTGGCTGCCCCGTAAAAAAAGTTGTTTGTAAAGGAGCGGGCGCTGCCGTCCTGAAAGACGTGCCGGCCATGGTCCGTCTTACCCGCGCCGTTGTTCGGTCAACGCGTTTACCCGTGACCGTTAAAACCCGGCTGGGCTGGGACGATGATTCAAAAAATATTGAGGACGTGGCCGAGCGCCTGCAGGATGAAGGTATTGGCGCCCTCACCATCCATGGAAGAACCCGGTCGCAGCTATATAAGGGAGAGGCGGACTGGACGCTGATCGCAAGAGTTAAAAATAATCCGCGTATCCATATTCCCATTTTTGGCAATGGGGATATCGACAGTCCCGAAAAGGCGCTTGAATATAAAAACAGATATGGAGTGGACGGCATCATGATTGGCCGGGCCGCTATTGGATATCCATGGATATTTCAGGAGATCAAACATTTTCTGAAAACAGGAGAATATTTGGAAGAACCCCCGCTGGAAGAAAGAATTGAAGTGATTCGCGAACATCTGTACCGGTCAGTCGAATGGAAGGGCCCCGTGCTCGGTATTCTGGAAATGCGTCGTCATTACGGCAATTATCTGAAAGGCATCCCGTATATTAAGGAAGTCCGCAATCAGCTCGTACAAAAAGGCACGCTCGAAGAAATTGAGTTCGTTTTAGAAAGCCTTTTGCTTAAGGACCAAAGCCGGGAACCGATGACGGTTGACGGTTGACGGTTGGCGGTTGGCGGTTGACCGATGACGGATGACCGTTTTTGATCTCACATATTTTCACACCCTGTATTAGTGTTCAGCGTTAGGCGTTAAGCGTTACGCGTTAAGCCTTTTTATTGAATTCTTCCAATTGACTGGTATAATAAAAAGCGCGCTTTTCGGCGATGAAATCTGCCATAAACAATTCAGCAGCCATGATGGTCAGGGCAAAACCAAAGCCTACCCAAAATGTTTTTTCCACCTGCTGGCGGAATAAAATAAACAACAGGATACCGACAACGATGGACCCTATCTCGATCCACCGGTAGATCAGGAAATTGGTTTTGACCTTTCGCATACGGGTAAGTTCAACGGTTTTCAACTGATCCGGATTCATATCGTATGCATATACCTGGCTGATGCGCTGGTCATCGCTTCTTATATAGACGGCATAACCCGCCACCGCCTGAATGAGGCCAAGTATTAATAAGGGCAACGCAGCGCCGCGGCATATCTGCGTCTTTACAACGAAATAAAAGATGAGAGCCACGCCGATGGCTATTATTCCGACAACCAGAAAGACCAGACTTTCGTGTTTTTCAGCTATAAAATATTTTTCAATATCGGCCTTGGTGAGCATGGGGATTTCGCCCTTTAAATATAACCATATCCGGTTAGTTCGGGGCTGCTTATTTTTGCAAAAATTGTCTATGTCCCGTTTTCTGATCCCCGCTTTTCTTTATTTTGTTTTATCGGGTTGTTCAGGCAATCACGCGACGGAAGACGAAAGCCTCAAAACCTATTTTGATTCTTCCGGGGTCGCCGGATGTTTTGGTTTGTTTAACAATGGAGAAAATAATCTGATTATTTACAATCTGCCGCGTTACCGCGACAGTTCCTTTACCCCTGCTTCCACATTTAAAATAGTGAATTCACTGATCGGGATACAGACCGGTGTTATCCGGGATGAAAACATGGTGATCAAATGGGATGGAGTAAAAAGGTGGAATGAGGATTGGAACAAGGACCTCACCATGAAAGAAGCATTTGCTGTTTCCGCCGTTCCTTATTTTCAGGAAGTGGCCCGCCGGATCGGCCGCGATACCATGCAGCGTTGGATCGATAGTCTCGGATATGGCAATCGGAATATCAGCGGCCCCATCGATTCTTTCTGGCTGAATAACCGGCTCAAAGTGACTCCGGATGAAGAATTGGGCCTGGTAAAAAAATTATATTTCAATCAGCTGCCATTTTTTAACCGAACCCAGGAAATTGTGCAATCCGTAATGTTGCGTGAACAGAATTCAAACTATAAACTCTATTATAAAACAGGATGGGGGTTTCCCGGCAACGGCCGCGAATTGGGATGGGTCGTCGGCTGGATCGAAGAAAACAGACATCCGTATTTTTTTGTGCTTAATATAGAATCTCCGGTACCGGACCGGGTGCACGAAGTGCGGATTAAGCTGCTCAAGGACATCCTGACCCATTTAGGATTTTTTAACGGAAAGAAATAAATCACCCGGCTTGCGTTTACTATCTTGCATCTTACGCTTAACGCCTTTTTAAGCTTAAAGCCTAAAGCGTAAAGCGTAAAGCTTAAAGCGTAGAGCCTAAAACAGAAAATCAATAATCAATAATCAATAATTAATAATTAATCAGAGTTGCATTTCCAGCACCCAGAAAATTTTATTGGCATTCTTCTGATTCCACTGCTAATCTTCCTGTATTTCCGCTTGACCGACTGGAAGAAAAAACTGGGAAAACGGATCGGCGATCCTTCGCTGGTTGCACAGATGGTGAAGTCATTTTCGGCAAGAAACTTTCTCCTAAAATTTGTTCTTATCTGCGCGGCCGTATTTTTCCTGGTTGCGGGTCTGGCAAACCTGCGGGCAAGGGGAAACGCAGAAAATATTTCACGCCAGGGCGTCGATGTGATGATCGTGCTGGACGTCAGTAAAAGCATGCTGGCACAGGACGTAAAACCGAGCCGGCTCGATAAGGCCAAACAACTTTTATACCGTTTGGTTGACCGCCTGGAGAACGACCGGCTGGGATTGATATTATTTGCCGGCCGGTCTTATTTGCAAATGCCACTCACGACGGATCACGGTGCTGCCAAACTTTATATTTCAGAAGCCGGTCCCAATGCGGTGTCCACACAGGGAACCGTATTTGCAGAGGCCCTCATTATGGCCAACAGTTCTTTCAACCGGAATGAACATAAATATAAAGCCGTCGTGCTGATCTCAGATGGAGAGGACCATGATCCCGATGGTTTGAAAACCGCCAAACAACTGGCTGATGATGGCGTGATGGTGAATACGGTGGGCATCGGTTCACCTGAAGGATCCGTGATCATCGATCCCGAAACCAAAGAACCGAAAAAAGATGATAAGGGAAATACAGTCATTTCAAAACTCAATGAACAGGAATTAACGGGCATTTCTGATGCCACCAATGGGATTTATATACATCTCGAAAATCTGGAAGACGCCACCATCACGTTGACCGACCGGCTTGACAGTATTGAAAAACGAGCCCTGTCTGACTCCGAATTCATCAATTATAAAAATTATTTTCCCTGGTTCATCGGATTGGCAGGAATTCTGCTGGTTCTTGAATTATTCATACCCGAAAGAAAAAGAAAAATTGCATAGAACCGGTTTTACGATATCGCTACTTCTTTTGATTTTTTGCTCTGCCTGCTTACGGGCACAGACAACCGAATCGCTGATCCGTCAGGGGAATCGATATTATAACAAACAGGATTATGATCAGTCCATCAGCAGCTACAATAAGGCGCTGAAAAAAAAACCTGGAAATCCGGATGCCCAGTTTAACGAGGGCGATGCACTATACCGTAAAAATGACTATGAAAAGGCGGCTGCGTCCTATGACGATGTGTTACAGTCGAAGGCAGATGAGAATACACGGCAGAGCGCTTATTATAATAAAGGCGTGGCCATGATACGCCAGAAAAAACTGGATGAAAGTATTGATGCCTGGAAAAACGCTCTCCGCCTGAATTCGTCCGATAGCGCGGCGAGAGAAAACCTCGTTAAAGCCCTGCTTGAAAAAAAGAAACAGGAGCAACAGGATAAAAAGGACCAGCAGAATAAAAAACAGTCCGACAATAAACAGAAGCAGGATCAGAATCAATCCGATAAGAGTCCCAAACCCCAGCAAAGTAAACTGACCAAACAACAGGTGGAACAATATCTGAAATCCCTGATTCAACGGGAAAAAGACGTTCAGGACAAAATGAATGAGAATAAATCCCATTCACTGAGCCAGCCTGAAAAAGACTGGTAATTTACGCTTAAAGCCCTCTTAAGCCTAAAGCTCAAAGCTTAAAGCCTAAAACTTTTATTAATTTTGAGTCCCGATAAATCAGTTAATCGTTAATCGTTAATCGTTAATCGTTAATCGCTAATCGTCATTGTAATTCGTCAACCGTAACAATGCAACTATACAGCAATTCGCTCACTGGATATGAACGACTGAACACGGTCCCCGTTACTGTCGGAGATCTGCTCCTGGGAGGCGGGGCTCCCATCCGCGTGCAGACCATGACCACTTTTGATACCATGGATACGATAAAAACCGTAGAACAGTCCATCCGTTGTATAGAAGCCGGCTCTGAATTGATACGTATCACCGCCCCCAGTAAAACAGAAGCTGAAAACCTGCTGAATATCAAAAACGAAATCCGCAAAAGAGGATTTACAACGCCCATAGTGGCTGATATCCATTTTACGCCCAATGCGGCTGAAATTGCGGCGCGCATCGTGGAAAAAGTCCGCGTGAACCCTGGCAATTATGCCGACAAGAAGAAATTCGAGTTTATTGAATACAGCGACCAGGATTACGTTGAGGAAATCGAAAGGATCCGGGACCGCTTTCTTCCCCTGATAAAAATTTGCAAGGAATACGGTACTGCTATGCGGATCGGGACCAATCATGGTTCGCTCAGCGACCGTATTATGAGCCGTTATGGCGATAGTCCCATGGGTATGGTGGAAAGTGCCATGGAATTTCTCCGCATCGCAAGGAGTGAGAATTATCATCAGATTGTATTAAGCATGAAATCCAGTAATCCGCTGGTGATGGTAGAGGCATACCGCCTTCTTGTAAAAACCATGCAGGACGAATTTAAACTGATCTATCCCCTGCATATCGGCGTAACGGAAGCAGGAGACGGGGAAGACGGAAGAATTAAGTCGGCCATCGGCATCGGCACCCTGCTGGAAGATGGTATCGGCGACACCATACGGGTATCCCTAACCGAAGATCCGGAATTTGAAATTCCGGTCTGCCAGGATATTGTTGCCCGTTATATTTCCAAAAAAAAAGGATCCGGCATTCTACCGGTAGAAAAAATCCCTTATTCGCCTTTTGAATACAAAAGAAGAAAAACCCGCACGGTACACAATATCGGCGGAACACATCCTCCCGTAGTGGTGGCCGATTTTATGCACGAATCACACATCACACGCGAATCGCTTCAACGTATCGGATATGAATATGATGCTATAACGGATAAATGGAAAATCGGAGATGCTGCAGCAGATTACCTGTATACCGGCGATAAAATATTCGATTTTGATCTGCCGGGAACCTGTAATATCATTTGCAATTATGAAACCTGGGAAAAGCGGGGGGAAAAGAAATCCATTGCCGGAGAAGAGAAATATTTTCCTTTATTTTTCAGGGATCAGTTAGAAAAAGCGCATAGCTGGTCTCCGACAATGAATTTTTTATCCCTGAACACCAATGAGACAATCAGTCCCGAATTATTCAGCCTATTGGAAAAAGTGCCGGGGCTCGTGCTTTGCCTCTATTCAAATAATGAAAATCCTGTACTGGATACCCGGCGTCTGATGATCGAACTGATGAACCGGAACCTGGATATTCCGGTGATCCTTGCTATTGAATGTTCGGAAATCACCATCGACCGGCAGCTGATTCATTTTGCGGTGGAAGCTGGTGCATTATTGGTTGATGGAATGACCGACGGCATTTGGTTGATTAACGATCCAAAAAAAATAATGCAGTCTCAGGTTAGCGGAAGAACCTATCTGGCAGCAAATAACAATCACCAGTTTTTGAACAATACGGCATTCTCCATCCTGCAGGCTGCCAGAACGAGGATTTCAAAGACCGAATATATTTCCTGTCCTTCCTGCGGCAGAACCCTGTTCGACCTCCAGGAAACGACGGCAAAGATCCGGTCGGTGACCAGTCATCTCAAAGGTCTCAAGATTGCGATCATGGGATGTATCGTGAATGGTCCCGGAGAAATGGCGGACGCGGATTTTGGCTATGTGGGCAGCGGACCCGGGAAGGTTACCCTGTACAAAGGGAAGGAAGTGATGAAACGTGCTGTGAACAGCGAAACGGCAGTTGATGAACTGATCAATCTGTTGAAGGAGAATAACGAATGGATAGAACCGGTGGCAAGTGTGGAAGTATGAGAGTATGGGAGTATGGGAATTTAATTAATAAAACAT